>ERZ1034980.1113-NODE-1113-length-16761-cov-5.006225_pt1 | contig 16761 bp, 14 predicted proteins | sample MGYA00520622_ERZ1034980 | MGnify/ENA primary metagenome ERZ1034980 (study PRJEB33766, sample SAMN09781791) | gut metagenome | biome: gut microbiome | host: Homo sapiens | place: Madagascar | study: EMG produced TPA metagenomics assembly of the PRJNA485056 data...
CACGGGGATCGAACCAAAGATCGCGCGTGGCATAAGCGAATTTCACCGGAATGACGGTGGGCATAGTGCCTCCTTGCAAGAGCACAGCATGACTTCAAGAGCCAGCTGGGGGGATACGTTGTGGGCGAGGTCACTTTCCGCGTGGCTCACGGCATCGAGGGCACGAAGGGCCCCCGCAACATCGGTGCGGGCGGAGAGACGCGAGACGACGTCCTCGCAGTCGACGTTCACGATGGGGGCGTCCACACCGCTCACGCGCATGAGGACATCCCGCAAAAGCGAGTCAGCTGCTGCTAGAAGTTCAATGATACCCGAACGCTCGCGGGCGGTAAGCTCGCGCTTGTTACGCTGCTCCACAAGCTTCTGAGCTTTCGAGGAAAGGTAGTCTGCGCTCTCCTCGGCGGCACGTTCCTGATCCGCGCGGACATCATCGAGTGGGACTTTGGCCGCGACGGCAAGGTCGCGAGCGGCACAGAGCACGTCCCACGAGTCATCCGCGGCAAGTGCATCGAGCGTGCGGACCATGAGCCTACGAGCCTCACGACGCGCCGGGGAGCGAAGATAGTCACAGGCGCGTTCGGGTGTGCCCGTCACGGCGAGCGCAATCCTTGCGGCGGGGTCGTTCTCGGCCACACCACAGGTAAGGGCGACGCGACGAGCCGCCTCGGCGGGATCGCTTACTCGGAAGGGCACGAGCTGACAGCGAGACGAAATCGTGGGCAGCACGGCATCAGCCGTACGCGCCATGAGAATGAAGACCACTCCCTCTGGTGGCTCCTCGATGGTCTTGAGCAGGGCATTCGCCGAAGCCTCGCGCAGCGTGTCGACACGGTCGAGAATGTAGACCTTCGCGTTGGCGCGCACCGGGGCGAGCGAGACGTCTGCGATGAGCTGACGCACCTGCTCGACGACGTAGCCGCTCGTGCCCTCGGGCGAGAGCCAGTGGACGTCCGGATGCGTGCGATGCGCCACGCGAATGCATTCGTCGCACGAGTCACAACCACCCTTGGGGCAGACGAGGCACTCCGCGAGCGCCATGGCCGCCTCCTGCTGGCCAGAGCCCGGAGCCCCCAGGAAGAGGTAGGCATGGCCCACGCGATGCTCGCGCACGGCGGCAGCGAAGAAGTCACGCACGCGTGGCTGACCCTCGACGCGCGAGAACGCGGCGGGAATGTCCTTGCCAGCGTCATTAGCCATGATTGTTCTCCTGAGCTGCGACGCCCTCAAACAGGCCTGGCAAGGCAGCCGCCAGGGTTTCCTCGAGGCGCACGAAGACCTCATCGGGCGCGCCGTCCGCATCGACGAGTCGCACACGTGCCGGCTCTGCCTCCGCAAGCTGACGATAGTCCTCGCGCACACGACGCTGGAAGGCGAGGCCCTCTGCCTCCATGCGATCATGCTCGCCCCGCGCACCCGCGCGCTCGAACGCTAGCCCCGGATCCATGTCGAGGACGAGCGTCACATCAGGATGGATGCCACAACAGCCGAGCTCGTTCGCGCGGCGCACGAGGGCATCATCGAAGCCGCGGCCGCCGGCCTGGTAGGCATGGGTCGAGTCGTAGAAGCGGTCACACACCACGACGGCACCACGCGCAAGCGCAGGCTCGATCACCTCGCGCACGAGCTGGGCACGCGAGGCCTCGAAGAGCAGCAGCTCGCACTCAGGGGCCATCTCGGAGTTTTCGGGGTCAAGCAGAAGGGCGCGGATCCTCTCGGAGATCGCGGTACCGCCCGGCTCGCGCAGACGGACGACCTCGCGGCCACACGCCTCGAGGCACTTGGCGAGGCGCACCACCTGCGTGGTCTTGCCCGCGCCATCAACGCCCTCGAGGGTCACGAACGCGCCAGGGCGAGCGGCCGCCTCCTCACGAAGCATCTAGATCGCCTGCCTTGCGGCAACGACCTGGTCGATCACCTGGAGCACGCCGCGGTCCTCGTTGCTGGGTGCCACGAGGCTCGCATGGTTTGCCATGCAGGGCTGAGCGTTGGCCATCATGTAGCCAAAGCCAACGGTCTCGAGCATGTCCGCATCGTTGGGGGCGTCGCCAAAGGCGAGCATCTCGTCAAGGCCGATGCCACAGAGCTCGGAGATTCGGCGCATGGCGTTACCCTTGCTCACGCCCTTGGGCATGACATCGAGCCACATGATGCCGCCGCAAGCGAAGGTGTAGTCTCCGCCGATGGCCGCGGCATACTCCACCTGGCGCTCGGAGGCATCGTTGTTCGGGAAGTAGACCGTGTACTTATCGGCGGGAGCATCGACCTGGGTGAGGTCGTCCACGTAGACCACGCGCGTGTAGAAGGTGCGGAAATAGTCCTCGTACGGCTTCGCGTTAGGCTCGACATAGCAGGCATCAACGCCGCAGATGAGACCCACATCGCCCTTCTCATGCGTGATGCGCGCCATGCGGCGGTACTCCTCCACCGGAAGGTCTGCCTGGTAGATGACCTTACCACTTCGGCTGATAACGCCACCGTTGTCGCCAATCAGCATGATCTTGTGACCAAGGTGGCCTAGATTGTCCTCGAGAGTATAGAGGGGTCTTCCGCTGGCGGCGGAGAAAAGCGTCCCCACGCTCGCGAGCGCGTCAACGCGCTCCTCGAAACCTTCGGGGAGAGCGGAGGCGTTCGTGAGGAGGGACCCGTCCATGTCAGACGCAATGAAACGAACGCGCGCCAAGCCTTCGGGAACTGGTGTCACCTCGAACATGCAGTTATTCCTTACTAGTCTTCTTGCGCGAGGAAGTCGCGCTCTTGGTCGTCTTTTTGGCGGATGCCTTCTTGGCAGGCGCCTTCCCAGCAGTCGTCTTCTTGGCGGACGTCTTCTTGGCGGGTGCCTTCTCAGCAGTCGCCTTCTTGGAACTCGCAGCCTTGGTCGTGGTCTTCGCCGCGGCCTTGGTCTCCGTGGCTCGCGCGCCGCGACCACGGGCGGGCGTCTTGCGCTCGTTCGTGGGGCAGTCCATGTTCACGCACTTCTTCCACGGACCGCGCGCCGTCTCGACGATGATCATGGGCGCGCCGCACTCGGGGCACGTTTCGTCCGTCGCGGTGAGCTTGCCACGAGCCGGGAGCGGATAGCTCGTGCCGCACTCCTCATAGTTGGTGCAACGGATGAAGCGCTTGCCCGTGCGCTCGCTCTTGTGGGCAATGAGGTCGCCATGGCGGCCGGCCTCGGCACAGGCGCGGCACTCGCCAACCTTGAGGTCAGGCTCGTAGTTGGTGGGGCACTTCGGGTTGATGCAGATCTCATACGCCTTGGCGCGGAAAGGCTTGCACTTGATACGCGGAGCGCCGCACTCGGGACACACGGCACCCTCTCCCTCGATGGCCTCATAGCGAACGCCGGAGGGCAGCGGGTAGGTGACGTCACAGTCCGGCCAACCCATGCAGCCAACGAAGCTGCCACGGGTCTTGGCGCTCGACTTGATAACGAGATCCTTGCCGCACTTGGGGCAGGCGCCCACGCGGGCATCCGCCGTGACGGCATCGGCAATCGCCTCGCCGAGGTCATCCTTGTGCTCGATAAGCGCGTCAAGCATGCCGGCGAGCAGCGCGCGCGAGTGGTAGACGACCTGATCCTGGGTGTCGGTGCCCTCGGCGACCTTCGTCATGTCCTGCTCGAGCTCACTCGTCATGTCCGGCGTCGTGATGCGCGGAGCGAACTCGTGAAGGGCGTCGATGATGGCCATGCCGAGCTGACTCGGCTCAACCGGATCGTTCTTGAGGTACTTGACCGTATAGAGACGCTCAATGATGCTCGCGCGCGTCGACTTGGTGCCAAGACCGCGCTTCTCCATCTCCTGGATGAGCTTGCCCTGGCTGTAGCGCGCAGGAGGCTCCGTCTGCTTGGCCTCGAGGTTGATGCCGAAGACGTCGACGGCGTCACCTTCCGAAAGCTCGGGAAGCTGCTCGTCCTTCTTGAGACCAAAGGGATAGATGGCGCGGAAGCCCGGGTCCTTGAGGACATCGCCGCTCGCCTGGAAGGGCTCGCCCGCAACGTCAATCGCGAGCTTGGTCCCCTCGATGGTCGCCGGATCAGAGAGCGTCGCGAGGAAACGGCGCGCGATGAGGTTGTAGAGCTTCCACGCGGCAGGCTCGAGCTTGCCGGGGTCAGCCACTCCGGTGGGATAGATGGGTGGGTGGTCCGTGTCAAACTGCTTGCCGCGTGTTGCATGCATCTCAGGCGCCGCCGTGAGCTTGGCCACGTAGGGCGCATACTGCGGAACGCCCGCGAGCATCTTTGCCGTCGCCCTCAGGTCGAGGGACGGCGGATAGACGGTGTTGTCAACACGCGGATACGAAATGAGGCCGTCCATGTAGAGGCTCTCGGCAAGGCGCATGGTACGCGCCGGAGAAAGGCCCTCGGACGCGGCGGCAGCCTGAAGGCTCGTCGTGTTGAACGGCGCGGGCGGACGCTGCGTGCGGCTCTTCTTCGTCACCGAGGTGACGGTACCCGTGGTTGCGTTCTGCACGTGACCGTACGCCTCGGTCGCCTCAGCCTCGACCGAGAAGCGACCCTTGGCATGGGAGATCTTGAAGCGCTCGTCCTCCGAGGCACCAACGGCAGAAGCCTGGCCGTTGATGACCCAGTAGTCCTCCGGAACGAAGGCGAGGCGCTCGCGCTCGCGCTCGACCACGAGGGCGAGCGTAGGCGTCTGCACGCGGCCTGCGCTACGGACGTTACCAAAGCCGCCAAAGCGCGCCATCGTGAGATAGCGCGTGAGGGCGGCACCCCAGATAAGGTCGATGTACTGACGGGACTCGCCGGCGTCAGCGAGGTTCTGGTCAAGCTCCACGAGGTTGGCGAAGGCGTGCTCGATCTCCGCTCGCGTATAGGCAGAATAGCGGGCGCGCGTCACGGGAACGTCAGGGTTCACCTCGAGCACCTGCGAAAGGGCATCCGAGCCGATGAGCTCTCCCTCGCGGTCGAAGTCCGTGCCGATGACGACGGAATCCGCCTTCTTGGCAAGGTTCTTGAGGGCGCGGATGATGCCCTTCTCCGCCGGAAGCTTCTCGACGGGGGCCCAGACGAGATAGGGCAGGCTCGGGACCTTCCAGCCCTTGATGTCGACGCCATCCTCGAGGAAGGGCTTCTTTTTCTTGAATGGCGGGCGAGCGAGGCCGTCCGGAACGTCAGCCGGCAGCACCTCCCCCTCCTGGGAGACGGCGTACCAGCCCTGGGCGTCAGAGAACTTGAGCTCAGCGGGGAAATCCGGAGCAAGGATGTGGCCTCGCAGGCCAATCGTCACCCACTCCTCGCCATCACGCTGGAAGCGATAGACAGGCGTGTCGTAGACCTTGTCCTTCTTGGGCTTACCGACCTCAGAAAGCAGGGCGGCGATCTTCTCGGCGGCGTCGTTCTTCTCTGTGATGACGAGCTTCATGGGTTAATCCTCGTTGAACTTGTGCTCGGCGTACTCGTCTCGCGTCCACTTGAGAGACTCCTTGCCATCGCGCGCGATCAGGACGCGACGCGCGACGAAGAGCGAGGCCTCGTACAGGACGATGACGGCACCGAACATGAGGAACATCGTAACGGGGCTGGCATCCGGCGTGACCATAGCGGAGGCGATGAGCAGGCCGACGTAGATGGTGCGCCAATTGCCGCGCAGGTCCTTGTACGGGACAAGGTGGAAGATCGAGAGGTAGAAGATCACCAGCGGCAGCTCGAAGGCAGCACCAAAGCCGAGCTCGAGGAGCATGATGATGTTGATGTAGTCCTCGGCGTTGGCGAAGATGGCCGCGAAGTCAACCGTCTGATCGAGCATCCAGCCAAAGGTCGCCTGCAGGATGATGAAGTAGCAGAACAGCATGCCGAAGAAGAACAGGAAGACCATCGCGGCAACGGTGGGCATGACCCACTTCTGCTCGCTCGGCTTAAGCGCCGGCATGAAGAAGCCGAGCACCTGGAAGATGATGATCGGGCAGCACGCGATGATGGCGAAGAACGCCGCGACCTTGAATCGCAGCGTGAAGCCGCCAAGGGCGGTGGTCACGTAAAGCTTGCCCCCGTCCGGCATGAACTCGCGAACCGGGTCGATGAGCAGCTGGATGAGCGTCGGGGACGCCATATAGATGATGCAGGTGGTCACAACCACGCACGCGACGATGATGGTGAGGCGCCGCCTCAGCTCGCTCAGGTGGTCGAGCAGCGGCATTCTTGCAGGTCCGACGGGCATTTAGGCGTCCTTTCCGTCATCAAGGTCAAGGTCATCGTCATCATCGTCGTCAAGGCCATAGAGGGCCTCGACGGAGGTGGAGGCAGGCTCGGGCTCGGGAGCGGGCTCGACCTCGGCGGCATCCGTCTCGGGAGCGACCTCGGCAGGAGCATCGGCGTCAGCGGCAGGGACGGCTGCCTTCTCGGCGGCAGCCTTCTCCGCGGCGAGGCGGGCACGGCGCTCGGCGAAGGTCTCCGCCGGCTTAGCGGCTGCAACCTCCTCCTCCGTCATGTCCTCGTCCTCAGCCTTGGCCTTCGCGGCAGCCTTGCCAGTCGAGGTCTCGGCGACGTTCTGGATCGGGTCGATGATCTCGGACTGGACGACCTTGGTCACGCCCTCCTGCGCGGTGCGGAACTGGCGCAGGGCACGGCCGATGGTGCGCCCCATTCCGGGCAGCTTGTCAGGCCCGAACAACAGGAACGCGAACAGGATGATGAGGAAGAGCTCTTGATCTCCGATGCCGAACACGAATGCCTCCTTGGGCGTCTAGACCCGAGAACGATGGGTGTGATTAGTCTTCCACGTTGAGCTGACGCTCGACGCCAAGAAGGCCGAGCACACGCTTGACGTTTGCCTGCGGATGAGCGACGGAGAAGGCCACTCCCGCCTCCTGCGCGCGAGTGGCGGCGCCCACGAGCACGCCAATGCCGGTCGAGTCGATGTAGGAGACCTCCGCAAGATCGACGGAAACCTCCGCGGGAGTTGCCTCGAGCGCGGAATCCACCGCCTCGCGAAGCTCGCCCGCGTTCGACACGTCAACCTCGCCCACAACGGTGACGAGGGTCTTGCCCGCCTTCTCGGCGTTTGTGATGGAAAGGTCCATGCCCTCCCCCTTCCTATTCCGCAGCCGACGTCGTGGCGGCAGAGGTAAGGGACTTGAGCTGCGACGTTGCGTAGCTCTGAAGTCCATAGGTGTTGTCAGGGTCAACCTCGAGCGCCTTGTTGAAGGCGTCCGTAGCCTTTTCAGTCTCTCCGGTCTCCTGGTACATCATTCCCAGATTGGTCCATGCCGGAGCAAAGTCACCCACGTTCTTGGTGAAGTCCTCAAGAGCCTTGATGGCACCGGCTTGGTCACCAAGATAGTACTGGCAAAGCGCCCTGTTCACACGCGCGGCGCTTGCGTCCTCGAGCTCGAGGTACGAATCGTAGTAGCCCTCAGCCGTAGTGAGCAGCTCCTTTATGTGGGCTTGGTCGTCATCGGTTGAGGCATAGTTCCTGGCGGTGCTACCCCAGTTCAGGTAGTTGTTCGCAAGGTTGATGAGAGCGGCCTTGTCATCCGGAGAATCCTTGAGCTTCTCCTCGAGCGGGGAGACGATGGACTGATAGTGCTCGTCCAGGTCATTCATATAAGTGTTGGTCGTCTCGGCGTCAGAGGTGGAGGCGTCGGTCGTCGCGGCAGAGGTGGCTGCCGCGGTTGTGGCAGTCGCGGCAGAAGCCTTGCTCTTCTGGATGCCGGAGATGATGGCGGAAAGGGACGGCAGCAGGATTGAACCCACCATGATGATGGAGACGAGCACGACGCCAATGATCACGGCAGGACGGCGGTTCGACGGCGTCACCGTGCGCACGGGGGCTTGATCCTCGGCGGGCGACTCGCTGCGGCTACGGCCGCGGCCGGTCGTGCCTAGGCCCTTGCCCGCGGCTTCCTCGCCCTTGACGGTCGATACGCGCGTGGAAGCCTCGTCTGTCTTCTTTGGCTTCGATGCCATCGATGAGCGTCCCTCCTGCCCACTATCGGGCAATTCCCCTTGATGCAGGTGCGCCCGGGCCGGGGCCTGGGCGCACACATTCTGCGTATTCTACCTCACACGCGCGCCAACGCCGTCTAGCGCGCCTCACGAGCGAGTCGTGCCGACACGAGTCGCACACAGGTCACGAAGACGTCAAGCGCGGCGCCGAGATCCTCAAGGCTGGGATACGAAGGTGCAATACGAATGTTCGTGTCGTCCGGGTCCTTGCCATAAGGCCAGGTAGCGCCTGCAGGCGTCATCTTGACGCCAAGCTCCTCGGCAAGGGCGACAATCTTCTTCGCAGAGCCCTTGGGGCCATCGAAGGAAACGAAGTAGCCGCCACGCGGGTGAGACCAGGTGGCACACTCGAGGTCGCCCAGGCCACTCTCGAGCTTCTCGTCCACGAGTTCGAAGCGCGGGGCAAGAATCCTCGCGTGCTCGACCATATGAGTGCGGACGCCATCCGCATCGCCAAACCAACGAACGTGCGCAAGCTGCATGAGCTTGTCAGAGCAGACGCGCTCCACGTTGAAGGTCTTGCGGAGGTCGGCGATGTCGGCGGGGCTGGCGACGACGCAGGCAATGCCGCTGCCCGGGAAGGTTACCTTACTCGTCGAGGCAAACTCGTAGACGAGGTTATCGTGGTCCTCCGCAGCAACCGCGTCGAAGATGTCGAGCAAGTAGTCCGGCTCCTCGTTGAGATCGTGGATCGCGTAGGCGTTGTCCCAGAAGATGCGGAAGTCCGGCGCGGCAGGCCTGAGGGCGGCGAAGCGACGGACGACTTCATCCGAGTAGGTGATGCCCGTGGGGTTCGAGTACTTGGGGACGCACCAGATGCCCTTGACCGTCGGATCGTTCTCGACGAGGCGCACGACCTCGTCCATGTCGGGGCCCTCCGGCGTCATGCGAATGGGCACGTTCGTGTAGCCCACGGAAGCGCTGACCGCGAAGTGGCGATCATAGCCGGGCGACGGGCACAGGAACTTGAGCGGGCCGCGGGCGGCCTGAACCGCATGGGGCTCGCAGCCGCGAACGCCGTGGATCCAGCCATGGACGATGACGTCGTGCATGATGTTCAGGCTCGAAGATCCCCCGAGGATGAGATTGTCTGCGTCGACGCCAAGAAGATCCGCCATGAGGCGGCGAGCCGCGGGGAGGCCGTCAGGACAACCATAGTTACCGGCATCTACGCCCTCATCGACGAGGTCGGTGGACGAGGTGAGCACATCGAGCATGGGGCGAGAAAGGTCGACCTGCTCCGGGCTCGGCTTGCCGCGGGCCATATCGAGCTTGAGGCCGCGAGCGCGGAGCTTTTCCGCCTCCGCCTCGAGTTGGGCGATTTGCTCGTCAAGCTCTTCGTTCGTCATCTGCTCGTAGACACTTGCCATGCTCGTCTCCATTCGTCGACGCCTGGTTCTGCCCGATCTAGCGCTTGAGCTCGCACAACGCCGATGCGCGGGATGCGACCCCAATCCGCATGACGCTCATTTGCGGGATAGCCGCTCGCGATCCGACCACTGGAGGCAGCAGCGCATTCCCCCTTGAAATGATCCGTGCTGGCGTTGTGCTTACGCTCATTCGAGTATAGAGAGAAAAAAACGTTATGGAACGCGAAGTGGTAAAGCGCGCGTTACGAGAGAGCGAATGGCATCCGCGGCTGTTACCATAGTGCCCATGGAAAAGCCTCCCTACATACCAAACTCTGACGAGTACGGCGAGCTCCAACGCTTCGTTGATGCGTTGTTCATGAGCGAGCACTTCGTGGATAACCTCGACGTTCAAGTCATGGCGGAAACATTTGACCTCCCGTATGACCTGCTTGAGGTCGTCGGCATGCTGCCGAGCGGCGTCTATGAGCGCCCTCGTCTCGCAGACCAACTCAACTCCGCTCTCGTCGCCCACGGCTGGACTCAGCGCTTCGGCACCGTGGAGTAGCGCGACGTCCCCGCTTGTCTCTCGCGCGAGCCAGCCAGCGTCGCGCCACCCGGACGCGGCGCGATTCGTCGCGGTTAGCGGTTAGCATGTCTATGCATGCACGTCTTGCCTTCGGCGTCCCGGCCCGCCGCCCCCGCAGCGTCAACAGTCGCGGTTAGTGTGTCTATACATGCATTATTTCGACTGTGGCCAGGTTCGCGAAATCCTTGGCGACTTTTTAGCACTTATATCGGCCACGGCAGCTTTTAACTGCGTAAATAGCCGCCACGGATTCGCCAGAGCCACCCCAATCAGCACTCCGACGCATATACATTCACCATATGTGCTCGTTTGTCATCAACGTTTGTCTCCCAATTGCGCATACCAAACATCGGCGCATATTCAGCCCCTATATGTGTTCGCTTGCCGGCACTTCACGCCGCTACAGCTTTCGTATCTCCGCTACGGCTTTCGTATCTCAGCTCGACACGCTTACAGCCTCGATTCGCACCTGTTTTCAATCCTGTCATCGAGCCTTCAAAACGCCGGCGGTGCGCCGCTCTTTACTGCCTCCTGCCATTTAAGGTGACCTGACAATAATCAGACAATTCCTGACAGAATCTAACGAAAATACAACAAAGAATGTTGTGTTTTTCCAGGTAGATACACTTATCAGCAAATAGATACCATTCGCGTATTTTTACTTAATATTCGCCTCAATCTAGACACAATAGGTCCACCTCGTATTGGCATCTATTCGCCTTCGCGGCGTCTGAATGTGCGCTTTGCACATCCAACCATCACCCCGCAAGGCAGAACGGCGCGTTTTCACCACAACGCACAGTTCTTCATATGGCAAAGGCATGAGTCGGTCTTAGGGAGGCTCCATGAGCAAGGGAACACATAAAGCAACAGACGCGCGCCTGGGCGCCCTACTCGACGAGGCGTCACGCCGGGGCTCGTGCTTTGGTCCTCGCAATCGAAATGACCGAGCGGCCCTCTCTAGAAGAGCCGAAAAAGGCCTGGTCGTCTCCCCTTATCCTGGAGTCTACGCATCCCCGTCTTTCTGGAATTCCCTTAGCCACAGACCAGAGCAGCAGGAGCGCGCCATCTTACTCGGCATCGCAATGCTTCATCCGAGCTGGGTGTTCTGCCACGTTTCCGCGGCTATCATCCACGGTCTCAACGTTCCCTACCGCATGCACGGCGCTATACATGTCGCAAATCTCAATGGATCATCCAGCAGGCAGTCGAAGCAGGTCGTTCGCCACCGAATCCGGCGCAGTCAAATCGAATGGTTTGGCGGAATAGCGCTAACGTCCCCTCTTGAGACAACCCTCGAGTGCCTTTGCGACTCCGGTTTTCGCGAAGGCCTCTCAATCGCCGATTCAGCCGCCAGGCTCCTCGGTCTGTCGGGAGGCGAACTGCGCGACAAGCTGTCCGATCTCGGTAAGGGCACACCCGGAATCCAACGGGCACTCAGCATCGCACAATGCGCCAATCCCCTGAGCGAAAGCGGCGGCGAGTCAATCGCTCGCGCGGCAATCATCCGATACGGCTATGTTCTTCCTAGGCTTCAGATTTGGATACCTAATCCGCTTGACCAGAAACACCCTTTCCGCGCTGACGCAATTTGGATTCTCCTCGATGGGACCATCATCATTTGCGAGGTTGACGGCATCGAAAAGCGCATAAATCCCGAGATGACAGGAGGTCTTGACCTCGCACGAGTCTTTGCAAAAGAGCGCCAGCGAGAAGCGATGCTCACAGCGGTCGGTGCAAAAGTCATGCGTGTATCATTCGGTGACGCATGGGACGGTCAGAAGCTGTGTCAGCTGCTCGATGCCTACGGCGTGCCGAAAGCAAATAGCCCCGAAGGGCTCGCAATGAGGCGTGAGGGTTCGGCAATGATGGGAGGGGTTCCAGCGCCAAACGGCGCAGTCATCAGGAATGGGCGACTGAAGTTCGAGCGCTAGCCGAATTAAGGCAGTCCATACGGGCGCTTGAAGTTCGAGCGCTAGCCGTATTTAGGCAGTCCATGGATTGAGGCGGCACGATTCCGTTCGCTCGGCGTCTCTAAGCATGCGTAATATTGATCGCTACGGCCCACCTCCGCCTGCCCGCGAATAGCCAACTACGACTCTGCACGCTTAAGGCCTCTAAGCGTGCAGAGTCAGCCGGCATGACAACACAGCCAGTGTTCACGAGTGGTCGGACGCGCAATCTTGCACGCTTGAGAGCTTTATTCATGTAGGATTGGCCACCGCTGCCTCCCCGCCAGCCTTCATACGCAATCGGGCACGCAATCTTGCACGCTTAAGGCCTCTGGACGCGCACTTCGTTCAGGACGGCACCGCAGCCAGCCTTCACGAAGGATTGCTTGTGCGATTCTACGCACTTAAAACCGGCTTGCATGTCAAAACGATGCAGCGACCCCACGCTGATTAATCCGTGGCGACTTTCTGACATTAATTATGAAGGTTTACCCTTTTAACTGCGCAAATAGTCGTCACGGTTTCTGCTAACGGGCTAAGGAACACGTTTCGTCACGTATAGGCGGTCAATATGCGACTGTTTAATGTCACGGAGACTGCAGCGATCCGTGGAAGCACGCTTCCTCATACATAGATGCCCGATATGTGTTTATTTGTCTCCGCAATTTGAGGGCATCACCGGAAAGCAACAGACGACATGCTTAGCCGGCCCATATACGCCGAAACTTCGCCAATGTCTCAAGTCGCGCGACAACGCGACTCCTCCGCAAACTGAATGGCCGCCGGCGCGGACAACGCGGCAACGTCACGGACGGCACGGCCGGCGGCAAGGGCAGCTCGCCCCGCCATAAGCAAGACGGCCGCCAGCGCGGCCAACACGGGAACGCCACATAAAAAGGCGGAGCCTCCGTAGCTGGAAGACCCGCCCGCACGCCAAACTAAGTTATCCGGCGTTTAGCCGTTCGACATGTTCGTGCCACTTAATCCTCGTCGACCTCAGGCTCGACGGGCTTCTTGGTCGCAGCAAGGATGAAGGCGCTGCCCACGGCGGCACTCGCGATAGAACACGCAAGAATGGCGCACTTGGCCGCAAGCACCTCGGTCTCGCTCACAAACGCAAGGCCGGCGATGAGGATGGACATCGTGAAGCCAAGGCCACCCATGAGACCCACGCCAATGATCTGCTTCCAGTCGACGCCCTTCGGCAGCTTGGCGAAGCCAATCTTCACGAGCAGGAAGGTCACGCCGATAATGCCAATCGGCTTACCCAGGAACGCGCCCAGGAAGACACCGCGGGTCACAGGGTCGGCGAGGATGGCTGCCGGGTCGGCACCCACGAGGCAGACCTGCGCGTTCACGAAGGCGAACAGCGGCAGGATGCCAAAGTTGACGAACGTCGAAATGGCACTCTCGACGCGGACCAGCGGCGGCGCAACGCGATGCATCACGCGCTCGACGCTGTGAGCCTTCTCCGTAAAATCGTGCTGGCCGAGGACATGCGACTCCTCGTCATAGGCATCTTCGAGGAGGTCTGCTTTGTCGCCAAGCCAGTCACGCAGCGCGTCGAGGCGGATGTCGGACTTGGCAGGCAGGAACAGGGCCAGGATGACACCAGCGAGCGTCGCGTGGATGCCGGAGTTGAACATGCATACCCACAGGACGAGACCAACAACGATGTACCAGCGAGCGGCGAAGGCACGCATGCGGTGCAGCGCCGCGAGCACGACGATGCAACCAAGCGACGCGGCAAGCCACGGGACGCTCGGCGTCTGACCATAGAAGACGGCAATCACGATAATCGCGAGAATGTCGTCCGCAATCGCGAGGGTCGAGAAGAAGACCTTGGTCGCCGGCTTCACGCGGTCGCCCAGCAGCGACATGATGCCGAGAGCGAAGGCGATGTCGGTCGCCATCGGAACGGCCCAGCCATGGGGCGCGCCACCCTTTCCGAGGTTCAGGGCGAGGTAGATGAGCGAGGGCACGGCCACGCCGCCCACGGCGGCGAGCATGGGAAGCGCCGCCTGTCGCGGCCGGCGCAGCTGGCCCACGGTCATCTCATATTTGAGTTCGATGCCCACGAGAAGGAAGAAGATGGCCATCAGGAAGTCGTTCACGAACTCCTCGAGCGTGAGGCTCGCGCTCACGCCGCCGATGGACACGCCGATCGACGTCTCGAAGAAGTGGTGGACCGCCTCATAGGCGGGCGTGTTCGCGACGATGACGGCGAGGATGGCGGCGAGCACCATCACGGCGGCGGCGATGGTGCCGTTAGACGTGAACTCCTGACGCGCATCCCTACGCTCGAAGCGGCGAACCTGCACCTCCTCGGCGATGATCTCCTCGTTGATGATGGGCTCCGGGCTCTGGGTCATATCTTCTACTCCGCGGCGGCGAGAATCGGGGCAGCAACCTGCTTCTTACGGGAGAGCACGCCGGGCATCCAGACGCCATCGTGCTCGTCGGCGATACCGAGGCCCTTCTGGGCAACGGCGGTCTCGCCCTCGAAGAGGACCTGGGAGCCCTCTTCCATGATGTCGGTCAGGCAAAGGACGATGCCCTCGGCGCCCTTGTCAGCCTGGTAGGCGCGCATGGCCTCGCGAATCTCGTCGATCATGCCGAGGGCGCGACTCTTGTCAACCGTCTCGTACTGGCCGATAAGGAGCTTCTGGCCGGCGACCTCGAACATCTTGATGTCGTTGCCGACCATCTCGGCCGCGGTGAAGGAGCCGGACGGACGGGAGAGGAAGACCTCCATGCCGAACTTGACCGGATCAACGCCAAGCTGCTCGCCAAGCTTGGCGGCGATGGCACGGTCGACGTCGGTGGTGGTGGGGCTCTTGAGCATGAGCGTGTCGGTCATCATGGCAGAGAGCAGGAGCTTCGCCTGGACGTCCGTGAGCTCCCGGCCGAGGACCTCGAACAGCTTGGCAACGATGGTGCAGCTGGAGCCCCAGGGAAGCGCGATGTAGTGGAGCGGAGCGGCGGTCTCGAAGTCGCCGATGCGGTGGTGGTCGACGACGCCCAGGACGGTGGCGTCCTTCAGACCCTCGACGGACTGGCTGGACTCATTATGGTCAGTCAGGACGACGAGCTGGCCAGCCTCGACACCCTTGATCTGCTCGGGCTCGGCGATGCCGGCCTCGGCGAGAAGCTTGGCGGACTCAGCCGGAAGCGCACCGAGGGCGCAGGCCTTGTACTCATTGCCCTCGTAGCCAACCTGGTTAAGAAGCTGGGCGAGAACGACAGCGGACATGACGGCGTCGTTGTCAGGGTTCTGGTGACCAAAGACGTAGACCGTGCTCATTGCGCGTACCTCCAAATCTAAGCGGGCACCGCAGAGGCACCCGGCAAGGCAGGCGCCCCTGCGCCCACCGTTTTTGCAACTTTTTAATTGTACCCACCGAATTGTCCGCCCCGTCTGAACGGAACGCTGTTCCACAAAGACGCTGAAATGTTGCCCTCACCTGGGGGACAGCCAGCACCTCGGCAGCGCGTCCGCACGGAGGCGCAACCGGACCGCGCCCACGTCACGACATGATCGGGAAAGCCACGCCCAGCGCCTCGACAGCGCCTACCTCACCTGGGAAAGAGTCTGCTCCACGTAGACCTTATCCGCCACGGCCTCGACGGCGGCGCTCATGAGGCGCGACAGGTCGGGGGCGACCTCGACACCGTTAGCATCCGTCAATGGCACATGCGGGGTTGCGGGAATGGCGAGCTCGTCCTCGTCAACGGCAAAGCGACGGGCGAGGGTCTCCTCGAGCGTGGCGACGAGTACGTCATAAGTTCTGGCGACGTTCACGCCGCGGTCGACGCAGGCGTTATACAGGGTCTTGACCTCGCTTATGGAAAGCACGCGCTTCAGCGTGCACACGAAGATGAGCGAGGCAACATGGCGACGAGTGTAGCGACGGCGCTGCGGGGCCGGAATCACGCGCTGTTTCACGTAATTGTTGACCATAGAGCTCGTGATGAGTTCCTCGCCCGGAAGGGCCATGAACGAGAGGTTCTCGGACACGAAGGAGAGCACCTGGTCGAGATAGAGCTCTATGCGCGGCATCTCCTCGACTCGCGCGATGTGGACGCGCGTCATGCGCTCGCGCAGATCGCGAACGTCATCCTCGTGCAAAGTCATCGCCGGCCCCTTTGCCTGAATAGCCAATTCCCCAGGATTCAGTAGGTAAATGTACGCTCGACTCGACTTGTGGCGCAAGTTTACACATTATCAAAATGACATATCCTAGTATCCATAACTAGATACACTAATCTCGAAGATTTGACCGAGAGACTTTGCATAGCACGAGCAACAGCCGCATCGCACCTGACAGGGAGCCCCGCATGAACGAGCAGCGTATTGCCATCATCACGGATTCGGGCACTGACACCCCGGCGGACTTCGCCGCGGCTCATGACGTGCGCACCGTGTCGCTCGTAGTCAACTATTCCAACGGCGACAGCTTTCGCTCCGGCTCGGAGATTACCGCCGACGAAGTGATTGACCGCTTTGCCGAGGAAATTCCCACGACGAGTCTTCCCTCCCCAAAGGACATCCGGGAGGCTCTCGAGACCGCGCGCGCCGATGGCTACGAGGCAGCCGTCTTCGTGACGATCAGCTCTGGTCTTTCTGCCACCAACCACACCGTCCACCTTGTCGCCGGTCAAATGCCCGATTTCCCGGTGGCGGTCGTCGATACCAAGAGCATCGGCATCGCGGCGGGTCTCACCGTCATGGCAGCCGTCCGCATGGTCGAGGCGGGCATCCCCTTCGATGAGCTCCAGAGCAGGCTCGAGGCCCTCGCCGCGGAGACCCACGGCTACTTCACCGTACGCGAGCTCTCCTACCTGCGCCACGGTGGCCGCATCAACGAGGCCACCTACCGCCTCGGCAGCGTCCTGAACCTCAAG
>ERZ1034980.1115-NODE-1115-length-16751-cov-5.515453_pt1 | contig 16751 bp, 20 predicted proteins | sample MGYA00520622_ERZ1034980 | MGnify/ENA primary metagenome ERZ1034980 (study PRJEB33766, sample SAMN09781791) | gut metagenome | biome: gut microbiome | host: Homo sapiens | place: Madagascar | study: EMG produced TPA metagenomics assembly of the PRJNA485056 data...
ACATATTGTCATGTACGTATGAAGGAAAAATGAAGCATGATGATGGTGTAGATTCTACAGCACAGCTGTGCGATATGATTTATGGAGATAGAAGAAAAAGAGGAAGAACAGCAACTATTATTAAAAGCCCAATTTAGGAGGTACATATGGACACAAAACAATATTTGAGCCAGATTAAAAGATTAGACAGACAGATTCAGAATAAATTATCAGAATTGTACAATCTGAAAATGATGGCAAGCAGCATATCTGTATCCAATGAGGGTGAACGGGTACAAACGTCCGGTAACAAGGATCAACTTGGTGCAGTAGTGGCGAAGATAGTTGATATGGAAAAAGAAGTTGATAAAATGGTAGACCTATTTGTGTATACCAGAAGTGAAATCATTAGCCAGATTGACAGCATGGATGATCTGGATTCATACGACATACTTTCCATGCGATATGTTGCTGGCAAGACGTTCCATGAGATTTCAGAGAAAACACATTGGAGCATTCGAAAAGTATTTTCGCTTCACGGAAAAGCTCTTCTGGAATTTGAAAAAAAATATGGAAGAGAATATCTTGAAAACGTGCAGTAGTTTGCATAATATTGCATATCATTTCATATAGAATAAAAAAAACTTGACTGATATACTAGATAGTAGAAAAGTTTATAACAGTTACTTTTCTTTTTTAAAACAATCCTCCCGATATTATAGAGCGAAAAGGTATCGTCAGAACGGCGGTGCCTTTTTTCGTACAAAGAAATGAGGAAACAACATGGGACGAAACATAACAAATACATTTCGTGCTTTACCAAAAAAGATATATTGCCCGAGATGTGGCAGAAAAGTAGCCACATGGGACGGAAAAACAAGCATGAATATCGAAGTTAATTGCCGGAAGTGCAATAAACGAATCGTATATTATCCGGCTACTGATGAAGTGGTAAGAAAAGATATGCCACCAAGAATGGCAAGTTCTGGAATGAGGTTTTTTTAAGATGCAGATTGGAAGAATTAAATTATATACGTCAGAACCGTATATCACAAAAGAAAATATCATACCGATTCTGCGAGATGTATTTCCAGAACATGAGATAAATGCAAATCGAATCAGATTTTTGGATGAGTATGAAAAGGGATGCCAGCCGATTATCAGAGAAAAGACCTATAGACCGGATATTGATGTGAGAGTTTCGGATAATGTGGCAAATGAGATTACAGAATTTAAGAGATCCTATCACTGGGGGAATCCGATTACATTAGTGCAACGAAGCAAAGAAAGTAATCCAGAGATATCGGATGCAATATTTTCTTTGAACTCTCAGTACGAAGCGGAAGAAATCAGAAAAAAAACGCAACATCTTGGAAGAAATGTGGAAATCGGATGCCTTGGATATACATACGTTGATGTAAATACCGACAAGGAAGATATTGAAAATGGTGGAAGCTATTTCAAGATTCAAAGTCTGTCTCCTACAAATACGTTTGTGGTATATTCCTCATATTATTTCGATGAAAGACCTATGCTTGGTGTTACATACCGGATAGACAGGAGAGGAATTAAGTATTTTACGGCTTTTTCCAAAGATCTTCGATTTGAATTGAAAGGATACAAGCATATTGAGCGGAGTGGAGAAGAAAACCCACTCGGAGCAATACCAATAATTGAATGGTTCCGGTCATATGATGGAATGGGATGCTTCGAACGTCAGATTGGAGAAATGGACAATCTGAATTTGCTTGTTTCTGATTTCACAAATGACGTGGATCAAAATACACAGGCAATTTGGCATGGTAATGATATTGAATTTCCAAAAGAAGTTATCAAAACAGATGATGGAAAAACAATTGAACAGGAAAAAAGACCAAAGACAAATGATTGGATTCTGACTCAGACAACGACAGAAGGAAATAAGCCATTTATTAATCCACTGTCAGTTCAATATGACTACACAGGAATGCTAAACAATATTATCACCAGACGTGCATTAATCTTACAAAAATGCAACGTTCCGGGAAGAAATGATAATTCTGGCGGCTCCACAGGAATTGCTATGGACAGCGCAACTGGGTGGAGTGCAGCAGAAAATGAAGCACAGAAACAGCAGAACATTATGGAATCCTGCAAAATGGAAGAAGTTAAGGTTGTTTTAAAAGCAATCAAACTTTGTCCGTATGTTCCAGCAGACAGCCCATTACTTAAACTGAAATATTCGGATATTCAACCAAGTATCAAGAGAAGTAAAACATATGAACTTACAGTAAAGACCAATGCTATTGCGGCATTATTGGCAAAAGGATTTTCACTGGAAGATGCACTTTCTATTGCGCCATTGTTTGAGGACAACAATCAAGTTGTTGAACGAAGCGGAGAAGGTGTCAGAAAGTATCAAGAAGCAAATGTTTTTAAAACAGATACTACTTCTGATACTGCAGAAGAAAAAAGACCATTTGCTGATACATCAGATCAGGAAGGCAACAGTCCGCTGATTGGTGGCACAAGCACGGAAAGCAATTAAATATCAAAAATCAGAACTCACAGAAATGTGGGTTCTTTTTATTTGTCAGAGAAGACGTTAATCGCAAAAAGTCAGAGAAGACTGAAATCGCAGAAAGAAAGAGGTAAAAGATATGGCAGATGTAACAAACACAAATCAGACAGAAACCAACACGGAAAATCAGACAAATACTACTACAGAAAATCCGGCAACTGAAAAACCGGAAACCGGATCACCTACTGTAGAGGAATTGATGGCGCAGCTTGCCAGCGAAAGAGCTGAAAAAGAAAAGTACAAAAACGCATCAGACAAAGCAAGCTCTGAAGCGGCTAAGTACAAAAAGGAACTCAGATCTAAGCAGACAGCAGAAGAACAGGAAGCAGAAGCAAAGGCAGAAGCTGACAGACGAAGAGATGAAGAACTGGAAAGTCTTAGAAAAGAATTGAATCACAACAAAGCTACAGCGGCTTATAAGTCTATTCAGAATGAAAAAGTTGTTGAAAGCCTGATTGAAGCGGTTGCAGATGCCGATCATGCAACAATTGCTTCCATTATCGAAGCAGAAAAGAAAGCAGCAGTAAAAGCGGCTCAGGCAGAATGGCTGAAATCCAGACCACAAGTGAATACAGGAACTGGAACTGAAGCTTCTGTAACCAAAGAACAGTTTGACCGAATGAATTATGCAAAACGAGTTGAACTGAAACGTAAAGATCCAGAACTTTACAAAAAATATACATCAAATTAATTGGAGGTTTTTAGAGATATGGCAATGACAAAATTAAAAGATTTAGTGGATCCACAGGTTATGGCTGATATGGTGTCAGCTAAGTTACCAAAGAAGATTAAATTCACACCTATTGCAAGGATTGATACCACACTGGAAGGAAGACCGGGAAGCACAATTACCGTTCCGAAGTATGCATATATCGGTGATGCAGAAGATGTGGCAGAAGGTGTAGCAATGGGAACGACTGTTCTGACAGCATCTACAACAGAAGCAAAAGTGAAGAAAGCTGGAAAAGCAGTGGAATTGACAGATGAATCTGTATTATCTGGCTATGGCGATCCGGTAGGAACAGCAGTTAATCAGCTTACTATGTCCATTGCGGCAAAAGTTGATAATGATGGTTATGATGCTCTTTGCGGTGCATCACTGGCATACGATGGAACAGCAACAGAAATCAGCTACAGAGGAGTTGTGTCTGCTAATGCAAAATTTGAGGACGAATCCGATGCATCACTGACAAAAATCATTTTCATTCACCCGAATCAGGAAGCAACACTTCTCAATGATGATGATTTCAAGAGCAACGACAAGTATCCTCTGAATGTAATCATGAGTGGAACAATTGGATCAATTGCAGGAGCGCAGGTTGTGAAGTCCAAAAAGGTAAAACTTATCAAGTATGAATTGGATGATTCTACCGGAACAGTGACAATCGTAGCGAATGAAACAACAGAAGATGCAACCAATATCCATTTGGATACTGCAATCAGCCAGGTGCTTGATAAAACAGGGCTTAAAGTTGGAAGCAAGTTAAAAGCAGTAGCTGCACCATATTACGCTTGCCCGATTGTTATTGTATCAACAGAAGACCCGAACGAAGCGGCAGATGCGGATGGTGTATCAGAGGAAGAAGCAGCACTGACAATTTACATGAAGAGAGATGTCGAAATCGAGTCCGACAGAGACATTCTGGCAAAGACTACTGTAATCTCAGCAGACGAGCATTACACAGCGGTTCTCTCTAACGAATCAAAAGTTGTTCTGGCGAAATTCAAAGCGTAAGGCGGTGATGATATGTTGCTTAGAAGACATAAAATCAATGCGGTGCGTAGCGGACAACCGGACAACAAAGAAGATGCAAGACAGGAAGAAATCTATGGTGATGAATTGAACTATAAGGAATCACCATATGAAAAGAAAGAAGATAGCAAACTCACCAAAACAGACATCAACCGTATGCCGGTAGATGAACTTAGAAAGATGGCTATGAATACTGGTATTGATGGAGCAGAATCTATGACCGGATCGGAATTGAAAAAGTATCTGATTGATATTTTTGGACTGTAGACGGGCGGTGAGTAGATGGGCGAAGAGTTGAATGTAGAGCTTCAGAATGAAGTAATCGAAGAATTGAAAACCGAGTTATCTGGACAGCCTACATTTAATTTGGATGTCCTGAAAATCAAAGTAATCGGTGCAATTCGGGAAGTAAAACTTGCCAGAAAGTACGAAGAAGCCGGATACACAGATGAACAAATTAAGAAAGACCTATATAAATATTATTCAACTGTCAAGAATTTGGCATTATATGACTTTGCACAGATCGGTGCGCCATTTGAAACATCGCATTCTGAAAATTCGGTCAGTCGGACGTGGACTAGCAGGAGTGCAATTTTGAAGGGTGTAACACCACTGGCAAAGATCATTTGAGAAGATTGTGCGTGCTATTTTGCCAATGTTGGCAAAATGGTGCAGGGACGCTCTGGATTTGCGGTGGTGGGTGCCGGAGCACCAAAAGAATAAATAATTTCTACTACGGTAGATCGGAAAGGCGGTAGGTATGAGCATTGAGATTGCCTTGCTGATAAGTATAGTGTCTGTTTGCTTTTCTGTTTTTTTCGGATTGAAAAACAATAAACGGTCAGACACAAAAGACATTGAAGAACGTGTGAAAGAGAATACCAGAATCAATATGAAACTGGATAATATCGCATCTAACACAACAGAAATAAAAAATGATGTGTCAGAAATGCGAAAAGAAATTAATTTGCACGGGGAACGAATCATCAAAGTGGAAGATAGTGTAAAGTCAGCACATCACAGACTTGATGGATTGGAAAAAAGATTAAATGGAGAGGAAGGAGAAAAAAGATAATGACGGATATTACACAGATTGGAACATCATTGGCTATTGTAGTAATCACTTACCTGATTGGACTTGGAGCAAAGACAATACCAAATATTAAAGATAATTACATCCCGGTAATTGTTGGCGTATGTGGCGGTATTCTCGGTATTGTCGGAATGAAAGTTATTCCAGATTTCCCGGCTACGGATATCTTAAATGCAATCGCAGTTGGTATCGTAAGTGGTCTGGCCAGCACAGGTGTGAATCAGGTGTATAAGCAGATTAAAAAAGACGAGTAGGTGATTTGTCTTGATGACATTGGCACAGAATAAGCAGAAACTGTACTATGCATTGCAGACTGATAGCGTTCCGGTATATGAGACGGATGCTGATGGAAATATCATCTATTATGAAGATTCTGACGGAAACCGGATACCACTTGAAACAGGGGAAACACAGGAAGGATATTCTCAACCTGTGTTGTTCCTTGGCAACATTGCTATGAGCGGTGGCGAAGTCAAAGACGAAGAATACGGATTATCGGTTGCGGATTATGATGCGGTTCTGATAATGCAGAAAAACGAGATCCCGGTCACAGAGACAAGTCGGATATGGTTTGAAAGCGTAGTGGGATATACAGATACCTCACAAACGATTGTAGACGGTGATACAGCCGATTTTCGCATAGTAGCCATAAAACCATCACTTAACACAGTAAAGTACGTTTTAAAGCGAATTGAGAAGTAGGTGATATTGTGACACATAAATTCACAGCAAAACTATCCACTGATAGTCTCGAGAAGCTAAAACAGGATCTTCTGCAATACAAAAATGCGGAACTGCCGAGCAAATGCCGTGAGCTGGTAAAACGACTCATGGAAAGTGGCGTGGAAGTAGCAAATGCCAAACTCAGTGAAAGTCCACTAGGAAGTCAGGTTACAATCACCACGAATCTTTCGTCTGAGAAATATGGTGGAAAAGGAATAATTCTAGCCAAAGGTGCAGTGCATCAAGCAGAAGGATATGATCCATTTTCAATATTACTTGCCATAGAGTTCGGTGCTGGCGTTCATTACAATCCATCAGGAACACCAAATCCAAAATCAGCAGAACTGGGATTTGGTGTAGGTACATTTCCGGGGCAGACTCATGCATGGCAAGATACGTGGTTTTACTGGGATGATAAAGCTCAGGAATGGAAACCGTCTCATGGTATTAAAGCCACAATGCCGATGTACAGTGCAGACATGGAAATGATACAAAACATTGAAAAAATAGCAAAAGAGGTGTTCGGGTAAAAAATGGGAGTTATATGGACAATGATGGTTCCGAGTATGATTTTTACCCGGATCAAAAATGAATTTTCCGTTAAAACAAAAGAAAAATACAAAATGACCGATAAGAACTTTTCGACCGTTGGAAGTAGCGATACTCCGGCGGTTTTTCCGTTTGTGTATGTGCAAATGCTTGCACCTGTGGAAACGGGAAGAGACTTAGAGGGAACATCCATAAATGCTGGAATATATACATTCCAGATTGATGTGACAGATAATAAGTCTCAGTCAAATGCAAGAGCGGTAATGACGGAAGTTTTAAAGGTCATGAAGAAAATGGCATTTCAGGCAACACAAATGCCTGTATATGAAGATACAAAAGACACACACCGATGTACAGCCAGATTCAGGCGCACAATCGGTGAAAATGATATATTGTAGCAATTAACTATGAGCCTTATGGCTCATTTTTTATTTGGAAGAGAGGTAATTAGTAATGGCAGTAGGATTAAAAAGCCGAATTATCTACAGAGAGAAAACAAAAGAATCAAGCGCAGCAGATTACTGGGCTGGAGAATACAAGTTACTCATTAGGGCGAAATCAATCCCATCACCATTTGGTGACAGAAATATGGTAGACACATCCACACTGGAAGATCTTGTTGAGACACAGGAACCTGGAAGACGTTCAGCCGGCTCAATGGATGTTGAAGGAGCGTTTGAAAAGAAATATAAAGACGATCTGGTTGAACTGGAAGATAAAAAACTGGATATCTGTATTCTTTACGGAACAGACGGAAAAGGATCTGAGGGTATTCTGGGATTCATCGGATCTGAGTCATTCATTCCGGGCGAAGCAACAGATGATCATCTGACAGGAACAGCAACTATCGCAGTTTCAACTGTTCCGAAGTGGATTGAGGATAACTACACAGTAGCAGTTACGGAAGATGAAAATGGATATCCAACATCCATAACACTGACAAAAAAAGGGTAGCCCAGTCAAGTGAAGATACGACACAGGCTGTAATGGCTGGGGAAGATAATACAGCCTATTCAGAATTTATTAAATATTAGAAAAAGCGAGCTGTCTTCGGGCGGCTCCTTTCCATTTTAAAGTGGGGAAAGGAAGAAAAATATGATGGTATTAAAAGTCAAGGAAAAAGAATACAAAGTGAAATTTGGCTACAACAGCTTCTGCGATACAGACCTTATGGAACGAACAGAAGATCTTTTGAAATTATTCCAGAGTACAGTGGCTGATGATGATACAGATGTTTTAGGACTTGGCAAAGTGAAAGAATTGTTCCTGTGCGTAAGAGATTTACTTTTTGTCGGATTTAAGAAATTTAATCCGGTAGAAACTGTGCAGGAAATTGGAGATATTATTGACGATTACCATGACGAAGCACCGGAAGGAGAAAAACGTGGTGTCATGGATATCTTTACACAGTTGTCAGAGGAGCTGATGAATGCGGGTTTTTTAGGAGAGGATCTGAACGATCAGACGGAGACAGAACAGAATCAGCAGGATCAGCAGGATCAGAAAGTAGTGGAAATGCCACAGAAATAAAACCATTCTCACAGGCAATATATGAAGACATCTTGCCGTATTATCTTTCAATCGGTGTAACTTTGGAACGATTTATGGACAGTTCTCCGAAAGAATTGGAACCATTCGCAAGAGCGCACAGAAAAAAAATAGAAGAACAAGATTACCTGCAATGGCAGTGGTGGGGAAGCTATGGATTATCTGCGGTATGTTTTGCAGTGGATCATTGTTTGAATGGGAATAAAGCGAGGTCAAAATATCTGGATAAACAAATATTTGCAGATATTGAAGAACCACAAGGGAAATACAAAGAAAGCAGAGAAGAATGCGCTGTGTATGAAATGAAACAGCGTATCAAAATTTTGAGAGAACAGGGACTTCCAGAAAGTCCAGATTAGAGCCGGTAGGTGTCATAGCCTATTGGCTTTTTTACGGCAAAATTTATGGCTGAAAGTGCGAGGGGTGACGCATGAGTAAGCCGTTGCCGTTTGAAACGTAAAAAAGAACGGAGGTGAATATATGGATATAGATAACCTTCAAATACAGATACAGGGTGAAGCCAAAAGCGCAAGTAGTACGATAGATTCACTTTGCAGAAAAATCGACAAATTGTCGGTATCGTTAAATCAATTAGATGGTAGTAGAGTTGTAGCGTTTGCATCCGGTGTAAAAGCACTTAATAATGCTGCACAAGGGTTGAACAATATCAAGACACCGGATTTTACGAGACTGGCAAAAAATTTGACAGCCATGAATAATCTGAATTTGTCAAATCTTAGTAATATTTCAACGAATATGAATCAGTTGGCAAACTCTATGAACGGATTGACTGGTTTGTCAAACAGCGCACAGCAAGTGACAGAATTCACAAAAAGCCTTTCTGCACTTGGTAATAAATCAGCTACCAATGCAATAAGCAATCTTCCGAACTTGGCAACAGCCATGAATGATTTCATTACGAAGATGTCTAAGGTTCCAAAGGTAAGCCAGAATACCATTGATCTGACAAATGCATTGGCAAGATTAGCCAGAACCGGAGCATCAAGCGGTCGAGCGGCAAATTCATTGTCTACGGCATTTAACGGAATGAATCGGTCAAGCAGATTGGCGTATGGCGGTATCACAAAGCTGAATGTTGGAATTGGAAGCCTGAGAGGACTATTAGGAAAACTTGCACCAATAATTGGAATGATAAGCCTTGTAGACCTAGGAAAACAGGCTATTGACACGGCATCACAGCTGACTGAAGTTCAGAACGTGGTGGACACCACATTTGGTAATTACAGCCAGATGGTAGAAGATATGGCAAAGACATCCATACAGGATTATGGTATGTCAGAGCTTACTACAAAGAAGATTGCCAGTAGATTTCAAGCCATGGGAACCGCAATGGGATTTCCACAAAAGCAAATGGCTGGAATGTCTGTGGAACTGACCAAGCTGGCGGCTGATATGGCATCATTCTATGACGTAAGCCAGAATGACGTTGCTAAATCATTGCAATCAGTGTTCACCGGAGAAACCGAACCAGTACGTCAATTCGGGTTAGATGTAACTAACGCAACATTAAAACAATGGGCTTTAAATAATGGACTGAATGCAAATATTTCGTCTATGTCGCAGGCAGAAAAAGCCATGCTGAGATATCAGTATGTGATGGCTAATACGACTGCGGCTCAGGGAGATTTTACCAAGACTTCCGGAAGCTGGGCTAACCAAGTGAGAATTCTTTCCGAAAACTTCAAAGCACTTGGCTCTGTTGTAGGTAACGTGTTAATTAACGCATTCAAGCCAGTGATTCAGTTCTTAAACAAAGTTGTTGTTGCGGTTACATCCGCAGTGGAAACCATTGCAAATGCACTAGGAGCAATCTTTGGGTGGACTGTTGAAGTATCACCGGGCGGTCAGACATTGGATGATGTATCGAGCGGTATTGGTGATGTTGGAACATCTGCTGATAACGCAGGAAACAGCATGGGAAACGCTGCCAAAAATGCAAAAAAATTGAAAGATGCCTTAATGGGATTTGATGAAATTGAGAAATTGCCAGATCCTACCAGCGGTTCATCTGGAAGTGGAGGTTCTGGTGGTTCCGGTGGCTCTGGCGGTGGTGCTGGTGGATCATCTGCTGGAAAAGCACAGATCGTTAAGACTGATAGTATTTTTGAAAAATACAAGAGTGATATCAAGAGTTTGGAAGAACTTGGTTCATGGATCAGTGATTCATTATCTAAGGCTATGGAAAGCATCGACTGGGAATCCATCTATGATAAGGCAAGAAATTTCGGAACAGGGTTAGCAAGTTTCCTTAATGGCTTGATATCTCCTAGACTTTTTGGAAATGTAGGACGAACTATAGCAAATAGTTTAAATACAGCCTTAGAAGTATTAAATTCATATGGTGAGACTTTTGATTGGAACAATTTTGGAAGATCAATTGGTGTTGGAATCACTTCATTTTTTATGAATTGGAAACCAAAGTTAGCAGCAAGCACATTCAATACATGGGCGAACGGAATCCTTGATGCCATGATCAAAGCTATGGATACCACTGACTGGGAAGCAATAGGAAGACAAATCGGTATCTTCTTGGCTGGAATTGACTATAAAGGTATTCTTGCTAAAATAGGTAGATTAATATGGGAAGCAATAAAAGCGGCTGTAGAAACATTCAAGGGGATGTTCGGAACAACAGCTGGAAATGTAGAAGCTACCATAGTAGCGGCACTTCTAGCACTGAAATTTGCCAGAATTGGATACAGTTTTGGCAATACTGTGTGGAATCAAATCGCAAAAGCAATACTTGGCAAATCACTTACAGAATTAAAAGGAAAAGAAATTGGGGATGGTGTATCGAAAACCATAACAGATCAGATTGAAAAAAGCGTTGAAAAATCCATGCCGGGAGCATCAAAGACTATCGGGGAAAAACTATGGTCTGGATTAGAAAAAGTTGCAAGTTCCCCATTTGGACAGGCTGCAACATACACAGCGATTGCGCAACTTGCAATTGAAGTACAAAAACTGACAGATAAGCTAAAAGGTGGAAACGGAAAGCTAAGTGAGATGGGCGGTATATTTGATAGCTTATCTACCTACTACACACCGGAATTTTCGAAAAAACTTTTCCAGTTAAAAGAAAGGCTGGAAGATCAAGGGGCAAGTTCGGATGTGGTCAAAGAAAAGATGACAAATCTTTTCAAAGCGGCTGGAATTTCTGCCGGAAGTTTTGAAACAGTATTAAACGATGTTGCTGGTTCTGGAACTGTTACAGCTGATCAGATGGATATATTGAAAGGAATACTTAAAAATCTTGGCGATACATCGGATGCGACAGCTAAAAAGACAGAGAACACGCAAAATGCGTATAAGGTACTGAAAGATAAATTAGTTGAGTTACAGCAACAGGGCATTATTCCATCTCAGGAGCATATGGACTCACTTCTGAACACATTGGATAAACAGCAAAAAAGTGGTGCGACAGCTTCACAAGCTCTTAAAGCTGTAACGAAAGACATGGATACGCTTGGCGTTCGGACGTCTGAAACTGCCGGAAAAATTGATAAAACGTTAGGATCTGCGATTGATAAGACAAATAAGAAAGGTATCAATGTAAAAGCTAAAGTTGTTTCTGATACAAAAAATATTGGAAAAACACTTTTGAATCCGATAACAAAACTTTTTTCGAAAAATCCATTTTCAGTAAAAACTGAGTTAAAGGAAAAAGCAAAAGATATCCAGAAGAAACTTGACAAATTCAACAATCTGAAAATCGAACCGGAAACAAAGACAAAGACAAAAGCATCTGAATTGCAGAATCAACTGAATAGTCTGAAAGCTGGATATACAATGACATTCCCGTCTAAGGTATCGAATACAGCACAGGATATGCAGAATCAGCTGAAGAGTAAAGTATCTGGATTTACGTTGGATGTCACATCACAGGCTGTTTTTTCGAAAGTAAAAGATGCATTGAGTGATGGACAAAAAACTTTTAATACGAAAGCAAATTTCAATTCAAGAAATGACTCTCTTGGAGATGGAAATAAGACATTTAATACGAAAGCAAATTTCAACAGTCGTGGAGATAACCTTAATGCAGACCAGAAGAGTTTCTGGACAAAAGCAAAATTCAATAGTAGATCAGATGATTTGTCCGGTGGAGAAAAGACATTTAGCACAAAAGCAAACTTCACTTCAAAAGCAGATAGCATACAAGACAGAGTTATTAACAATATAACGGCCAAGATTAAAAAAGCAGTTCCAATATCTGGACTGGTACTTACGATTGGAGCGTTGATATCAAGCGTTACAAAAAAAGCAGAAGGTGGTGTATACAAGAATGGAAAATGGTCACCAGTACAAGCATTTGCCAGCGGTGGATTGCCAAACCAAGGACAATTATTCGTAGCAAGAGAAGCTGGCCCGGAACTTGTCGGAGCAATGCCGGGTGGTGGTACAATGGTCATGAATAATAATCAGATCGTATCATCTGTATCTGATGGAGTGTACCGAGCGGTAAGAGCTGCAAATGCAGGAAATAATAATTCACAGCCGATACAGGTAACAGTCGTACTTGAGGGTGATGCAAAAGGAATCTTCCGTATTGTACAGCAGGAAAATAATCGGATTGTTACATCTACCGGACAACCGGCATTAATGACATAGGGGGGATAAAGATGAGTGTATTAGAAATAGATAACGTGGTTATGCCCCCTGTGCAGAACCTTACGATAACATCAGAAAAAATCTGGTCAAAAAATACTACACGGTCAGCCAATGGGGAGTTAAAAGGTGATATTGTGGCAATTAAATTGAAAGCGGCATTTACGTTTGCCCCATTAAGTAAAGATCAGACAAAGGTTTTGGATACAGCAATTTCCAAAGCCTTTTTTAATGCCAAATTTGAGAATCCACGGAATGGAAAGATTGAGACGCACAAGATGTATTCTGGATCTGGCAGTTATCCGGTGTACAGTTATGTGGACGGATTGCCACGGTATGTAGGAGTGGCAGTTGATCTGATTGAGAAGTAGGAGAAATAGATGTATCAAGTATCAAGCGAAGCAAAAGTAAAATTTGCGGAAGACAGCAGGATGTTTGGTGCAAGAATCAGAGCCGGAGACAAAGAAATTACATCCGGTTTTGTGAGCATCAAACAATACTGCCAGTCCACATCCGGCAACAATATCAGTATTGGAGATGCAGTATCTTCTAATGTGCAAGTTCAAATCTGGAAAACGGATGATTTCACGTTTGATTCGGAATTTGAATTGAGCATAGGAATTTATTTGGATGACGAGAGCATTGAATATGTTCCAATAGGACTGTATACACCAGAAAAGCCAACAGAGAACGTAGGAATTATCAGTTTTACTGCGTATGATCGTCTTAATACCAGAATGGATGGAAAGTATACTTCGAAGTTGGAATACCCTGTTGACGGTAAAGAAGTTATCGCAGAAATAGCTGAAATGACCGGAGTGCCGATAAATACAAGCAATCTGGAAGATGGAGTTATGATACCGAAAAAACAATCCGGTACGGAAATGACTACAGATCCAAATGGAAATGTAGTTACAGCTATCAAGTATGAGAATCCGTATGATGGGTACTCATGCAAAGATGTGTTATCCTATCTGGCGCAGTTCTATTGCAAATTCGTCACGGTTAATCGAAACGGCACAATAGAATTTCGATGGTATACAGATACTGATTATACGCTTGATAACAGTCGGTATTATGAGGATATATCTATATCCGAAGATAAATTCAATGTAAAGTCCATAACCTGTGTTGTCGGAACAAAAACACTGGGAAGTGGAAATGGAATTTCCAGTATTCAGATGGAAAATCCAGTAATGACACAGGATAAATTGAATGATGTATATGAAAAGGTAAAAGGAATTTCCTATTATCCGATTAAGACACAGTTCTTTGGAGATCCGAGACTGGATCTTGGAGACATTATTAAGATCATAAAGATGGATGGTACAGAACTGAGTTTTCCACTTATGTACATCAGCCAAGACTACGATGGCGGCTTTATTACAGAAATTGCATCATACGGGCGAACAGAACAGGAAACAGCATCAGCAAAAAGTCCGACGAATAAACGGTTAGAACAGTTAGAATCAGATATTCTGGTAATGAATGAGATTGTTGCCAAAAAAGCAGATTTTGATGAAGTATTTTCGAAAATGATAACAACAAGTAAGATCATTTTTGATAATCAGAATATCATAGAGTTTTTCGACCGGATGATTGAAGTAAATTCATCACTGCAAAAGACATTGGATGGACTGAGCATTGAAGTTCAATCCGTAGCAAATAAAAAGAATATTTCAAACAATAGCGAAATCCAAGATTATGACGTGCAGGAAATTCCAACATTGGACAACTATCCGACAATCACGGATTTCTTTATTTTTGACGTATGCTCAGAAGAGTTGATTTGCTCAGAAGATCTGATATGCGGAACAAATGACTACGATGCTCATTTAAGCAACATTGCTAAAAATGAAGCAAATGGAAAATATTACGTATTTGAAAAAAATACTGAGGGTGTATATGGATGGCGTGAAATGTCAGAACAAGAAATCAATGCGCTATCCGATACCTATGCGGCAGTCAATGTAAATAAAGGTGAAGTAGACATTGTGGCACGCAAAGAAAGTGACCAATGCGAAGTAAAAATATCAAGCGATGGAATGCGAGCAACCGCATTTTATTGTTGTTGAAAGGTGGAATGAATATGGCTTACGAAAAAAGAACATGGGTATCTGGTGTTACCAAATGCTCAGCAGAAAATTTTAATCATATGGAAGATGGAATAGAGACAGCACAAAAAGGCGTGGATGAATTAAACACGAAGTTGACGAATGGATTTGTCGGCGGAGCAAGCTCTGGTACGACCAACATTAATATTGATTCATCAAATAGTAATTATCTTATTGTTGTTTGCACAGGTGATGATTTCAGTGTTTGTGTAGCATCTAGATATGCTGGAACAATAAAATTTTGTATACTGAAAGATCACAGTGCTGTCACATATGCACAATTGGATGGACGACTAATTGGAATCAATTGTAGTAGTGCGTATAACTATTCATTAACAAAATTATGTCACATGATTAGCTGATCCTCTAACCTTTTGGCAAATATCCTATTGTGAAATAAGAAGTCACTAGCGTCTTCCCGGCAGAATAAGAATCACCAATGCACTCCAGTATTATTTTAGATCCATTTTGGTTATTGCACGATAGTATATTTTTTTGTGCGTCCCAAGACGGAAATGCGAAAGTTGAATGAGATCCGTCAGGATACGGTGTTTTTAGGGTAACTGTTGCTTCGAGTCTACTTCCGTCAATATATCTTAATGTGGTTTGTCCATAATTAATTAAGACATAATAGCCGGTATCAGTTGGAATTTTTACAGAAAGATCAAATGTTCCTAATCCGCTATAAATGGGTAACTTCGTGTTTAATTAACTTTTAAGAAGACAAAAATACCTTTCAGTTTTACAATATTACAAAAAAACTGGGAGGTGTTTTTACATGGAAATCAGAGAAGAAATTATTCAGAAAATTATGGATGCGTTGAATGGAAGAGTGGACACAGAAACAAAAGATGTGGTAAGAGATGTACTTACGATTGAATTGAATCGGTACGAATTGCAGGAAAGATGTACAGAAATTGTAGTTCAAGACGATACCGCTGAACGCATACTGAAAAAATATATTGCGACAAAAAGAATTGAGGGAGTTGCGGAAAGTACGATCAAAAGATATTCAGATGTGGATTTGAAACTGATTGATTTTTTGAAAAAGCCACTTGATAAGATAACAGCAGATGATATCAGATTTTACTTATCATGGAAGCGTGAGAATGGGAGAGTTAGCAACAGTACATTGGATGGAATAAGAAGATGCTTCAGCAGTTTTTTTGGTTGGCTATCAGCAGAGGGGATCATTCGGAAAAATCCATGTGCTGTTGTATCTCAAATCAAGTCACGCAAACAGGTAAAATTGCCATTTACGTCAGTTGAATTGGAAAAGATGAGAAAGTCATGCAGGACTTTAAGGGATCTTGCACTGATAGATTTTTTGTATTCTACCGGATGCCGGGTATCAGAAGTTGTAAGAATGGATATATCGGACATAGATTTTGAAAGAATGGAATGCAAAGTACTTGGCAAAGGAAACAAAGAAAGAATTGTGTATCTGACTCCGGTAGCAGCTATGAATTTACAGGAATACATTAACAGCCGTGATGATTGCGAAGATCATCTTTTTGATGGACGAAAAGGAAAAAGAATTGGAAAAAATGGGATAGAAAATATAGTAAAAAGAATAGGAAAATTAGCAGGAGTGAGCAAGGCACATCCACATAGGTTTAGAAGAACTCTTGCAACAAATCTGATGGACAGAGGGATGAACATACAGGATGTGGCAATGATTCTTGGTCATGCGGATCTAAAAACAACACAGTTGTACTGCTACGTGAACAGAAATAACGTGAGAACAGCATATGGTAAATATGCGGCATAGCTGATATGTGTGGCTAATATAGAACGATGTTACTC
>ERZ1034980.1120-NODE-1120-length-16714-cov-8.307041_pt1 | contig 16714 bp, 8 predicted proteins | sample MGYA00520622_ERZ1034980 | MGnify/ENA primary metagenome ERZ1034980 (study PRJEB33766, sample SAMN09781791) | gut metagenome | biome: gut microbiome | host: Homo sapiens | place: Madagascar | study: EMG produced TPA metagenomics assembly of the PRJNA485056 data...
GTAACTTCACAGTAAACTTAAAAGGCAAAAGCAAGAAACTGAAGATTTCATACATTGGTATGAAAGCTAAGGAAGTAAGCGTTGCAGGTAAAGAAACTATCGATGTAAAACTTGAGGATGACAACACCACCCTCAACGATGTCGTAGTAATCGGTTATGGTACGATGAAGAAGAAGGACCTTACCGGTTCAGTGGCTTCAGTATCAGCAAAGGATATTGCCAATGTGCCAGTATCAAGTGCAGCACAGGCTATCCAGGGTAAAATGGCCGGTGTCTCAGTCATGCAGACAGAAGGTTCACCAGATGCTGATGTAAAAATCCGTGTACGTGGTGGTGGTTCTCTTTCACAGGACAACTCTCCACTCTACATCGTTGATGGTTTCCCAGTAAATTCTATCAGCGATATCGCTCCTAGCGACATCGAGACTATCGACGTGTTGAAGGATGCCTCTTCTACTGCCATCTATGGTGCCCGTGGTGCCAATGGTGTTATCATCGTTACTACCAAGAGTGGTAAGGAAGGTAAGGTTCAGGTTAACTTTGGTGCATCTGTAGGTGTAAGAAAAGTTATCAAGGAAGTTGCTGTTCTTAACCCATACGAGTATGCCAAATATCAGTATGAGTTGGGTGAGACTTCAGCTTATGGAAGTTATGACGATCTCGACATCTGGAAATCTGTAAAGGGCAACGATTATCAGGACGACCTCTTTGGACGTACTGGCTTGCAGCAGATTTACAATGTAGGTATCAGCGGAGGTTCTAAGGATACCAAATTCAACGTCAGCTATGCCCGCACCAACGACAAGAGCATCATGATGGGTTCTGATTATAGCAAGGATAATATCAATGCTAAGTTGAATTCTAAACTCAACAAATGGTTTACCCTTGACTTCAATGCCCGTTTGAGTTATCAGAAGGTGAACGGTCTCGGTTCTGGTGCAGACACCAACGAGAGCAACGCTGCTAATTCTATCGTTGCACGTACTGTCATTTTCCGCCCTATCGATCCAATCACAGCAGGTCTTGAAGATGATGACGATTCAAGTTCTAGCTATGAGGCTAGTCCATATGAGCGTATGCTTGATACTTACAAGCAGCAGCGTACATTCCGTCAGAACTACAACCTCGGTTTGAACTGGAAGCCTTGGAAACATGTTACCTTCCGCTCTGAGTTTGGTTATGGCTGGACCTTCGCCAAAACCGAGCAAGCATGGGGTACAAAGGCAAGCCGTAACTCTAAGTTCGGTTATGCAGGTATGCCTCAGACAGAGATTGACCGCAAGGACAACAAGAACTGGCGTAACGCCAACACCTTCACTTACGACAACAAGGGTATCTTCTTTAAGAAAGATAAGGTGAACTTCCTCTTGGGTCAGGAGTGGTCTAGCTCACAGGATGAGACATATACATCTACAACTGTAGCATTCCCTACCTCATTCGGTCTTAAGGAAGCACTTGCTAACCAGAACTCTGGTACAGCATTGGCAAACTCAAACAGTATCGCAAGAAAAGACAACATGTTCTCTTTCTTCGGACGTTTGAACTATACCATCAACGAAAAGTATCTCTTCACTGCTACACTTCGTGCCGATGCATCATCTAAGTTTGCCAAGGGCAACCGTTGGGGTTACTTCCCATCAGCAGCTTTCGCTTGGCGAATGAGCGATGAGAAGTTCATGAAGAATACTCAAGACTGGTTGTCAAACCTGAAGCTCCGTCTCTCATATGGTACAGCTGGTAACAACCGTATCAGCTCTGGTCTTATCGACCCAACTTATGCATTGGGAACAGCTACAGACAAGACTCCATACTTCGGAGAGTTGTCTTCTACCATTCTCGATATGAGCAAGCTTTACAACCCTGATTTGAAATGGGAAACTACCGTTACCCGTGACTTCGGTATCGACTATGGTTTCTTTAACGGCAAGATTAATGGTACTATCGATTTGTACTGGAACACTACCAAGGACTTGTTGATGCAGGTACCTATCACATCCGTTTCAGGTTACAACTACCAGTATCAGAACTTTGGTCAGACTTCAAACAAGGGTTTTGAGTTCGCTGTTAATTATAATGCAATTGAGAAGAAGAACTTCACTTTGACTGTGAATGCCAACATCTCTTACAACCGCAACCACATCGACAAGCTGAACACCACATCTGAGTATCAGAACTACAAGTGGGCTGGTTCAACATTCAATGATGGAGAAAACTTCAAGGTAGTAGAGGGCGGTCGCCTCGGCGAAGTATATGGCTATAAGTATAATGGTTTCTATACTGCATACGATGAGACAACAAATCCAAATGGTGAACTTATCTGGAATGGTAAGCAGTGGGCACTGCGTGATGGCATTAAGGACAACAGCTATAAGACCATCGGCGGTAAATTGATGCCAGGTGCTATCAAACTCGAAACAGATGAGGATGGCAATGCCGTTAAGAAGCGCCTTGGCAATACTGTAGCTCCATGGCAGGGTGGTTTCGGTATCAACGCAACCTTCCACGGCTTTGACGCATCTGTATTCTGCAACTACTCATTCGGTAATAAGATTGTGAATGGTACTAAGTTAGCTTCTTGCTTCAACTGGGGTTCTCGTAAGGGTTACAACCTGAACAACGACTTTGCTGGCCGTTATACAGGTCTTGATCTCAACACAGGTATCAACATTGCTACAAACCCAGGATCAGATGATGTTATTGCAGCATATGGTACACAGGAAGCTGCGATTACTCGCCTCAACGAGATGAATCAGGGTGCAAGTACCTGGAATCCAGCAGTAGTTGGAACCATGTCATTGATGGATTACGCTGTAGAGGACGCTTCATTCCTCCGCATCCAGAACGTAACACTTGGCTATACCCTTCCTAAGGCCCTGGTCAACAAGTTGTACTTGAGCAATGTGCGTTTCTACGTTACAGGTTACAACTTGCTTACCATTACAAGTTACTCTGGTTCTGACCCAGAAACTGACGTAAGCAGCAAGAAGAACCCAATGTGCCCAGGCATCGATTATGCAGCTTATCCAAAGAGCCGCCTCTTCGTATTCGGTGTCAACGTTTCATTCTAATCGCAAGGAGGATATAAACAATGAAAACAAATATTATCAAATCAATATTGATGGGCGGTCTTATCATCGGAGCTACTTCATGTAATGACTTCCTCGACCAGACCTCTCCATCAGAGCACGACAGAACAGATGTGTTCGACTCACCTTATTATACAGGTCTCGCCCTGAATAAGGTATATGGTCAGTTGACTGAAGATGCAGCATACGCCCAGGTGATGGCTTTCACTGTAACAGCAAATAGTGACTGCGAAATCATTGATGGTATAGATGCCAGCGCTTCTACCCAGACCTCAAGTGAGCGCGGTGTTATGAACTATAACGCTGTAGCAGGTGGATGGTCAAAGATTACTGACGCATGGGACAAGATGTATCAGATCATTGAAAACTGCAACAACATCGTCTATGGCGTAGACCATGGTAAGTATGCAGAAGCAAAGGGCTCTGATGCAACAAGCATGAAACAGTACAAGGCAGAAGCTCTTGTTATTCGCGCCATGTGTTACTATGATCTGGTTAAAAACTTCGGTGATGTTCCTTTCAAGACAGATCGTACAGACCCAAGTTTGAACAATGCATTCATTGGCAAGACAGACCGTGACATCATCATGGAGAGTCTGATAACAGACCTTCAGAACGCAGCCGAAATCTTACCATGGGCAGGTACTCATGGTTATACCACAGAGCACGTAACTAAAGGTTATGCCCATGCTCTCTGTGCACAGATTGCCATGCAACGTGCAGGCTGGGCTATCCGTGAGACTGCAAAAGAGGGTTACGAGACCGCAGCTGAGAACAGCGATCCAACCTACCCTACACAGCGTCCTGCTGCGGCTGACCGTACCAAGTTCTACAAGATTGCCCTACAGAATCTCAATGAAGTTATCAACAGCGGCGTTCACAAATTGAACCCAAGCTTTGAAAACGAATGGTATCTTGTAAACCAGCGCAAACTGGACACCGAGTATCAGGAGAACCTTTTCGAAATTCCTATGGGATTGAACAAGAGTGGTGAGCGTGGTTATACTGTAGGTGTACGCATTGAAGCAAAGACCAACAAATATGGTCCTAAGGGTAACTCATCTGGTAAGATTAAGACTACCGCTCCTTTGTTCTGGTCATTCGACAAGAAGGATACACGCCGCGACATCACATGTGTACCTTATCAGATTAAGAACAATGGTGGTTTGACCAAGGAAACATTTGACAGCAACAAACCATTCGAATTGTATATCGGTAAATGGGATGTACGTAAGATGACTGAGGAGTGGCGCGATGCTGCATGTGCAAGTACCGAAAAGGTACCTACCGGTATCAACGAAATCAAGATGCGCTATTCTCAGGTATTGCTTAACTATGCTGAGTGTATCAACGAGTTGAATGGCGGTCCTGATGACGCTACAGGTGGAGCTGGTTTGACTGCACGTCAGGCATTGGCGCAGGTTCATACCCGTGCATTTGCAGAGAACGCAAAGTCGGCAGCTCAGGACTATGTAAACAGCTTGCCAACAGACAAAGAAGGTTTCTTCAATGCCATTGTTGACGAGAACGCATGGGAATTCACAGGCGAAGGTGTCCGCAAGTTCGACTTGGAGCGTTGGAATCTCCTGAGTTCTAAGATTGATGAGTTCAAGGCTAAGTATCAGGAAGAAATCAATGAATATCCTGACAAGTTGTACTATAAGGAAATCAAAGATGAAGAAGGTAACATCAGCATTGACATGAATTCTGTATGCTGGTATGCAGCTCCATCAAGCACAAGTGGCTACAAGAGCGCAAACTGGTGGGGAGCAGGCAATGAGAACAAGAAGCAGGAGAACCTCCTGAAGAAGTTGCCATATATCAGTGCAGGTCTTAACACTACTGTCAAGAACCGCTACTTGCTGCCTATCGCAACATCTACTATTGCAGACTCTCGCAATATGATTCAAAATTCTTATGGTTTCTAAACATAAAAGAATAGAAAGATGAAACTCAATAAAATAACAAACATAGCACTTTCAGGAGCATTCATGCTCCTGGGTGCAGTTTCTTTCAGTTCTTGCGCTGACCAGAACGATTGGGATGTAGACTCATCATTTGACCGTCTGTTCCATACAACAAGTCTGAGCGTAAGTCCTGACGAGAACTCTGCCGAAATTACATTCGACAAAACACCTAATACTACCAGCTATCAGGTGGAATACAGTACAGAAGAGCTCAATGATGAAATGGAGTTGGGCACAGCAGCAAACAGTCAGACTGCAACCCTGACAACAACACCAGCTACTATTGATGGTTTGGAAGCAGAAACTACTTATTATCTGCGCCTTCGCAGTATGAATGATGAGGGTAAGACTTCAAAGTGGGTATATCTCGAAGATAAGAGCTTTACAACAAAGGCTGAGCAGATTATCTCTAAAGTTACTCCTAAAGCCAAAAGTGCATTAGTAGAATTCGGCGAGAATAAAGACCTCAGCAATGTAACCCGCATCGCATGGTATCATGTAAGTAATGGAGAGGAAGCAGAAGAAGGTTCTGTTGATATAAATGGTTCAGATTTAGCTACTACAAAATCTTTCAATATCGAAGGTTTGAAGGCTAACTACAGCTACACTGTAAGAGTTTTTGCCGGTGATAAGAAACGTGGAGAATTAAAGTTCCGCACTACAGAGGAGTTGCCAGAGAATTACGAATATCTCAACTGGGATGCAAACACTACCATCGCTGACCTCCTGTCAAGTGCAACACAGAGCGACGTTGTCATTATCTTCCCACAGGGTGCTAAGATTGACGAAGGTTCTACAACAGTTCCTTCAAACATCAAGAACATCTACTTCTGGGGTGCTGAAGGAAACAACAAGCCTGAGTGGACAGTAAAAGTTGTAAAACTGGAAGGTGACAAGGGTATTGTTAAGTTCAAGAACATAAGTTTGAAGAACGCAGGAACAGATAACGATTACGTTATCACACTAGATGCAGAAGCAGGCAATATCGGTTCTATCGAATTGGAAAAATGTAATATCAGCAATACACGTGGCGTTGTCAGATTCAATGGTTATACCAAGCAGACTGATGCTGTAAACATCAATGATTGCGTTATCAACAACATTGGTAGCTATGGTATTGTAAACTCTAAGATTACAAATGACAACTGCGTCAAGAGTATCAAGATTACCAATTCTACAATTGCAAATGTAGAAGCAGATGGATGTGTAAGTACGCAGCAAAATGATATTGCCATGACATTCACCAACTGTACATTCTGGAACTGCGGTATAGCAAGCAAGAATTTCATTAACTTGAATAAAATGAACCCTGTACCAGTATTCGAGTCATGTCTCTTGGGTTGGGATTCTCCTATTGCAATGAAGGCTGTATCTACCAAGAAGGTAACATGTACAAATACTTACTTTACAAGCGAATGTACATGGAGCAATGGCAAGATTGGTGATGCTATCGGTGCCAAGGGTACAGAAGTATTTACTAACCCTGCAAAGAATGAGTTCTACCTCCAGGATGCCTATGTTGACAAGTATGGCACAGCAGGTGACCCACGTTGGATTAAATAAATTCAATCAAACTATATTTTAAGGAAGTGCAATGCCCCATCGGGCGTTGCACTTTTTTTGTTTATCTCCCTCTCCCCTTCCACTCACAAAAACTTTTTTTTAGTTTATTTCTTGGAAGTTACAAAAGAAAAGCGTATCTTTGCAGCGTGAGTACCTAAGGAAGAGTGTACTACTTTTTTAGATTGTTGGATTTATAATTTGAAGCATATGGAGACTTTGGAACAAATGCCTTTTGAGGCTCAGCATAAGATATTCAAGAGACTGGCAGAAATTGCCGACTCCAAGAGCCTGCCCAAAGAGGAACAGGAGAAATACGACAACAGCATGATGGTCATGTGGGACAATTATGCGGTATATAAGCATGCAGAAGAGAAAGGTTATAAAAAAGGATACGAAGAAGGATATAAAAAAGGATACGAAGAAGGATATAAAATAGGATACGAAGAAGGGAAGAAAAAAAACAGCAAAAAGATTGCTTTGAACCTATTGGCATACAATACTCCTATAGACGTCATTGCAAAATCCACCGGCTTATCTATAGATGAGATTAAGAAATTGGAACAATATAATTAAGGTGTTCTAAACGTGTACTACGTTTTTTATATTGTTGGATTTATAACTTCAATCAAACTATATTTAAAAGAAGTGCAACGCCCGGTGTGGGCATTGCACTTTTTTATTCTGTTCAATCATGATACTATGTTAAATAGTATTGAACAACATAAAATATTGAACAAAAAGTTCGTTCGTTTAAGTTTTGTTCATTATCTTTGCAGTGTTCAATAGAATTGAACATAACTGATATGTTGAACAAATAATAAAAATAATGGCAAACAATAATATAATAAACCAAGCATTGGATGCTCTAAAAGCAAGCCTTCCTATGGATGATGTCATGTCGACAACAGCCATTAAAGAGAAGTGTGTCAATGATAATGATACCATTGTTAAGATAATGAATGTAGATTTTGTGTGCCTTGTAAAAGAAAACATAACCAAGACTTCATTAAATCCTACATTAGCAACGATGCAAGCTATGAACAATGACAAGCAGCAAATCTTGCTAGTTACACAATATGTCACACCGCAGGTATCAACAGAACTGGCAAGCAAAGGCATTAACTATCTTGACTGTGCAGGAAACTGCCTTGTAAGATACATGAAAAGGGGAAATTTAATTTTCCAAATATCCAATCAAGGCAGGAAAAATACAGAACCACAGGTTAAGACATATCCCGTATTTCAAGATGCCGGATTGAAAGTCGTATTTTATCTGTTGCAAAATGCAGACAATGTAAAGAAGCCTTATCGAGAAATAAAAGAGCAGATTGGTGTATCTTTGGGCAGCGTGAAAAACATCTTGGACGAACTTGCAAGACGTGGTTTTGTCTGTGATACACGAAATGGTCGTGCTATTAAAGACAAAAAGAAACTGCTTGACTTATGGGTTAGCAATTACAATGAAGTTCTGAAGCCAAAGCTATTGGTAGGTACAATGGCATTTAGAACAGAAGCGAAAAGAAACGAGTGGAAAAATATAGAGTTACCACAAGGAATGGTATGGGGAGGAGAACCTGCTGCCAACTTAATAGATGGCTACTTACAACCAGGAAGTTTCGACATATACACGGAATTACCAGCTGCACATCTGATGCGAACTGGGGCTGTCAAGCAAGATGTAAATGGTGAAATTCATCTATACAACAAATTCTGGAATTGGGAAACAGACAACAGGACTATTCCTGCAATATTAATCTATGCAGACTTGATGGGTAGTGGCAACTGTCGCTGCTTAGAGGCTGCGCAACGCATATTAAAGAATGAGCTTAAAGATTTCGAGTGAAAAAATAAACAATCCATTCCTTGTGGATTTATTGGAGAAGCTTTCAGACAGCTTCCGAAAAATGAATCATGACTTCTTTATCATAGGAGCCACTGCTAGAGATATAATCATGAAGGAGATGCTGGACACGTCATCACGCAGAAAGACAAGAGACTTGGACTTGGCTATAGCTGTTCCAAACTGGCAAGAATTTGACAAAATAAAAAATCGTTTGATTGCGGATGGTTTCGAGAAAGACAAGTCAAAACACCAACGCTTCTATTATGGTGACTATGAGATAGACGTTGTTCCATATGGATATGTCGCCAAAGAAGATGACAACATCTATTGGCCACCCGAAGAAACAATAGCTATGTCCGTAAAAGGTTTTGATGAAGTGCTTTCGGAAGCTATTACGGTTAATCTTGATAACAGATTTACCATAAAGATTGCTTCTTTGCATGGATTATTCTTGCTGAAGTTTAATGCTTGGATGGACAGACATCTAACCACTAATAAGGATGCAGAGGATATGTCCTTCATCTTGGATAACTATCTTATGGCAAACTTGAATCGAGAAGCGTATATGGAAGTGTATGATTGGGAAGATTTTGACGAATATGTGGCTGGTGGCTACTGGCTGGCAAACGATTTGGCAAAATTGCTTACCAAAGACCAACTAACATATTATGCATGCAAAATAAACGAGGAATTGAAGTTGGAAGAGAGAAGCTATTTGATAAGCCAAATTCTCAATTCGCAATCAGGTTTAAATTATGACCAAGTAAGGAGAACATGGCAAGTCATTTCAGACGTGTTTCGCTCAGCCACAGAATAAAGGAAATGATAATGGAAGATATAAAATATTGTAGCCAGAAAGGTTTAGGTGATATAAACCAAGATTTTTTCTTGTGCAATCAATTACAAGATGGGACTTGCATCGCTATCCTTGCTGATGGCATGGGTGGCTTGCAATATGGTGAAATCGCAGCTGACATTGTTGCACAAAGTATTTATGAAACATTGACAGGACATTCTTCTGTGGATATAACAGAGCTATTTGTCAAGGCTTTTAAACAAGCTGACAATGCAGTTGCAGATAAATGTAAGGCACTTAGTTGCAAAATGGGAGCAGCTGTTACCGTCTTATATCTAAAAGGTGACATAGCATATTACCCATGGCAAGGAAATGTCCGTCTATATGGCAAAAACGGAAAAAGCATATATCAGCTTACAGAAGATCACCAAAAAGAAGGTAACAATTGTACTTTTCTAACTCGTTGCGTTAATGGAAGAGGCTTCCGCTACCCAATATCCATTCAAGAAACGAAAATATCAGACATGGATTCGTTGTTCTTATGTACTGATGGATTCTATCAATCCAGGAATTGCCTAGATTCAATTATAAATGAAGGACGATTGCCAATCCGTATCGAAAATCTGGAAGATGACGCATCCTGCATTCTCATACAGTTGCACAATCGTTGATACAATAAGAGAAATGGCAGAAAAAGTTGTTGACATACAACTTTCCTATAGACGAAATTGCTGATATTACAGACTTATCTATAGAAGAGATTAAGAAATTGGAACAATATAATTAACAAAACTTTGGCAAATTTTGCCCCACACGCCCTGGGCTAGGAGCTTTTGGGCCTTCAGCCCGTTCTTGAACCACATGCGAAAGTTCAGAAAGTAAAAAACGCAAGCCCGCTAGGCGTAAAAAGAACGCCTGGCGGGCTTGCGTTTATGGTTGTACAACTAAATAGGTTATGGTTGTACAACTAAATGGGTTATGGTCGTACAACTATAGGGTGTATGGTCGTACAACTATAGGGTGTATGGTTGTACGACTATAAGGGTTGTAGTTGTACGATTAAAAGGTGTTGTCACTAGGCTCGGCAGACCTGCTGACTGCAGTCGGCAGAGCTGCTGACTAGGCTCAGCAGCTCTGCTGAGCCTAGTGGCAACCTTCGAGAAGCTGTCTTCTTCAACCTAAGAAACTATCTCTTTAAACTAAAAGAGACGTTTTCTTGAACCCAAAGAAACGTTTCCTTTTGCTTATTTAATCACATTCTTTCGCAAGTTATGCCCCTTCAGCCCGTTCTTAAACCACTTGCGAAAGTTCAGTAAGAATAATAGAGGGCGTGTCATAAATGCGATGACATTCCCTCTTTTTTGGGAACTTCAACCACTTCTGTCAACTAACTCAGCCACTTCATTCAGCCAACGCAGCCACTTCATTCTATCAAATAAAGTGCCTCATTCGAGCTACGAATACACCTCTTCAAGCCAGCGCAATCGAATCTTCAAGCCAACGCAGTCGAATCTTCAAGTCAGCGCAGTAATATCTTCGAGCCAGCGCAGTAATATCTTCGAGCCAGCAGAAACCTCTGACTTTTTTATAAAACCAAGGCTAAAAACCTCTGACTTTTAAAAAATAAATGATTAGTCAACCCTCTTTATGCTATTTCTAATTTGTTTTCTTGTGGTGAAAGACTTCTGTAGAAGTTTTTCTCGATTTTGTTGTCACATCTGCCACTCGCGATATAACTATCTGATAATGAACGTATAACGGGTGACAATAAGCGGTATTTTTATTGTCACTTATTGTCACCTATTACCACGCCCCATGGTAAGCGGCTCCGCTTGCCTGGAGGCAGCTGAAATTACGTCACGACGTAGCATTTGCTGCGTCCCGACGTAATAACCGGTGCGTCGCGACGCAGCAACAGATACGTCGCGACGTAATTCCGGCTACCTCCTGCCCCATCAAATAAGCCTCACTTGCAAGCCAGAATCAACACCATTAAAGGCTATATTGTAAAACCAACACTTGCGAAAACGTTTACGTTAGATTTTTCATTAATTTTATTCGCCATTAAATAATTTTTGTTACTTTTGTAGCAGAAATCTAAAGATTATAATAAAAAATCTAAGATTCCTTATGATCTATTGAGAATTAAACACGACAACAACTAATCGCTAGTAAGTTCAATTAGACCAAAACTTAACAAGATATAATAATAACCTACAAAACAAACATCGTTATGTATCAACAACTGAAACGTGCCAGCATGGCACTGACCTTGAGTTCGGTTTGTTTCCTCGCCTTTGCGCAGAAAACAATCCAAGGTACCGTTAAGGATGCTAATGGCGAGCCAATGATTGGTGTAACCATTACTGACCAGAATGGTAAGGCTGGTGGTATCACCGACCTTGACGGTAAGTTTACCATCCAGAACGCTGACCCTAATGCGGTCTTGACTTTTAGCTACATCGGCTGCAAGCCTAAGAAAGTAAAAGTAGGAAGTCAGAAAACATGGAACATCGTACTTGAAGATGACAACGCAGCTCTTGACGAGGTAGTTGTCGTTGGTTACGGTACTATGCGTAAACGCGACGTAACTGGTTCTATCGCATCTGTCAACTCAGAAAAGATAGCCGCTCGTGGTACTACCAATCTTGCAGAGTCTCTGCAGGGTTCTGTTCCTGGTGTTAACATCACCCAGTCTGGTAGCCGTGCAGGTGCAGGCTTCAATATCCAGGTTCGTGGACAGGCTTCTATCAACAAGCAGGCACAGCCATTGTATGTTATCGATGGTGTGGTTTGCGACAACATGGACTTCCTGAACCCTGACGATATCGACCGCATCGACGTATTGAAAGATGCATCTTCTACCGCTATCTATGGTTCCCGTGCTTCTGCCGGTGTCATCATGATTACCACCAAGGGCAGCAAGGGTGCAGACAAGGCACAGAAGGCAACCATCTCTTATGATGGATATTATGGTATCAAGAAGGTGGCACGCATGCCTGAGTTTATGGATGCCAACGAGTTCATGGATTACCGATTCCAAAGATATACCTTACTCGACGGAAAGAGCTACGATGGCTCAAGCCGCAAGGGTGTTGATGCAGACGGACATCCACATTATATCATCAAGGATACCGACTTGAATTCAGCCTTCCTTGCCCGCAAGGGAGCAACCAGCTATAAAGATTCCAAACTTTATGAACTGATGATGAATCCAAGCTTCGACGGTTACGACTGGAAAAAGCAAGTAACCCGTACAGCCGCCCAGCAGAACCACTTTATCAGTGCTGCCGGTGCTACAGACAAGGTCAACTACCGTGTAGGTATGGGTTATCAGGGAGAAGAGAACGTATTCAAGGGCAACGACTACGAGCGTTTCAACTTCAAGGGATCTATGGATGCCAAGCTCTCCAAGATTTTTGAAGCAGGTTTCTCTGCCAACATGTCAATGAGCCGCACCCAGGATGTATGTACCGATGCTACTTATTCTCCATACGTGAATGCATTCTATTTCAACCCATTCGTATCTCCTACAGATGCAGATGGCAACCTGATTCCTAATCCGGGAGCAAAGGCTGCCTTTGAATCTGACGCACAGTTTACATCTACATACAACCCACTCATCGATTTGAATGACGGTAACTATACCAATGAGACCAAAAAGTACCGACTGATGGGTAACTTCTACCTGCGTGCCAACATCATCAAGGGATTGAAGTTTACAACCACCTTCTCTCCTAACTACTCTCACAAGCGCCAGGGCATCTTCTATGCAACAGGTATCAAAGAGGGTAATGATGTAGGTTCTACTTACTACCAGAAAAACAAGACCAACTTCGGTTCTGTAGCCAATACTACCCGTGTTGATTGGACTTGGGACAACCAGTTTGACTACAACCGCACATTTGGCGACCACACTGTTGGTGCCATGGCACTGTTCTCACTCTACAAGAGCAACACAGAATACCAGTATGAAGAGGGCAAGGGTATCGCCAGCGACCACACGACATTCCACAACCTGGGAACAGCCAGCGGCGACAAGGTACTCTCAAGCGACTATACAGAGTCATCACTGGAGTCATTCGCTTTCCGTGCCAACTATTCTTACAAGGGCCGCTACATGGCTACAGCTACACTCCGTACCGATGGTAGTTCCCGATTCGCAGACGGCAACCGCTGGGGCTGGTTCCCTTCTGTAGCTGCAGCATGGCGTATCTCAGATGAAGCATGGATGAAGCAGTTCAGCAACTGGTTAGACAATGCTAAACTCCGTCTTTCATACGGTGTTACCGGTAACAACAATGTAGGTGACTATGTAACTATCGCTTCAGCTACAGGTCCAACATATGTAACTATTGACGGCAAAGAGGTACAGGGTTATCATCCTAACGGATTGATAAATACAGAACTCATCTGGGAGAAGGTAAAGGAGTTTGACCTCGGTCTCGACCTGAGTTTCCTGAAGAACCGCATCAATGTAACAGCCGACTTCTACAACCGTCTTTCTGATGGTCAGATTATGTCACGTTCAGTGCCTATCGAAACCGGTGAGAAGACTTCAACCTTCAACGTAGGTTCTGTCCAGAACAGAGGTATTGAACTCGGTTTGAACTTTAACATCATCAACAAGAAAGACTTCTCCTGGAGTGCGAACGTAAACTTCGCCCGCAACTGGAACAAGATTAAGGAGTTGAGTAATGGTAAGGTTGATGAGGTTGCCAACAACTGGTTTATCGGTGAGCCATTGAACGTACTCCGTGACTATACCCATACCGATGTCATCACCGACAAGGGTGTAACCATGCACACCATGAATGGTGACAAGCACTATACCCTGAAGGAATTCTATGAGAAGTATGGCACTAAATATAAATGGTATGAAGGTCAGGTAGCCGTTAACGATTGGAACGATGACGGTAAGATTGACGACAACGATAAGCAGATTTATGGTTGTACAGACCCTCGCTGGACCGGTAGTTTCTCTACCAATGTTTACTTCAAGGGCTTCGACTTCTCTATCATGTTCTATACCAAGAGCGGATTCTGGTCACGCAGCTATTTCCACGAGAAGTACATGAAGTATAGCGACCGTGGTAATGCCCACATGAAGTTAGATTACTACATACCAAAGGGAGCACCTATCATCGACCATGCAACAGGTGAGATTACAACCGCCACAGAAACCCACTACGGAAAGTATCCTTATCCAAACAACAGCGATAATACTTTCGGTGGCTACTTCGGCGACAAGGGTTCAGCCAAGGGCGAAGGCTTCCAGTATCAGAAGACCTCTTTCACCAAGGTTAAGAACATCACCCTGGGTTACACCTTGCCAAAGAACGTAGTAAACAAGGCAGGTATCAGAAACCTCCGTGTTTATGTAAACATTCTGAACCCATTCTGTTTCACCAACTATAAGGGCTTCGACCCAGAGTGGGCATCACAGAATCTGCAGAATGGCGGTCCATCATCTGTAACCTACCAGTTTGGTGTAAATCTTAAGTTCTAATCTCATTAAATGAAGTAAACAATTATGAAAAAGATATTATATAGCGTAGCATTGGCGGCGTGCTGCATGGGAACCATGACAAGTTGCAGCGACTTCCTGGATGCTAGCAACAAGTCGAATGTAACTGATAAACAGACATTTGCAACAAAAGATGGCTTCAATAGCCTCGTCAATGATGCTTATCAGCATCTGCAAAACGTTTATGCAGCTCCTCTGTTCACAAGCTGTTTTTCAGCAGGTACAGATATGTATGCCGATGCCCGTAACAAGATGAACGAGCCTTTGAACACTTACGAGACTCTGACTCCAGAAAATACGGACATCAAGAATCTCTATACTTACCTCTATGCAGGTATCCGTGCAGCCAACTCTGTGTCATATTATGCACAGACAGCACAAATTGATGACAAGACTAAGGGTCAGCTTGTAGGCGAAGCCCGTGTTTTGGCAGCCTACGAGTATTATCTCCTGGTAAACAACTTCGGTGGTGTGCCTATCATGAAGGACTTCCTTACCACTGCAGGTACAGGATATCCTAAGTCTTCTGCTGAAGATGTATACGCCTATATCATCAGCGAGCTCGAAGATGTTATCAGCAAGAATGTGCTCCAGGCTTCTACAGCTACCAAGGGTGGCGGCAGAATCAGCCAGGAAACAGCCAAGGCTATTCTTGCAAAGACCTACCTTTCTGCAGCATGGGACCTCAACAAGCAGGAATACTTCTCTAAGGCTGCTGCTCTTGCCGATGAGGTGATAGCAGGCAGAAGACTGACTACCCCATATGCCAAACTCTGGAAGGCAGACGGATCGGGCGATGACAACGAAGAATTCCTTTGGGATGTGGAGTACGACCTGGCTACAGCCAACAACACGACATCAGGCGGAACAGAATGGAGTGGTTACTACTGCAACTATCTGGGTGGAAACGAAGATAACATCAAGGCTACAACCTCCAGCTATGTGCCAACCCTCTATGCCCTGCATTGCTTCAAGAAGGGAGACCAGCGTTACGATGCTACCTTCATGAAAGAGTTGCCGGACATTAACAAGGGCAATGCAGCAGGCACCGGTTACTGGACCTGGTATAAGAATGGTGAGAGTCTGGTAGGTAAGCCAGTAACCCGCTACTATTCTGCATGGTATGAAACAGATGCCGATTTTGAAGCATGGAAGGCTATAGATCCTGCAAACAGAGCAAACACCTATCGCATTCCGATGGATTCACAGACCAAAGAGGCGCAGAATATGAATGGCCAAGATATGGAATATTACGACAACCAGCAGCTGGTATATGGTTCAAGTCCTTGCAAGAAGTTTGACGACAGCAAGACAGCTAAAACAGAGAAGAACACCTGCTATCGCGATATCCACATCATCACATTGCCAGAGATGTATCTCGTAGCAGCCGAGGCTTATCTGAAGGCTGGCGATAACCCTAAGGCATTGGCACGACTCAATGAGGTTCACCAGCGCGCTGGTCTCCCTGCACTTACAGGAACAGTTACCATCGACAACATTCTTGATGAGAATGCCTGCGAGAACTTCGGTAATGAGGCTCGTTGGATGGATCTTCGCAGAACCCAGACTCTGGTAGAGCGTTGCACCAAGTATAACCATGAGATGGGAGACAAGGCTGCCCAGTATATCGGCAAGAAGCTTCTTCGCCCTATCCCACAGGCTGCAATTGATGCCAACGATAATTTGTCATTAGCTGACCAGAATCCTGGTTACTAATCAAAGTCATTATGTTGATAACAAAACCTATCAGGACATACGTTAATCATTAGGTTTAAGACCGTATCCTAGGGAGATGTTTCCCGACGGATGCGGTCTTTCTTTTTGTTCTATCGGCAAGGTATACGTAATCGTTTTCGTAGTTTTTCGCTCACTATCTGCATGCGATAAGCAAAAATGTCGTAACTTTGCAGAAAATCTTATAGAAAAGAAAAT
>ERZ1034980.1125-NODE-1125-length-16695-cov-7.888942_pt1 | contig 16695 bp, 10 predicted proteins | sample MGYA00520622_ERZ1034980 | MGnify/ENA primary metagenome ERZ1034980 (study PRJEB33766, sample SAMN09781791) | gut metagenome | biome: gut microbiome | host: Homo sapiens | place: Madagascar | study: EMG produced TPA metagenomics assembly of the PRJNA485056 data...
GGAATACCACAACATTAAAAAGGAAAACATCGGCCTGATCGAGGTCATGGGTCTGGCCATCCTGCCCGCCCGCCTGAAGGATCAGGGCGCGCAGATCGCGGAAATTCTGGCCGGGCAGCGCCCGAACACCAGCCGCGAGGCGGGCGACACGCTGGCCGTCCATGCCGACTGGATCGACGAGCTGATTGCAAAGTACGGCACCCACATGAAGCCGCAGGACGCCAACAAGGCCGTCAAGGCCGAGATCGGTACCGTGTTCAGCCATGTTTTGGAGAATGCCGGTGTCTTTAAGCAGGACGCCGCCGGTCAGGCCGCCTTTGTCAGGTTCATGCAGAGCGTGGGCTTTAAGAAGGCGTAAAATCGCATAAGAAGCAGGGACACCGGCCCGCAAGGGCCGGTGTCCCTGTTTTTGCTGTTGTCTTGTAGGGGCCGGGCATGCCCGGCCCGCAGCCTTCCGGGAGACAGCCGTTTGCCGTGCACCTCCGCGGAGCGGTCAAGACCGCTCCCTACAAAGCACCCGTTATCGTCATCCTGTAGGGAGGGGTCTTGACCCCTCCGTGCGGCTTTCCCGCAAGCGCCTGTCTGCCTTACGTGCGCGGGCCGGGCATGCCCGGCCCCTACCGCGCTGCGTTCTCCTGATACCCGCACTCCCACAGCACGCCCCAATCCAGCTCCTCATCTATCCCGGCTTCATACCGTGCCAGATTTACATCAATGACCCGCTGCTTCACATTCACGCAGCAGAGCAGTGTAAAGCTGACTGCTGCCGCAAAAATGGCGAGCTTCGCCGCCGGGATCGGCTTGAACACCCGCACCAGCGCCAGCACCGCACAGACGGCCAGCACAAACAGGCACCATGCCGCCGTGAACCGCCGGGGCGTCAGGGCGCAGAGCGTCACATAGACAGCCAGCTTGCCCGCTGCCAGCGCAGCAAAAGCCACGCCGAACCCGCAGAACACGGCGGCCAACGCTTTGGGCAGCGGCGCACGGCCAAAGAACTGTATGCCCGCCAGCACCGCAAAATTGAGCAGCAGGATTTTCAGCAGCTCCCAAAAGCCGTTCACCGCAAAAGCGGCGGTGTCCGGTGCGTCCAGCCCCAGCGGCGCAGCGGCAAGCCACTCCCCTGCCTGCACGGCAAAGAACAACGCATAGACGCCGCACAGCGCCATTACAGCCGCCACCGCCGTGGTGCGCGGCACAATGCGGCAGTTTTCCAGCACAGCAGCACACTGCTGCGCCGTGGTGGGCGGGGTTTTGCGGCGCAGGGAGCCGCCCACCAGCCCGTACAGCCACGCCCCCACCGGGAGTGAGAGCAGGATATACATCAGCCGGTCAATGAATCTCACATTGTTCAGCAGCCTGCCCCACCAGTCGGACACCTGCTGCCCCAGCGCGGCAAAGTTGGCATCGGCTGCTGCCAGCAGCCCCCATGCCACACCGCACAGCGCCATCGTCACCGCTGCGGTAACGATGAGGTGCAGAACTTTTCGTGTCCCCGTGCGGTCCTGCAGATGGGTGCGCAGCGCAGCAAAGACGGTACGCGCCCGCAGGAAGAAATTCCCGAACGGCAGGAGGACGAATCCGGCCAGCGCATCCAGCGGGGCCAGGCTGCCGCTCTGCCCCTGCGCCAGCATCCCGCACCGTGCCAACACATACCAGACGGCGAACAGATGCCATGCCGGCCACTGCCAGTCTCCCAGCGGCCCCGGCTGGTAGCCGTACAGCGGGTACGCCACGGCCAGCGCCATCCAGCATACGGCCCAGAGCGGCGTTTCCTTAGCGGCGGTGCGGTGCGCGGCACGGGCGGCACAGTCCACATACACAATGAACAGCGCCGCAAAAACCGGCATTCCCCAATCTGAATATGACTGCGGAAACATCACCCCGCGCAGATAAAAATACGCCAGCGGGTACATTAAAACAGCATACAGCATACCATCACCTCAACGTAGGGGCCGGACAAGTCCGGCCCGGCAGTATAAAACAAACGTTTGCCTGCGGGAAGGCCGCGGGCCGGGCATGCCCGGCCCCTACCGATTCTCGTCCGGCACAAACTCCAGAATATCCCCCGGCTGGCAGTCCAGCGCCCGGCAGAGAGCCTCCAGCGTCGAAAACCGCACAGCCTTGGCCTTGTTATTTTTCAGGATGGACAGATTTGCCGGCGTGATGCCGATCTCCTCGGCCAACTCGCCCGCGCCTTTGTGGCGGCGCGCCATCATCACATCCAGATTGACCACAATGGGCATCGTGCCGCCTCCTTAAATCGTGTAGTCAAGCTCGTCCTTCATGTGGACGGCCTGGGCAAAGGCGTTTTTCAGCACCCGGACAATGAGCGCCATGAACGCCGCGGCCACGCCCAGAAACGCAAACGGCAGATAGATGTACGCCGCGGCCAGGCAGACCACCGCCGCCCCCGCACAGCACCAGCTGATGCGCCGCAGGGCCGTCACGTTGGCGGGCACAAAGACCGCGCCCGCCTCGATGCGGCGCAGGAATTTGTACAGACTGACCAGCATGACGAACGCCAGCACCGCGCAGACGTACCCCATGCCCAGCAGCACCGGGCCGCTGGCGGGCGGCAGGGCGTTGGCGGATACCATCCAACGGGTCAGCCACGGGCCGCTTACCGTCATGATGCCGCAGCCCGCTATTGTCCCCGCCACAACGGCGCGGGTCAGAATGATGCTTTTCTGGTCGCTCCAGGTAAATTTCATTTGTATACCTCCTGATTGCGTGCCCGAACGGTTTCGGATCGCCGCAAGGCTCTCTCCCATGGTTCGTGACGCTTGCAGTATACCACACTGCATATCGTTTTGCAAGTGTTTTTTATCGTTTTTCGATAATTTTGTAAAGTCTGATGGAAACATTTGCACCGCGCCGCAAAATGGTGTATCATAGCAGTGTATAGCATCAAGTTTAAGAGGTGTACCGAATGAAATTACCTGTCCTGCTGGCCGCCGCGGCGCTGGCTGTCTGCCTGACCGGGTGCAGCCATGCCCAGACGGACGCCACACCGTCCGCCACTTCCGAGACTGCCGAAGCCGCCGCCACAGCGACGCCCGCGGCCACGCCTGCCACCTCGGCAGAGCCTGTCTGTGCCGAGGTCGGCACCATCCTGCCCGAGACCGCCGACGCAGGCCGCAGCTATGTTGATGAGACGCTTTTCATCGGTGATTCAAACACGGCACGCTACCTGCTGTACGCCAACGAGACCGGCACGGCATTCACAAGTCTGAACAACAACATCGGTGTTGTCAGCATGGGCGTGGGGTCGATCACCTCCCTGAAATGCGAAAAGTTCAAGGGCTCATCCGCGATGTACACCGTACCGGATGCCGTGGCCATGCTCAAGCCCAAGCGCATCATCATCTGCTACGGCACCAACAACCTGTCCGGCTCGTCGACGGACACGACGAACTACATAAAGACCTATCTGCAAGGGTTGCAGGCCATCCAGACCGCGTGGCCCTACTGTGACATCATCGTCAGCGCCATTCCCCCGCTGGACCGGCAGCGCGAGAACACGAACCTGACGATGACCCAGGTCGATGCCTACAACGCCGCGCTCGTGCAGATGTGCGAGGAAAACGGCTTTAAGTTTTTGAACAGCGCCGAGGTCCTGCGCGACGATGCCACAGGCTGGGCCAAAAAGGACTACACACTGTCCGACGGAGTGCACCTCTCGAAGGAGGCCGTTACCGCGTATTTTACCTACGTGCGCACCCATGCTTATGCCGCCGAGGACCGCCGCCCGCAGCCGCTGGGCACGATCCCGACACCGGACGGTGTGCCTGCGAACCTTATCAACAAGGATCCCATCGCCGTGCGCGGCGCGAAGGTCCCGCTGGAATTTGTTGCTGCAAACGGCGGCAAGCTGTCCGGCACGACGAGCCAGCTCGTCAAAAAGGGCGGCACGGCGGCAGCTGTGACTGCAGTGCCTGACGAGGGCTTTGTCTTTGCGGGCTGGACGGCCAGCTCCGGCGGCAGCTACAGCAGCGCGACGATCAGCTTCACGATGCCCCAGAACGCCGATGCGGGCGGCGTCGTGCTGACAGCCAATTTCAAGGCTGACGCCCATGAACACAACTATGCGGAGATCGAGGATACGCGGGTGAACCCGACCTGCACCAACAACGGCTCGGCCAAGTACAAGTGCACGATCTGCGGCGAAGTCATCGAGAAGGAGCTGCCCGCACTCGGCCATGACTGGGATGGTGGGGTGCGCAGTGGTGACTATATCACCTACTATTGCCGCCGCGAGGGATGCAGCGAGACAAAAACTGAGGAATCGCAGCACACCCACACCTACGATGAAGGCATCGTCACCCAAGCAGCCACCTGCGGCGCACCCGGTGTGCTGACCCGCACCTGCGCGATCTGTGGCCAGCAGATTCAGGAAGAGATTCCCGCCACAGGGCAGCACCAATACGGCGAGGCCGTCCGCGACGGTGACTATCTGGTTATGAACTGTATCATCTGCGGTCATTCGGAATCCACCTACAGTCCCTTGCCACCTGAGAATCCCGCTCCGGTTGACCCACCACCTGTAGAGTCGCCACAGCCGGAAACGCCTGTTGTACCTTCCCCCGAACAACCCGAAGCATCGTCCGTACCCACACAGGAACCTACCCCCACGGAGAATACATCGGGAATCGCATCGTCCTCATCGGAAACAACAACAGAATAACCGCCCTGTAGGGGCGACCATTGGTCGCCCGCGGGACATAGCGGCAGCCGCAAAGCTTCCGGGCGGATATGGAATCCGCCCCTACGGTGTAGGGGTCGATGCCTGGCATCGACCCGAAACCACCGCGCCTGCTGCCACGCTGCACGGGCGAGCAATGCTCGCCCCTACAAGAGTTTTTTGACAGCCTGAGGCGAACCATGCTCGCCCCCACATTTTCTGCATCCATTCTATTTTATAAATCAAACGAAAGAGGTTCCCATGTCCGAAGCTGCCACCAACCCGCGCCCCAAAAACAGTACCCTGATCCGCCGTTTTCTGCCGTATATGGCCAAGTACCGCGGCGTACTGGCCTTTGATTTGTTCTGCGCCGCGCTGACGACGCTCTGCGACATCGCCCTGCCCTCCATCATGCGCACACTGACGAACACCGTCTCCGCCGCCGCGCTGACCGTGGACACCGTGCTGCGGCTGGCTGCGCTCTACTTTGTGCTGCGCATCATCGACGGCGCGGCAAGCTACTTTATGTCCGGCATCGGGCACATCATGGGCGTACACATCGAGACCGACATGCGCCGCGACGCCTTTGACCACCTGCTGCGGCTCGACCACACCTACTACAACAACACGAAGGTCGGCCAGATCATGGGCCGCATCACCAACGACCTGTTCGATGTGACCGAGTTTGCCCACCACTGCCCGGAGGAGTTCTTCATTGCAGGAATAAAGATCGCAGCATCGTTTGTTATCCTCTGTCAAGCCAACGTGCCGCTGACGCTCGTCGTCTTTGCCTGCGTGCCGCTGATGGGCGTTGTCTCGGTCAAGCTCAACCGCAAGCTGCGGGAGCGGTTCCGCCAGCAGCGCTTTCAGATCGGTGAGCTGAACGCCACGATCGAGGACAGCCTGCTGGGGCAGCGCGTCGTCAAGGCGTTTGCCGCCGAGGACATGGAGCGCGAGAAGTTCGCGCAGGGCAACCGGGATTTTGAACAGATCAAGACCTTAAGCTACCACGCCATGGCGGCATTCAACACGTCCACGCGACTTTTTGACGGTCTGATGTACTTTGTTGTCATTCTGGCGGGCGGATTGTCCCTTGTGTACGGGGCCATCAGCGCGGGCGACCTTGTCGCGTATGTGCTGTATGTCTCGACGCTGATCGCGACCATCCGCCGTATCGTCGAATTTGCCGAGCAGTTCCAGCGCGGCATGACCGGCATCGAGCGCTTTGCCGAGATCATGGATACGCCCGTCACCATCGCCGATGCCACCGACGCGAAGCCGCTGGTCGTGAAGGACGGCGGCATCGACTTTGACGACGTCAGCTTTGAGTACCCCGACGACCACAACAAGGTCCTGCGCCACGTTGATCTGCATATCCGCCCGGGCGAGAATGTCGCGCTCGTCGGGCCTTCCGGCGGCGGCAAGACAACGCTGTGCAACCTGATCCCCCGTTTCTATGATGTGACGGGCGGCAAGATCCTGATTGACGGCCAGGACGTGCGCGGCGTGACGCTGCACAGCCTGCGCGGGGCCATCGGCGTCGTGCAGCAGGACGTTTACCTGTTCAGCGGCACGGTGGCGGAGAACATCGCCTATGGCCGCCCCGGCGCGACCCGCGCCGAAATTGAGGAGGCTGCCCGCCTGGCCGGAGCCGATGCCTTTGTCCGCGCTTTGAAGGACGGCTACGACACCTACGTCGGTGAGCGCGGCGTCAAGCTGTCCGGCGGGCAGAAGCAGCGTTTGGCGATTGCCCGCGTCTTTTTGAAGGACCCGCGCATCCTGCTGCTGGACGAGGCCACAAGTGCCCTGGACAACGAGAGCGAGATTTTGGTGGGCCAGAGCCTTGACAAGCTGGCAAAGGGCCGCACGACCCTGACGATTGCCCACCGCCTGACGACGATCAAAAATGCGGACCGCATTCTGGTGCTGGGCCGCGACGGCATCGAGGAGGAGGGCAGCCACGACGAGCTGCTGGCGAAGCAGGGCGTATATTACCGGCTGTGGAACGGACTGGTGAGCGGGGAAACGCTGTAACCCGCGCCAAAGGCTTCTCCCCCGGGGGAGAAGCTGTCCGCGAAGCGGACTGATGAGGGGAGAGTCTGCCGTACCTTCCCGTTCACGGGATACCCCCGCAAGCCCCCCTCATCCGACCTCGGACGGGGCCTCGGCCACCTTCCCCCTAGGGGGAAGGCTTTTTTATTTGTTTCATCATCCGCCTCATATTCAGCCCGCAGGTCATCAGATTCGACACGGCCATGACCCCCAGGAACCCCATCATGCCGTACTGCGGCACGACAAGCCAAATCGCCGCAATGCGGAACACCGAGTCAAACAGCGAATATCGGAATGTTGCAAGCTGCTCCCCCAGACCCTTTAACACGCCGTCCACCATACTCTCCAGATACATGAACGGCGCGACGAAGCCCAAAAGCTGCACATACCGCCCAACCTTGTCATCCCGGTAGATGAACCCGGCCAGCGGCGCGCCGAGCAGCACAAACCCGACCCCCGCCGCCAGCGAGAACGCGCCGGTCATGCGCAGCATCGTAAAAATCAAGCGGCGCATGGCGGCGGTGTCGCCCTTTGTGTGGGCGCGGGTGATCTCGGGCATCAGCAGGCCGGACAGCGCCCCCAGCACCGAAAACGGGAAAAACAGCAGCGGGAGCGCCATACCCTTTAAGCTGCCGTACTGGGCCACGGCCTCGGCGCGGCTGCCCGTGTAAATCGCCAGCGTGTAGGGGATCAGGCTGCTTTCCGCCGCCTGCAGGGCGCTGGCCAGCAGGCGGCTGCCCTCCACGGGCCACAGGATGTCGTACAGCTCCTTGCGGGTGTAGGGGTGCAGCGGCGCACCGGGCCGGGGTGCAAATTCCGGCGTGCGTGCGGCAAAAGCCAGCATAATGCCGCAGGAGACGCTCTCGCTGACCGTGTTGCCCAGCAGCACGGCGGCGCAGCCGTAGCCCGCGCCCCACTGCGCCAGCACCCGCAGACCCGCCGCGGCGACGGCCATCCGCACCAGCTGTTCGATGAGCTGCGCCGTGATGTTCGGCTGCACCCGCCGCGCGGCCAAAAAGCACCCCCGCACCGCGCCCGACACGGCCATAAACGGCAGACTGGGGGCCAAAATCAGCAGCGCGGTCTCGGCCCGGACGTCGTGCAGCAGATACCGCGCGCACGGCCCGGCCAATACGCTTTGGGCCAGCATGGCCGCCGTGCCGAAGCCCAGCGCCGTGATGCACAGCCCGCGCAGGGTCTCGGCCATGCCGCTGCCGCGGGCCAGGCTCTGCGCCGCCAGCCGCGCCGACGCCACATTGACGCCCGCCGTGGCGAACGAGACAAACACCATGTACAGCGCCAGAATCAGCTGGTAAAGACCCATGCCTTCACTGCCCAGATACGCCGCCAGCACGATTCGGAACCCCATGCCCAGCGCCCGCAGCACCAGCCCCGACCCGGTGAGCAGCGCCGCATTGTGTAGGTACGTTCTGCGTTTGCTCATACGCCGCCCCCTTCCCCTGCTGATGGGTATGCGGAAGGCGCGGCGGGTATACCAGCGCGTGAAGCCTTCCCCCTCCGGGGGAAGGTGGCCGCAGGCCAGATGAGGGGCGACGTTATCGCAGCCACTCGTTACCGGGCAATCACGGAAAGTCTGCCCCTCATCAGTCCGCTTCGCGGACAGCTTCCCCCTCTGGGGGAAGCCTTTTCGCTGCGCAGCATCTTGCAAAGCTGCGCGAATTTTGGTACACTGTTACAAGAGCATTTTTAAAGGAGCATTTACAAATGAGCGAAACATGTACCCACGATTGCAGCAGCTGCAAGTCCAACTGCGATCACCGCGCGCCGCAGCATGAGCCGCCGCACGCAAGAAGCCGTATCCAAAAAGTCATCGGCGTCGTTTCCGGCAAGGGCGGCGTCGGCAAAAGCATGACCAGCGCCATGCTGGCTGTCTCGATGCGCCGCCTTGGCTTTAAGGCCGGCGTGCTGGACGCCGACATCACCGGCCCGTCCATCCCCCGCCTGTTCGGCGTGAAGGGCCCGGCCACCGGTGACGGCGAGAGCATCAACCCGGTTTCCAGCCGTACCGGCGTGGAAATCATGAGCATCAACCTGCTGCTCGACGACCCCGAGGCCCCCGTTGTCTGGCGCGGCCCCGTCATTGCGGGCGCGGTCAAGCAGTTCTGGCAGGAGGTCGTGTGGGACGTTGATTTCCTGTTCGTTGACATGCCCCCGGGCACCGGCGACGTGCCGCTGACCGTGTTCCAGACGCTGCCGGTGGACGGCATCGTCATCGTGTCCAGCCCGCAGGAGCTGGTCGGCATGATCGTCGGCAAGGCCGTCCAGATGGCCCAGATGATGCATGTGCCCATCCTCGGCCTGGTCGAGAACATGAGCTACGCCGTCTGCCCCGACTGCGGCAAGCACATCAACGTCTTTGGCGACAGCCATGTGGACGAGATTGCCGACAAATACAAGCTGCCGGTGCTGGCGAAGATGCCCATCGACCCCGAGCTGGCCAAGGAGGCCGATGCGGGCATGATCGAGATGTTCGCGGGCGACTATCTGGACAATGCGGCCCAGACCGTGGCAAAGCTGCTGAAAAAGTAAAACGCTGCATCGACATTTTGAATTTTGAGGAGGTTACTTATGAAAAAGTTCTTTGAGGAATTCAAAGCCTTTGCCCTGAAGGGCAACATGATGGACATGGCCATCGGTGTTATCATCGGCGGTGCGTTCTCCACGCTGGTCACCTCCCTGACAGACAACCTCATCAGCCCGATTTTGGGTATTCTGGGCAAGGTCAACTTTGATGCCATGATGTGGGATGTCTTTGGCGACGGCAAGCTGGTCTTTAAGTACGGCGCGTTCATCACCGCCGTCATCAACTTCCTGATCATGGCGTTCGTGCTGTTCTGCATCGTCAAGGCTATGAACAAGCTGATGGAGATGGGCAAGCATGAGGAGCCCGCCGCGGAGGAGCCTGCTGCCCCCGCCGCCCCCACGCAGGAGGAGCTGCTGGCCGAGATTCTGGTCGAGCTGAAAAAGCAGAACGGCGAGAAAACGGCGTAACGTTTTTTAGTATGCAAAATGACCGCGCAGGGCGAAAAGCCTTGCGCGGTTTTTGTTTGGACGGCGGAGGCACACGGCGCGGGAGGGATGAATCCCTCCCCTGCGGGTCAACCGTAAACGGGCGGTTCCAGGAGGCCGCGGGCCGGGCATGCCCGGCCCCTACAGCGCGGTGTACTTTGTAGGGGGCGGCGTCCCCGACGCCTCGCATGGCGGCACACGCTTTCCGGGGATTGTAGGGCGGCCTGCCCACAGGCCGCCGCGGAGGGGTCAAGACCCCTCCCTACAAGGCAAACCGGAAAAGAGAGATGCCGTTAGGCAGCGGGCGGCGGAACGTTCGCGGCGCACTTTGTAGGGGGCGGCGTCCCCGACGCCCCGCATGGCGGCATACGCTTTCCGGGGATTGTAGGGCGGCCTGCCCACAGGCCGCCGCGGGGGGTCAAGACCCCTCCCTACGATGCAAACCGGAAAAGGGGGATGCCGTTAGGCAGCGAGCGGCGGAACGTTCGCGGCGTACTTTGTAGGGGGCGGCGTCCCCGACGCCCCGCATGGCGGCACACGCTTTACGGGGATTGTAGGGCGGCCTGCCCACAGACCGCCGCAGGGGGTCAAGACCCCTCCCTACAAGGCAAACCGGAAAAGAGAGATGCCGTTAGGCCGCGGGCGGCATATATGCCGCCCCTACAAAGCGGCAGAAAGCCCACGCAGCTTAATTTTATTAAGTTTACGCTTGCTAAACCAAATTTCTAAACGTTTTTTGCTTAATTTCCGTAAAATCTTCTGCTTCGGGATTGTAAAGCGGCGGCATCTATGGTATGATGCAGACAAGAACAAAGACGTTCCCACAAGGGGCCTGTGTGCCCTGTTGGGAGCGTCTTTTTTGTTTATCCCGCCCGCGCGGCAAATGTGCGACGCTGCGCGGTTTAACGGGATTGGGAAAGGAGCAAACGAGGTATGGAAAACTTTACCGAGCGCAAGACCCCCGCCGGGCTGTACAGCCCCCGGTTTGAGCATGACAACTGCGGCATCGGCGCTGTGGTGGACATCAAGGGGCGCAAGAGCCACAAAACCATTGACGACGCGCTGCAGATCGTGGAGCATCTGGAGCACCGCGCGGGCAAGGACGCCGAGGGCAAGACCGGCGACGGCGTCGGCATTCTGACGCAGATCAGCGACAAATTCTTCCAGAAGGCCGCTGCCGAGCAGGGGCTAACCCTGGGCGCAGAGCGGGAATATGGCATTGGCATGTTCTTTTTCCCGCAGGATGAGCTCAAGCGCAACCAGGCCAAGAATCTGTTTGAGATCGTCTGCAAAAAGGAGGGTCTGCCCTTCTTAGGCTGGCGCGAGGTTCCCACCTGCCCCGAGGTGCTCGGCCACAAGGCCATTGCCTGCATGCCCAGCATCTGGCAGGGCTTTGTGGGCAAGCCGCAGCGCGTCGAGGCGGGCATTGCCTTTGACCGCCGCCTCTATGTGGCGCGCCGCGTGTTTGAGCAGTCCAGCCCCGACACCTACGTTTGCAGCCTGTCCAGCCGCACCATTGTCTATAAAGGTATGTTCCTCGTCAAGGAGCTGCGCCTGTTCTATCCCGATCTGCAGGACGCCGACTATGAATCCGCCATCGGCATGGTGCACAGCCGCTTCTCGACGAACACATCCCCGAGCTGGAACCGCGCCCACCCCAACCGCTTCATCCTGCACAACGGCGAGATCAACACGATCCGCGGCAACGTGGACACGATGCTTGCCCGCGAGGAAACCATCGGTTCCAACTATTTAAAGGACGATATGACGAAGGTTCTGCCCATCGTCAACCAGGGCGGCTCCGACTCTGCCCAGCTGGATAACACGCTGGAATTCATGGTCATGAACGGCATGGATCTGCCGCTGGCCGTCATGGTCACGATCCCCGAGCCGTGGGACAACAACAAGTCGATGGACCCGAAGAAGCGCGACTTCTACCAGTACTATGCCACGATGCTGGAGCCGTGGGACGGCCCCGCCAGCATCCTGTTCAGCGACGGCGACGTGATGGGCGCAGTGCTGGACCGCAACGGTCTGCGCCCGAGCCGCTACTACATCACGAAGGATGGCCGCCTGATCCTTTCCAGCGAGGTCGGCGTGCTCGACATTCCCGCTGACGAGGTCGTGCGCAAGGACCGTCTGCGCCCCGGCAAGATGCTGCTGGTGGATACCGTCAGGGGCGAGCTGGTGGACGACGAAAAGCTGAAGGCCGACTACGCCAGCCGCCAGCCCTACGGCGAGTGGCTGGACCGCAACCTTGTCAACCTATCCAGCCTGAAGGTGCCCAACAAGAAGGTGCCCAGCTACACGAAGGATCAGCTTGTCCAGCTGCAGAAGGCGTTCGGCTACCGGTATGAGGACGTCTCCACGATCATTCTGCCGATGGCCAAGAACGGCGGCGAGCCCGCCGGGGCCATGGGCAGCGATACCCCGCTGGCCGTTTTGAGCCACACCCGCCCGAATCTGAGCGAGTATTTCAAGCAGATGTTTGCGCAGGTCACGAACCCGCCCATCGATGCGCTGCGCGAGAAGATCGTCACCTCGACCACCGTCTACGTCGGTGCGCAGGGCAATCTTCTGGAGGAGAACGCCGACAACTGCAAGGTCCTGAAAATCGAAAACCCGATCCTGACCGAGACCGACCTGCTCAAGATCAAGGCCATGGACGTGCCCGGCTTCAAGGTCGTGACGCTGTCCATCTGCTACTACAAGAACACCGACCTGGAAAAGGCCATTGAGCGCCTGTTTGTCGATGTGGACCGCGCCTACCGCGACGGCGCGAACATCCTGATTTTGTCGGACCGTGACATTGACGAGTACCACGTCGCCATTCCCAGCCTGCTGGCTGTGGGCGCGGTCAGCAAGTATCTGGTCCGCACCCGCAAGCGCACCGCCATGGCGCTGATTCTGGAAAGCGGCGAGCCGCGCCTGGTACACGACTTCGCCACGCTGCTGGGCTACGGCGCAGCTGCCATCAACCCGTATCTGGCGCAGGAGACTATCGGTGAGCTGATTTCCGACGGCCTTCTCGACAAGGACTACTACGCCGCTGTCAGCGACTACAACAAGGCCGTGCTGGCGGGCATTGTCAAAATCGCGTCCAAGATGGGCATTTCCACGATCCAGTCCTACGCGGGCAGCCAGATCTTTGAGGCGCTGGGCATCTCGAAAGAGGTCATCGACAAATACTTTACGAACACCGTCTCCCGCGTGGGCGGCATCACGATCCAGGACATCCAGAATGATCTTGAATCCCGCCATCAGGAAGCATTCGACCCGCTGGGTCTGGACATCAACCGCGAGCTGCCGAGCCTGGGTGCGCACAAATTCCGCGGCGGCCCCGCTGCCGAGCAGCACCTCTACAACCCGCAGACCATCCACCTTTTGCAGCAGGCCTGCTGGACCGGCAATTACGATACCTTCAAGCAGTACACCGCCGCCGCTGCCAATGAGAACGGCGACGCGATGCACCTGCGCAGCCTGCTGGACTTCAACTATCCCGAGCAGGGCGTGCCCCTCGACGAGGTCGAGAGCGTTGACTCCATCGTCAAGCGCTTCAAGACCGCAGCCATGAGCTACGGCGCACTGTCCGAGGAGGCCCACGAGTGCATGGCTATCGCCATGAACCGTCTGGGCGGCAAGTCCAACACCGGCGAGGGCGGCGAGGCCGAGGACCGCTACGGCACCGAGCGCAACTCCGCCATCAAGCAGGTGGCATCCGCCCGCTTCGGCGTGACAAGCAAGTATCTGGTCTCCGCCAGTGAGATCCAGATCAAGATGGCGCAGGGCGCGAAGCCCGGCGAGGGCGGCCAGCTGCCCGGCGGCAAGGTCTACCCGTGGGTCGCCAAGACCCGCAACTCGACCACCGGCGTCGGCCTGATCTCTCCCCCGCCCCACCACGATATTTACTCGATCGAGGACCTGGCGCAGCTGATCTACGATTTGAAGTGCTCCAACCGCAAGGCAGCCATCAACGTCAAGCTCGTCAGCGAGGCCGGTGTCGGCACGATTGCCGCGGGCGTTGCCAAGGCCGGTGCGGAGGTCATCCTGATTTCCGGCTTTGACGGCGGCACGGGCGCAGCTCCCCGCAACTCCATCCACAACGCAGGTCTGCCGTGGGAGCTGGGCATTGCCGAGGCACACCAGTGTTTGATCATGAACGGTCTGCGCAGCCGCGTCCGCATCGAGGCGGACAGCAAGCTGATGAGCGGACGCGACGTTGCCATTGCCGCCCTGCTGGGTGCCGAGGAATTCGGCTTCGGCACCGGCCCGCTGGTGGCCATGGGCTGCGTCATGATGCGCGTCTGCAACCTTGACACCTGCCCCATGGGCATCTGCACCCAGAACCCCGAGCTGCGCAAGCGGTTCAAGGGCAAGCCCGAGTACATCATGAACTTTATGCGCTTCATGGCCGAGGACCTGCGCGAGTACATGGCAAAGCTCGGCGTGCGCACCGTCGATGAGCTGGTGGGCCGCACCGACCTGCTCAAGGTCAAGGCCGCGCCCGCAGGCTCCCGCGCCGGCGAGATGAATCTGACCGCGCTTTTGCAGAACCCGCTGGTCGAGAACTCCAACGTGCACTTCAACGCGAAGGACGTCTACAACTTCCAGCTCGAAAAGACGCCCGACATGCGCGTCCTGATGAAAAAGTTCAAAAAGAGCTTCGACTCCGCCGAGCCGAAGCCCACCACCGTCACGCTGGACGTCGGCAACACGGACCGCGCGTTCGGCACGATCTTTGGCAGCGAGATCACCGCCAGGTTCGGCAACACGCTGCCCGACGACACGTTCCATGTCGTCTGCCACGGCTACGGCGGCCAGAGCTTCGGCGCGTTCATCCCCAAGGGCCTGACGCTCGAGCTGGTCGGCGACGCGAATGACTACATCGGCAAGGGTCTGTCCGGCGGCAAGCTCGTCGTCTACCCGCCGAAGGACGCCGCCTTTGACCGCAGCGAGAATATCGTCATCGGCAACGTGGCACTGTACGGTGCTACGGGCGGCACGGCGTTCATCAACGGCGTGGCCGGTGAGCGCTTCTGCGTGCGCAACTCCGGCGCAACTGCCGTTGTGGAGGGCGTGGGCGACCACGGCTGCGAGTACATGACCGGCGGCACGGTGGTCGTGCTGGGCAAGACCGGCAAAAACTTTGCAGCCGGCATGAGCGGCGGCATCGCCTACGTGCTGGACGAGGACTGGGACTTCTACCAGCGCGTCAACAAGGACATGGTCAGTCTGGAGCCTGTGGAGCACAAGTACGATGTATCGCTGTTGAAAGACCTGATCCGTGAGCATGTGGAGCTGACCGGGTCGCCGCGCGGCAAGGAAATCCTTGACAACTTCGGCGAGTATCTGCCCAAGTTCAAGAAGGTCCTGCCCCACGACTACGACAAGATGCTGCGCCTGATCGCCCAGATGGAGGAAAAGGGCGAGGACAGCGAGCAGGCCCAGATCGAGGCGTTCTACGCCATGAAAAGCGCAAAGTAAGGGAGGCAGAGTACCATGGGCAAACCGACAGGATTTATGGAAATTACGCGGCAGACCAGTTTAGAGCTGCCGCCCGAGGAGCGCATCCGAAATTTTAACGAGTTTCACGTCCCGCTGCACACCGACGAGCAGCAGGCCCAGGGCGCACGCTGCATGGACTGCGGCGTCCCCTTCTGCCAGAGCGGCGTTCAGCTGGGCGGCATGTTCAGCGGCTGCCCGCTGAACAACCTGATCCCCGAGTGGAACGACCTGGTCTATCAGGGCAAGTGGGATCTGGCCGTGCACCGGCTGATCGCCACGAACCGATACCCGGAGTTCACGAGCCGGGTCTGCCCCGCCCTGTGCGAGGCGGCCTGCACCTGCGGCAACGTCACGGGTGACCCGGTCACGGTCAAGGAAAACGAGCGCGCCATCGTGGAATACGGTTACGAGAGCGGCGCCATTCATGCCGTGCCGCCCCCGGCCCGCACGGGCAAGACCGTGGCGGTCATCGGCGCGGGTCCCGCGGGCCTGTCCGTGGCCGACCTGCTCAACAAGCGCGGCCATCGCGTGACCATCTATGAGCGCGAGGACCGCGCAGGCGGCCTGCTGATGTACGGCATCCCCAACATGAAGCTGGAAAAGTGGGTCATTGACCGCCGCGTGAAAATTTTGCAGGACGAGGGCATTGAGTTTGTTTTTAACGCCGACGTCGGCAATACGGTCAGCGCCGAGGAGCTGAAGGCCCGCTATGACGCCGTGGTGCTGTGCTGCGGCGCGAAGCAGGCCCGCGACATCCAGGCCCCGGGCCGCGACGCGCAGGGCATCTTCTTTGCGGTGGATTACCTGACCAGCGTGACCCGCAGTCTGCTGGATTCCAACTTTGCGGACGGCAGGGCGGTTTCCGCCGCGGGCAAGCGCGTGCTGGTCATCGGCGGCGGCGACACCGGCAACGACTGCGTCGGCACGGCCATCCGCCAGGGCTGCGAGAGCGTCATGCAGCTGGAAATGATGCCCTGCCCGCCCGCGGCCCGCGCCCCCGGCAACGACTGGCCCGAGTGGCCCCGCGTGCTGAAAACCGACTACGGCCAGCAAGAGGCCATTGCCAAATTCGGCTTTGACCCCCGCGTCTACCAGACCACGGTCAAGGAGTTCTACAAGAACGAGGCCGGGCAGGTCTGCGGCGCGCTGATCTCCAAGCTGAAAAGCGAGGTCGTGGACGGACGCCGCCAGATGGTGCCCACCGGCGAGGAGTTCACCGTTGACTGCGACCTTGTGCTGATCGCGGCAGGCTTTACGGGCTGCGAGCCCTATGTGGCCGATGCGTTCGGCGTCGAGCGCACGAAGCGCGGCACCGTGGCCGATGTGAAGTACGCCACTGCAGACCCGAAGGTGTTCGCCTGCGGCGATATGCGCCGCGGCCAGAGCCTTGTCGTCTGGGCGCTGCGCGAGGGCCGCGACACCGC
>ERZ1034980.1127-NODE-1127-length-16684-cov-8.681400_pt1 | contig 16684 bp, 13 predicted proteins | sample MGYA00520622_ERZ1034980 | MGnify/ENA primary metagenome ERZ1034980 (study PRJEB33766, sample SAMN09781791) | gut metagenome | biome: gut microbiome | host: Homo sapiens | place: Madagascar | study: EMG produced TPA metagenomics assembly of the PRJNA485056 data...
ACAACTCCGGCCGCATCATCGCCATGCAGGCCGCCGAGTACCTGGGCAAGTAAGACAGATAACCGGGCTTCCCGGTCGTCATTGACGTTCAAACCAAAGAGCCCTCGGAGCAATCCGGGGGCTCTTTGTTGTGGACGACTATGAGCGGGCGGTGTGCACGTTGTGTGATACTCGCTGCGCATGGCGGACATGGTCGAACTGCGCTGCGCGGCACGTGACAACGCGGGACGCTCGGAGCCCCTCGCAACGTGCGGCGCACGCTGACGCGGCGGCATGAGACCATAGCGCGGCTGAAAAACTCGCCCAGGGTGGAGAACCGCAACGGGCAGCTGACCGGAAAAGAGAAAAAGGATGCCTGGCCAATATAGAACCAGAAGGGTCCGCGATGCTCAAAATTACGGTTAAGGCGGACGGAATGATGTGCGGGATGTGCGAGAGCCACGCGAACGGCGCGGTCCGCAAGGCGTTCGAGGTGAGGAAGGCCACCTCCTCGCACGGCAAAGGGGAGACAGTCATCCTCACCGAGGACGGCGTCAACGAGAGCGCCCTGCGGGCAGCCGCCGGCGCCACGGAATGCGAGGTCAAGGCGGCGTCGAAGGAACCCCACGTGAAGAGGGGCCTGTTCCATCGATAGACGGCGCACAAAATCGGCGAGGCGAAACCTCACGCGCGGTCACGCAAACGCAGGTGCACGGGGAAAGGTTCACCACCCCCGTGCGCCTGCGTTTGATGCGCTGGATAAAGCGCGCGAACACTCAGGTACCCGGCGTGGCGTCCGCAAAGGCGAAAGACCCCGTCGCCCCCACCGTGACCGTCTGGTCGCACAAATAGGAGGCGACCCGGGGCTCGTGGGTGACCACAACGACTGCGACGCCGGTGCGGGCACAGACATGGTCGAGCATGGCAAGCACATCGCGCTGGGTAACGGCGTCGAGGGCCGAGGTGGACTCGTCGAGCACGAGCACAGCCGGCTCGTGGGCCAGGGCACGGGCGATGGCCACGCGCTGGGCCTGCCCGCCCGAAAGCCGACCCGGACGGTGTCGCAGCAGCGCCTCCTCGAGCCCCACAAACCCCATGAGCTCGCACAATCGTTTGGCCAGCTGCTCTTTGGACCAGCTGGGATACCGCCGCTTGCAGGCACGTGCAAGCTGGGTCCGCACAGTCAGCGCCGGGTTGAGGCTTGTGGCGGGGTCCTGGGGCACCATCTGCACCCCCATCAGCTGAGACTCGCTGCGATCCTCAAACCGGGCGGCCAGATCGACGGGAGCCGTCCCGTCCCACAGCTCGAGCCTCCCCGCATCGGGAGGCCACCGCCCCACCAGCACGTTGACCAGGGTGGTCTTTCCGGCACCGGAAGGACCCACCAGAGCGATGCCGCCGCCGGGCTTCAGCGTGAACGAGAGGTTGTCGACAACCCGCTTGCCGTCGGGGGTGGTCACACACAACCCGTCGGCGCGCAGCGCGAACGGGGGCACGGACGCCTCATCGAACTTGGGAGCAGCTCCAGGCGCCGGCGCGGCCTCGGGTCCGGTCATCGCACCGACCTCGTGGGCCGCCTCCTCCCGTGCGCCGTCGGGCCGTGCAAGCCGCGTGGCCACCAACAGCTCGCGCGTGTAGGCATGGTCCGGTCCCGCAAAGACCCGGCGTGTCTGCCCGCGCTCCACCACACGGCCGCCCTCCATGACCGCGACGTCCCCGCCGAGGCGGGCGGCCACCTGGAGGTCGTGCGTCACCGCGATCACGGCGGTGCCCCGGCGCTCGCGCAGCGCGGACACAGTGGCGAGCACGTCCTCGGACGCAGCATTGTCGAGACCGCTCGTGGGCTCGTCGAGCACAAGCACCGCCGGCTCGCCCACCATGGCGCGGGCGAGGGCCACCCGCCGCCGCTGGCCACCCGAAAGCTCGGCGGGCCGGCGGCGCAGCACCTGCGCCACGCCGTCGAGCCCCACAGCGGCCAAAAGCTCGTTCGCCCGGTCGCCGTCGGCCCCCACTTCGGCCAGCAGCTCGCCCACACGCATCCACGGTGTGAGGCTCAGCGCCGGGTCCTGGACCAGGTACGCGACGCGTCTGCCCCTCAAGCGTCGCAGGTCGCGACCACCCAGGCCCCTCACCGAGCAGCCGTCCACCGTCACGTGGCCCTTGTCCCACACAAGCCCCGGGCCCACAGAACCCAGCAGCACCCTGGCCAAGGTCGATTTGCCAGCCCCCGATGCGCCCACCACGGCCAGGGTCTCACCCCGCCTCACTGCAAGGTCGACCCCGTCGAGCACCGTCGGGCCGTCGGCGCCCACGCGTACAACGAGGTCGCGCACCTCCACGGCCAGCGGTGACCCTTCGGTAAGCAGGGCCCCTTCTTCCGCAGCGGCACCAAAACCCCGGGACACCGCCACACCGTCAACTTCGTGCATGTCCATGCCGTCCATCAGCCCTCCGTTCCCTTGCCCAGGCGGTCTATGAGGAGGTTGCCGCTCACGGTGACACAGGCCAGGGCGATGGCGGGGGCCAGCGTGGCCCAGGGGTTGAGTGCCAGGCCGCCCATGCCCTCCTGAATCATGGTGGCCCAGTCGGCCCCACCGCCCAGGGGGTCAAAGCCCAAAAACGCAGCGCTTGCCACCAGGTAGACCGCGCCTATGAACCGTTGGCCCGCGCTGGCGGCCATCGGGAGCGCCACATTGGGCAGAACCTCGCGCACGGCCACGAGCCATACAGGGTCGCCGGCAAGCCGCGCCGCCGCCACGTAGTCGCTGGCCAGCACGGGGCGCACAACCGAGCGCATGTAGCGGGCCATATAGGGGGCCGAGGCCACCACCGTCACGACCACCATTGTGCCAACGCCCGCCCCGAGGCCAAACACCAAGACCATGAGCGTCACGACGGAGGGGATCACCACAAAGAGGTCGACCACTGCGGAGAGCCCCCGCGCGCCCCACGACCGGCCTGCAGTGGCAAACCCCAGAAGCGTGCCCATGGCAGTGGCGGCCAGCGTGGCCACAAGGGCCACGCCCAGAAGACGCGCGCCGCCGTGCAGGGTTCGGGCCAGCACGTCGCGGCCCAGCTTGTCGGTGCCCAGGGGATGGTCGGCGCTGGGAGGCTCGAACCCCATGCCCACCGTGGAGGTGCCGTCGAGCGGGACCAGGGCCCCGAACACGGCCACGCCCACCGCAACCGCAAAGAACGCCGCCAGCACCACGGAAGCCGCGCCGCCCGTCGGGGGCTTCCTTACCACGGACGCCGCAGCGTCCACCCGGGGCTTCTCCACTACGGAGCATTGCTGTCTAGCGTCCACGGCGTCCTCCTTCGGCGTCGGGGGCACCCGCCAGGTCGGCCAGCCACCAGGCCGCCAGCGAGACGCCCACCATAATCAGGGCGCAGGCCATGAGCGTGTTGGGCTCGCGGTTCTGCACCGCCCCCACCATGAGCGTGCCCGGCCCCGGGAAGTTGAACACACGCTCGATGACCACGCTGCCGCCCACCAGGTAGGGCACCACGCCGGCAAGGCTCTGGGCGATGGGGCCGGCGCAGCCGGGCAGCACATGGCGCGCGACCACCCGCACCTCGCCAATGCCCGCCAACCGAGCCGCCTCGGCGTGGGCGCTCATGTTTTGCCGGGTCACCACGGCGCGAACGGGGCGCATCACACTCGCCGACCCCATGAGCACCAACGCCGCCACGGGCAGCACAAAAATGCGCAGGTCATCGAAGGCGTCGCCGCCCACGGGGATGAGCGAGACCGCTGGGAGCACCTTGAGCGTGGTGGCGAACACGAACACCAGCACCACGCCGACCACGAATTCGGGGATGCTGGCCAGAGTCAAGCTGGCCGAACTTACCAGACGGTCGGCCACGCCTCCCGCGCGCACGCCAGCCAGCACGCCCAGGCCCACGCCCAGCAACGCCGTCAACACGAACGCCGCGCCGAACATGGCGGCCGTGCGCGCGAGCGGCCCCGTCAACACGGCGTCGACGGGCTTGCCGCTGCCGTACACGATACCCAGATCGCCGTGAAACACGCCAGCGACCCAGCTGCCAAAGCGCTCCAAAAACGGCCGGTCGAGCCCGTATTGGGCGCGCAGCTCGGCTATCTGCTCGGGAGTGGCGCGGCCGGCCAGCTGCTGCGATGCCGCGTCGCCGGGCAGCAGCTCCAGGGCCGCGAACACTAAAAAGCAGGCCAGGAGCAGCAGGCCCGCAAACAGCGCGAACCTCACTGCCACCCGACCCGCCTCAACCGCTATGGGCCGCAAGGGTTTCTCCGTCACGAACGATGCCCTTCTTGCCGGGCCGGGGCCCCGCGCGCCGAACTCCGCGGGCCCCGGGTCTTTTTACCTTACGCCAGCGTCGCCTGCGCCATGAGCGGCACCGACTGTATGATCTGCACACCGGTCAGGCCCTCTACCTGGGCGTTGAGCTCGTACTGATAGCCCCACACCACCAGGCCGCCCTCTTCGTGGAGCATCTGCTCCGCCTCGTTCCACAGGGCGGTGCGCTCGTCGGCGTCCGGCTCGGCGATGGCCTGGTTCAGCAAGTCGTTGTAGGCGTCGTCTGCCCACTGAGAGTAGTTGTACATGCTCTGGGCCGAAGTGTAGAGCGACGCCATGGCCGGGAACGGGCGGTTGATGAGGTAGGTGGCAAAGATCTGGTGCTGGGAGATCTGGTCAAAGGAGGTGGAGAAGAGCGCGGCGGCGTCGATGTCGCTCACGTTGAGAGTGACGCCCACCTTCTGGAGCTGCTGGGCCAAAAGCGTAGCCGAGTCGCGAATGCCGGGGGTGATCTCGCTGGTCAGGATCGTGAGCTCGGTCACACCCTTGGCCGCAAAGAGCTCTGCGGCGGTATCGGGGTCGTAGGCCGTCTGCTCCATGGCGTCATTGTAGGAGGGCAGACCCTTGCCAAGGACGTCATTGCCCGCCTCGCCCTGGCCGCGGAAGAGGGTTTGTACCAGCTGGTCGCGGTCCACGGCCTGCTTAAAGGCACGACGCACCTCGGGGTCGTCGAACGGAGCCATGGCGCAGTTGAGACTGAACACGAAGGCCGAGGAGTGCGCGGCCTCGCCCGGGAGCACCTCGATACCTGCAGGCGCGGTGGCGGCGTCGGTGGCGCTCACGGTGTTGGCGAAGGCAATCTGGCCGGCTTGAAGAGCGGTCATGCGCATAGCGGCGTCGGCGATGGGCACGATCTCGACGTTCTTGATGGCGGGGGCACCGGCCCAGTGACCCTCGAACGCCTCGAGCGCCGCGCCCGTCTCGGCCGAGCACGACATGAGGCGGTAGGGGCCGCTGCCGATGTCGGTGCCAAAGTCCTCGCTCACGGTTCCCTCGGGGAAAATGAGCGACATGATGGCCAGGCCCTCCTCGAGCAACGTGGCCTGGGGCTGGGCAAGGTGCAGTACCACGGTCTGGGCGCCGTCGGAGGTGGAGGCCGCGAAATCGACGTTGGCGTAGCCCATCATGCCGGCGGGGTTGGCCGCCAGGTAGCTCAGGCTGTAGAGCACGTCGTCGGCCGTGACGGGCTCGCCGTTGTGGAACACGGCGTCGTCGCGGATCACGATGGTCCACTCGGTGGCGTCGTCGTTCATCTCGATGCTCGTGGCCAGGCGGTACTCGATGCCCTCGCCCGTGAGCACGGCCAGGGTGTCCATAGTGTTGTGGGCCACCGTCTGGGTCCACATGCTGGCCGATCCCAGGGCCGGGTCGAGCGCGCTCTCGGGGGTGCCGTTCACGCCCACGCGAAGGGGCTCGTCGGCCTCGGCGGCGCCGGCCGCACCGGGCAGCGCGGCGGTGCACCCGGCGGCGAGCATGAGGCCGCCGACCAGCTTGACGGCGCTACGGCGAGAAACGGTGATTGAAGCGGTCATACAAAGTCCTCCTTACAACAGGGATTGGATACAAAGGAAGAGAAACGCGTGACGCGACCGAGCGAAAAGCCGCGCATGGGTTGCCGGGAGTTGCCTCAAGAGGTCTCGCCCAAACCCGAGACGGCCTGCAGGCGGACCATCGAGGCAAAGACGCCCCCACGTTCCAGCAGCTCGGCGGGCGTGCCCTCCTCGGCCACGCGGCCGTCCTTGAGCACGACCACCTTGTTGGCCCCGAGCACGGTGCGCATGCGGTGGGCGATCACGAGCACGGTCTTGCCGGCCAAAAGCCTCGAGAGGGCCTGCTGCACAGCGTTCTCACTCTCGACGTCGAGCGAAGCGGTGGCCTCGTCGAGCAGTACCACGGGGGCGTCCTTGAGCAGGGCACGGGCTATAGAGATACGCTGGCGCTCGCCGCCCGAGAGGCGCGCGCCGTTCTCGCCCACGTAGGTCGCGTAGCCCTGGGGCAGGCGCTCCACGAACTCGTCGCAGTTGGCAGCACGGGCGGCAGCCATCACCTCTTCGTCGGTGGCGCAGCGGCGGCCCAGGCGGATGTTCTCCATCACGGTGTCGTCGAAGAGCACCACATCCTGAAAGACCTCGGCGTAGCTGTCCAACAGCACCTCCGGGTCAACGCCGGCCAGGTCCACGCCGCCCAGCCGCACGCTACCCCGACAGGGGTCCCAAAAGCGCGCCGCCAGTTTCATGGCCGTGGACTTGCCGCCGCCGCTGGGTCCTACGAGCGCCGTGACCTCGCCCTCGCGGGCCGTGAAGGTCACGTCCTCAAGCACGCGCACACCGTCCTCGTAGCCGAAGCAGACCCCTTCGAAAGCCAGGTCGTGGCCCTGGGGCACAAAGACCTGCGCGCCCTCCATGGGCTTCTCAGCCATAAGGTCGTTGGTGCGGCGAATCGAGAGGCGCAGGTTCACGAGCTCGGCTCCCGACTCGAACACCACCGCCACCGGGTCAAAAGCACGCGTAGCCACCAGAAGGTAAGCCACAAAGCGCATGAAGTCGATGGAGCCGCTGGCCAAAAGCGCCGCCCCTGCGGCCACCGTGGCGGCGATGCCCAACTTGAGCAGGGCCTGAGCCCCGGTGATGCACACACCGGCCGCCAGTTCGTTATGAATCTGGGAGCGCTCGAAGGCACCCAGCCTGGTGTCGAGCGACGCGAGAAAGAAACCCTGCCGGTTGGTTGCCCGAATCTCCTGGGCGCATTCGAGGAACTCCTGCACGCCGTCGGACATGGCGAGGCGCGCCTGCTCCATGGTGCGCGAGCGCCCCTGCTGAAAGCGCACGGTGAGAGCGATGAGCCCCACGCTCACGGGCAGCGGCCAGAAGGCCGCCAGGGCCAGCCGCCAGTCGAACACCAGGCAGCCCATTACCATGACCACGCACACGATGCCGGTGCCAAAGAGCTGGGGAACCACGTGCATGAACAGGCGCTCCTGGTCGGAGCAATCCTTCATGATGGTGCCAGTGAGGTCGGCCAGGTCGCGCCGGCCAAAGAACGACAGCGGCAGACGGCGCAGATGCTCTGCCAGGCCGATGCGCTTGCGAGCGCTTTCCTTGTAGACCACGTGGTAGGTGTGGGTGTACTCCATGTACTGGGTCAGCGCCATGGCCGCCAGCAGCACCAGGCAGCCCAGCAGGTAGGGCCACAGCGACGGCAGGGGCGCACCATTGGCCAGATGGTTCGAGAACTCCTCAACCACCAGGTACAACAGCGGAATGGGAAACATGAGCACCAGGTTGGCCAGTCCGCAAAAGAACACGGCCCACCTAAAGTCGCGCGCACCCTCGGGCGTGAGGCCAAAGGTGTCGTGAAGCAGCGCCATCAGCGCCCCTCCTCTCGGTCGCAGGGACATTCGGGCACGGGTGCCGCAAGGGTCCAGCTGGCCGCCGTGCGGTAGTCCTGCCACATGCGGGCGTACAGGCCTCCCTGCGCCAGCAGCTCGCCGTGGGTGCCGCTCTCCACCAGGCGGCCCTGGTCGAGCACGAACACGCAGTCGGCGTCCACCACCGTGGAGAGCCGGTGGGCCACCATGAGCACGGTGCGGCCGGCGCACAGGCGCGCGAGGGCCTGCTGGATCAGGGCCTCGTTCTCGGGGTCGGCGAAGGCCGTGGCCTCGTCGAGCACCACCACCGGGGCGTCCTTGAGGATGGCGCGGGCAAGTGCGATGCGCTGGCGCTCCCCGCCCGAGAGGTACACGCCCCGGGCGCCCACCACGGTGTCGACCCCCTGGGGCAGCTTGGCCACGATGTCGTCGCACTGGGCGGCCGAAAGCGCGGCCAGGACCTCGGCGCGTGTGGCACTGGGTCGGCCGGCGAGCACGTTCTCAAAGACCGACTGCTTAAAGAGCCGCTCGTTCTGGAACACGAAGGCCACGTTGGCCATGAGCTGCTCGGACGCCACGTCGTTCACGTTCACGCTGCCTAGGCGCACCGCCCCCGCGTCCACGCTCCAAAAGCGCGGCACCAGGCTCGCCGCCGTGGTCTTGCCGCCGCCGCTGGGCCCCACCAGGGCCGCCGTGGCCCCCGCCGGCACGGTGAGGCTCACGTCGCGCAGGACCGGCTCGCTCGTCTCGGGATAGGTAAAGGTCACGTGGGAGAACTCCACGCAGAGCGGTCCCGTGGGCAGCGGCTCGGGGTGGGCGGGCTCTGCCTGCACGGGTGCCGCCAGGATGGCGTCGATGCGCCCCAGGGCGTCTTGGGCCTCTCCCAAGGTCTGGGTCGAGTACATGACCTTGTTCATCATCAGGGCCGTGAGCGCGGTGAATACCGCATAGAACAGGAAGTCTGTGAAGAAGGCCCCAAAGTCCCTCGCCGAACCCGCCAGCAGGATGCCCGCCGGCACCAGCAGGCAGAACGTGGCGTTGATGGCCGTGACCTGGGCTACCTGGAGCGGACGGCACGCGTCGACGTAGCCCGTGGCGAAGGCCGCGTAGTCGTCGACCGACGCCCTGAACGCCTTGAACGAGTGGGCTGTCTGCTGGAACACCTTGACCACGGGGATGCCGCGCACGTACTCCACGGCCGCCTTGTTCATGGCCACCAGGGCGTTTTGGTAGTTGCGCATAAAGGTGAGGTAGTTGGCGTTGGAGTCGGCACTGCCGCCCATCATGGCCACCATGCAGCCCGCGGCCACCAAGATGGGGACCAGGCACACCAGGCCCAGCACCCAGTCGAACGCGAATATGAGCACCACAAAGGCCACCGGGGTCGTGAGCGCGCCCACAAAGTCGGGCAGGCGGTGGGCCAGCACGGTTTCCGTAAGGCCGGTCGAGCCCTCGATGACGCGGCGCAGCTCGCCGGTGGAGTGAACGTCGAAATACCCCAGGGGCACGCGCGCCAGGTGGTCCAGGGCCGCCTGGCGCATTCGGCGCGCACAGCGAAAGGCCGCCAGGTGGGTGCACATGAGCCCCGCAAAGTACACCACGAGCCCAGCCACGGCCAGCCCCAGCGCCAGGTAGCCGTAGGACGCAAGGCCGGGGGCCTCGTCCCAGCGGGGGGCCACCGCCACCAGGTCGCGCAGGGCAAACCACACGCACACCAGAACGCCCATGGTGAGCAGGGAGTTCACCGCCGACAGCGCGCAGCCTGCAAGCGAAAGCCACCTATAGGGCCCGGCAAACGAGAGCAGGCGGCGGATCGACGACACGGGCGGGCTCCTTTCGAACGGCATCGGGACACATCGGAGAAACCCTTGGGGTTCCAAGGGTTTATCGTCTGGGAGGTTTGAGTTAACGTCTGATGACATTTTATGGATACGGATAAGAACCGATGCGTGAGGGGCCGAATTTGACCGATTCGGATATATTTTTGCTCCGTAGGACTAAAGTAAGCGCAAACTAACACAACTGCACCGCCGAATACCACCGAAAAGAGGTCCCATGGGCACGCGGTTTGTCGTCAACGACATGTTCCTCCCTCAGCTCGCCGCCATGCACACCTGCGAGCTGCCGGCCCGCGACCACGGCGAGGTGGGCCGCGCGTTCGAGGTGGACCCGGCGTACGGCTCGGGGACCTACTGGTACTACGCGCCGTCGGGCACGGCGGCGGTGGCGGTGTTCGACCTGTGCTACACCTGCGACCTGGAGTTTAGCGTGCCCACTCCCGACTGCCTGTGCTTTGGGTCCTACGGGCGCAACATGGTGCGCTACTTTGACGCGGCGGCCAGCGAGCCCACCGACCGCACGCTGCTGGGCTACTCGTGGCGCGCGCAGGAGTACCGGCAGGTCATTCATGCCGGCGAGCGCCTGAGCGTGGTGAGCTTCACGTTTTTGGACGACGGGCTGGCCCGCATGGCCGCGCGCATGGGCTGCGACCCGGCGCGGCTGACCCGTGTGCTCACCGGGCTCGACGGCAGGCACGACGTGCTCGGCCTCGCGGCTCTGTTCGAGGAGGTGCGCCGTGCCCGGCCCTCGGCCGCCGTGGCCCGAGCCTACTACGAGGCCAAGATGGTGGAGGCGCTGGCGCTGCTCCACGACCAGCCCCTTGAGGAAGAAAAGCCCGCGGGAGGCCGGGTGAGCGCCGCCAACCGCGCGCTCATGAACCGCGTGCGGGCTCACGTACTCGAGAACCTGGGCGCACCCGTTCACATGGACGAGCTGTGCGCCATAGCCTGTGCAAGCCCGAGTAAGCTCTCGCGCCTGTTTAGGCAGATAGAAGGCACGTCGGTGCAAGAGTACGTGCGCGACGCGCGCATGGACGCTGCGTGCGACCTACTGGCTCACAGTGACCTGCTGGTGGAGCAAATAGCGCTGGAGGTGGGCTTTGCGCGGCAGGGAAGCTTCTCGAAGGCGTTCAAGGGGCGCTTCGGCGTGTCCCCGCGCGCCTACCGCGCGATTGCGCGGGGCCGATAGGGAAAACCACCGAGCGGTGCGGTGTGCAAAGAGAGGGCGCACAGACCTCCTTGCAGGTTTGCCGTTTCTTGAATGCTGGCCATCGCTGCCTTATCCTGAACGTCTTTTTCAGCCAAGCCCTGCCCGCCCTGAGACCCGAGGAGCACGCCAGGAAGCCATGAAGCACTTGCAAGCAACCTCTCCTACCGACTACCAGCGGCAATTCTACGAAACTATAGGCCTCGCCCCCGTCGAACCCGACCCGGCGGATTTCTGCGACCCAAACGCTCCCTGGGAACTTTGGGAAAACCCTGACGTGGGCTTTGTGCACGGTTTTGGCTCCATGGAACGCATCCACTGCGGAATCGGGAGTTACACCGTTCCCTCCGACTTGCTGGTCTGTTACGACTACGAGTTCTCATACCTGCACTTCGGGATCATCTACCGCGGTGTCACCTATTCGCTCAAGGACGGCTGTGAGCTCGCGGGCCCCGGGCCCGCCCCTTTCGTCGCCGTAGAGCGCTCCCCAGTGGGGACCAACCACTGGAAAGCCGGACAGCAAGCGCGCGGCACCGAGATCTCGGTGCGCACAGCCGTTCTGGAGCAAAGCATCTTTCCGCTGCTGGGCCTGTCCCCTACCTGTCTGGACGCCCTTACGGTGAACCGCCGTTACACTGTGGTGCCCGACGGGCTGCGCCGCACCATCAAGCTCTTTGAAGACAACCTGGTGAACCATCGCATGAGCGAGCCTCTCATAATGGGCCTGACATGCTCGTTTGTAGCCCAGCTCTTCCAGCCCGAGACGTTGGGGCAGCTCGTGGGCGGCGAGGGACGACCGGCGCAACGTCTAGCGATAGGCCGGCGCACGCTCACGCTGGGGGCCGACGAGCTCGCGCGTGTGGAGCGGGCCCACGCTGTCGTGGCCGAGGCGGCCTGCGCCTTTCCCAGCACCGCTGCGGTGGCGCGGGAGGTGGGGCTCAGCGAGCAGAAGCTCAAGGCGGGGTTCTCGCACCTGTACCACTGCACGCTGGGCGACTTCGCCCACAGTGTGCGCATGGAGGAGGCGGGGCGGCTTTTGCGCGAGACCTCGGAGCCGGTGAGCCAGGTGGCCCGCGCGGTGGGCTACCAGAGCGAGGCGGCCTTTATAGCCGCGTTCAAGCGCTGGGGCGGCGCGACCCCATTTCGCTACCGCCGCCGCGAGGCGCGAAGGTAGAGGCGAGAGAAGAGGAAGCGGGAGCCAGCGGTGCCGCAAGGCAAGGGCCTGACGCCTCCCCCTCAAGGGCCTCTCCCCCATGGCCTCTCCCTATGGCATGTACTTGCCGCGGGGCACAATGAGCGGCGTGCCCGAGACCGGGTCGTCGATGACCACGCAGTCCAAATCGAACACGCGCCGCATGGTGTCGACGCTCACCACCTCGCGCGGCGTACCTTGGATCACAAGCTTGCCCTTGGCCAGAGCGAACATATGGTCGGCGTAGCGCGATGAAAGGTTGATGTCATGCAGCACCATGACCACCGTGGTGCTGCGGCGGCGGTTGAGGTCGCGCATGAGGTCGAGGATCTCGATCTGGTAGGCCACGTCGAGGTAGGTGGTGGGTTCGTCGAGCAGCAGCACGTCGGTCTGTTGGGCCAGGGCCATGGCGATCCACACACGCTGGCGCTGGCCGCCGCTGAGTTCGTCGACCGTGCGCTCCGCCAACCCGGAAATCCCCATGAGGTCCAGCGCCTCGCACACCGCCTCGTAGTCGGCGCGCCCCATGCCCGAGAACAGCGTCTGATAGGGATAACGCCCGCGCGCCACCAGGTCGCATACACGAATCCCCTCAGGTGCCGCCGAGCTCTGGGGAAGAAGCCCCAGCTGCTGGGCGAGTTTTTTGGTAGGCAGGCGACAGATGTCGCGACCGTCGAGCAGCACGGCGCCGCCCTGGGGCCTGATGAGCCGCGCCAGGGTCTTGAGCAGTGTCGACTTGCCGCAACCGTTGCCGCCGATAATGACGCTCACCTTGCCTTGGGGAATGGCGATGTCGAGCCCCTCGATGATCTTCATGCCGTCGTAGCCCGTAGTGAGGTCGCGGGCCACAAGGGAAGCCTGCAACGCCTGGTCCACTCCCTCGCACGAAAGCCCGCCCTCAGTCGGGCCCCCCTTTTTCGTTTGTGCGTCGGACATGACTAGGCACTCCCCTTCTTGTTCATCGAAACGAGCAGGTACAGCAGGTAGGGCGTGCCCAGAATGCCCGTCACCACGCCCACGGGGAAACGCGTCCCCAGCACATACTGGCCCACAAGGTCGGCCGCGAGGACGAGCGCCGCACCCACCAGGCCTGCCGCCGCCGTCGACGAGCTGGCCTGCCCCACGAGGCGCGTGGCGATGGGCCCGGCCAGAAGCGACACGCAGGAGATGGGCCCCGTAACCGCCGTGCAAAAGGCGATCATGGTCACACAGCAAAGCACGAGCGCCACGCGAATGAGCAGCGGGCGCGCGCCGAGCGCGGTGGCGGATGCGTCTCCCAGCTCGAGCACCTTGAGCTGGCGGCCCAGCAACATCACAAGCGCGGTCAAAGGAACGATGACCAGCAGCGTGGACACATCGTCCATGGTAGTGCCGCTCAGACTGCCGTTGAGCCAGCGCAACGCCACAGGGACGTCAAACTCGGCGCCCTTGAGCAGCAGGTACGAGACAACGGCCTTCATGAACGCCTGAACGCCCAACCCCACCAGGATGAACTTGCCTATGGAAAAGCCGCCGACGGTCGAAAGCACAAAGATGGTAGCCGCCGTGGCTGCGCTGCCAAGCACCGCCCACAGCGACGCGCCGGCCGTCCCCATGTGGGCCACCAGGATGCAGGCCACCACCACCGCGCTCGCACCCGAGGTAATACCGATGACATCGGGGCTGGCCAGCGGGTTGCGCAGCATGGTCTGGAAGGTGTTGCCCGCCACGCCGAAGGCGAACCCCGCGAGCAGGCCGGCGGCCAACCGGGGCAGGCGCACCTCCCAGATGGCGTAGGTGGCGCCCTTGACCTGGGCGCCCCTTAATACCTCAAGCACCACCTGAACCGGGTAGACGGTGTTGCCCAGCATGACCTCGGCGGCAGCAAGCGCCGCCACCAGTACGCCGAGCACGGCCAGCACCCAGACCAGGTGCCTGCGATGACGCCCCAAAGAGCACTTGAGCGCCTCCACGGTCATGGGCGCTGGCCCCGCTGCTGCTGCAGGGACCCCCACAGCCATCGAGGGGTTCTCAACCATCTACGCCACCTCCCCTGCACGCATGCCGCCAGCCGTGCGCACCGCTACAGCGATGAATACCGGGGCGCCCACAAAGGCCGTCACGATGCCCACCTCGAGCTCGCCGGGGCTCACGACCACCCGCCCTATGACGTCGGCCGCCGTGAACACGAAAGCGCCGAGCAGAGCCGTGAGCAGCATCTGCGTACGCAAGCCCCCTTTGTAGAGCAAGCACACGAGGTGGGGTACCATAAGGCCCACGAAAGCAATGGGGCCCGCGACGGCCGTGGTGGCCCCGCAAAGCACCACCGCCGCAGCCGAGCTGATCAGCCGCACAAGGCCCGGCTTGGCCCCCAGCCCCACGGCGGCGTCGTCGCCCAGGGCAAGCACCTCCAGAGCCGGGGCCACCACCAGCGCCGCCGCCAAACCGACCAGCAGAAACGGCATGAAAGTCTGCACATCAGCCCAACTCGCCCCGCTCACACTGCCCACCTGCCAAAAGCGGAAGGTGCTCATGACGTTCTCGCGCGGCATCACAATGATGCTCACGAGCGATGAGAAGGCCGTGGAAACCGCGGTACCCGCCAGGGCGAGCTTGAGCGGAGAGGCACCGCCACGCCCGCTCGACCCCACGCCGTAGACGAGCGCGGCCGTGAGCGCGGCCCCGGCGATGGCACACCAGATGTACTGACTCGAAGTGGTGATGCCCAAAAACGCCATGGCCGACACCACGAAAAGCGACGCCCCGGCGTTCACGCCCAGGATGCTGGGGTCGGCGATAGGGTTGCGCGTGACCCGCTGCATAAGCAGGCCCGAGACCCCTTGCGCCGCCCCTGCGAGCAGGGCGAAGAGCGTGCGGGGCACGCGGGCCTGAACCACCTTGGCGGCAAAGGCGTCTTGGTCGGGGGAAAAGAGCGCAAGGACCACCTCGGACAGCGGAATCGAGCGCGACCCCACCGCCAGTGAGAACCCCGCGGCGAGGACGGTCAGCACCACCAGCACCGCAACCGCGCACGCCATGCGGGCGCGAGGGGCAAACTGGCTCCCCGTCAGGGAAAACCCGTTTGCTGTGGATTCCCGAGCTTGGGAGCCTTTCTGCTGTTGAATCGCGTTTGAAGTGCCGGGCCGTTCGACCGTCCTCATAGCCGTCCTTTACGCCTTGGACTTCTCGATGGCCTGGGCGATAAGCTCCAGGTACTCGTCGATGGTGGCGGGGATGCCCAGGATGCCGGGGTTGGCACCCGCACCCAGCGGGGTGTCGTAACCGAGCAGGGCGACCGCGCCCTTCTGGATGGCGGGGATGCTGCCAAGCAGCGGATCGGCCTGAACCTCCTCGAGCAGGGCCTCGTCGCCGTACATCACGATGACGTCAAGGTCGTCGAACTGGTCGGCCTCCTCGGCGGAGAGGGTCAGCGCGATGGCTGAGGAATCGGCCGACTTAGCGAGCTCAGTCACGCTCGAGGGCTGCTCAACGCCCAAATCGATGAGGTAGGCGGCGCGTGGGTCCTCAGGCAGGTAGATGTAGAACGTGCCCAGGTCGCCCGAGCCGACCATCACCATGGCGCCCTTGACACCCTCGCCGATGCCGTACTCCTCGCGCTTCTGGGCGATGAGGGCATCGGTGTCCTCGACAAGCTTCTCGGCCTCTGCGGCCTTGCCAAGCGCGGTGCCCTCGGTCAGCGTCTGCTCGCGCCAGAACGTTTGCCAGGCCACCTTGGGGAAGGGAACCGTGGGGGCGATCTTGGAGAGGGCTTCGTAATCCTCCTGAGTCATGCCAGAGTAGGCGGCAAGGATGACATCGGGCTCGCAGTCGTTGATGGCCTCGAGGTCAAAGCCGTCGGTGTCGTCGAAGAGCACGGGCGTCTCAGCGCCCAGGGCCTCGTAGGCCTCGGTGATCCAGGGCCACGTGCCGTTCTCGTCGACCAGGCCGTAGTTGGGCGCCGAATAGCCCACCGGCGTGACGCCCAGGGCGAGTGGGGGCTCCATGTTGCTCCAGGCAAGGCAGACCACGCGCTCAGGCTCCTTCTCGATCACCGTCTCGCCATAGGCGTGCTCGATAGTGATGGGAAAGACGCCGGCTTCCTCGGCATCGCCATTGGAAGCCGTCTGTTGGTCGGCATGGGCAGAAGAGGTACCGGTCACGCAGAGGCCTGCCGTGCAGGCCAGGGCAGCGATACCGACAGCAAAGGAGCGGCGGGTAAGACAAAGGTCCATAGGGAAATCCTTTCTGCGAGAGACGGTTGACGGAAGTGCACGACTTCCGATATGCACGCCAACGGTTGACGGAGTACATATAAGTTCACTACATCTTACTAGTCAATGGAACACCATATCGCGTTATCAGCGCACCGGAATCAGTAATTTTTTGCGTAAGTTTAATGTAGGCAACTTATTAAAGACCAGGTCGCTCTAAAACTGCGCGGTGAAGGCACGGCGCACGTCGCATTCGGGGAAAGCCTCGCGAACGGCGCTCTCGATGGCCCCGATGGTGATGTGGCAGCTCTCGTCGAAGCTGGTGCCAAAGCCCACCACGAGGACGGCGGGCTTGACGTCGGCAGCTTGGGCGTCGTCGGCCAAGGCGACGGCCGGCGCGGGCGGCCGCAGCGGGATGTGCGAGAGCCACGCGAACGGCGCGGTCCGCAAGGCGTTCGAGGTGAAGAAGGCCACCTCCTCGCACGGCAAAGGGGAGACAGTCATCCTCACCGAGGACGGCTGAAGTGTATCGTTATTTCGGACACCCAAAGGAGAGGTAAAATCGAAGCACCAC
>ERZ1034980.1128-NODE-1128-length-16667-cov-7.154828_pt1 | contig 16667 bp, 16 predicted proteins | sample MGYA00520622_ERZ1034980 | MGnify/ENA primary metagenome ERZ1034980 (study PRJEB33766, sample SAMN09781791) | gut metagenome | biome: gut microbiome | host: Homo sapiens | place: Madagascar | study: EMG produced TPA metagenomics assembly of the PRJNA485056 data...
GATTACGGACAAAATGGTCAAAAATGGCCGTTTGTCCGTAAAAATTCAGACGTTTTTAACCCGGTTTTACGGACAAATGCTCCCAAAAGCCGGCTTTGTCCGTAAATCCTCATCATAATGGCCAGAAATTTACGGACAAATCACTAGAAATTGCCGGTTTGTCCGTAAAATGCATTTTGCTTACGGACAAATCATCAAAAAAGGACGCTTTGTCCGTAAAACTTGAATGAAATCTTGGGCACATTAGTCAAACGGCAACACTATTTAAAAAAGCGGCTTTTTTTATATCAAAAATTGGATCATTGCCGGACAAGGTCAAGATACCCGCTTCCCCGGAAAAGACAGCCACGCTTCATTTTCCGATTTGCCTAAACATTTCTTAAACTTTACGGCTCATGCTTTCCAAACGCTTGTCAGCCATATTTTCATAGACTATAATAAGGAAGTTAATCAATCAAGATATATTCAGAAAGGACTTTTAATCATAATGATAATTGAACTAATCAAAGCCTTCCTGTTCGGTATCGTTGAAGGCATCACCGAATGGCTTCCGATCAGCAGCACGGGGCATATGATCCTGCTTGATCAATTTGTCAAATTGGACGTTTCAAAATCATTTTACAGCATGTTTGAAGTCGTCATTCAGGTTGGAGCCATCATGGCCGTTGTCGTCATCTACTGGAACAAAATCTGGCCGTTCCATAAAAGCAGGCAAACGGGCCCACTGGCTCCGACCGGAATTTGGCGCTATGTCGACAAGGACATCATCATCATGTGGATCAAAATCGTGATTGCCTGCCTTCCAGCCGGCATCATCGGCGTTGCTTTCAACGACACGTTTGAAAAACTTTTCTATAACCCGGTCAGCGTTGCGATTGCGCTGATTGTTTTCGGGATCGCGTTCATTTGGATCGAAACGGTTCACAAAAACAAGCGTGCCAAAATCAATTCGCTTGCCGAGCTTTCATACTATACGGTTATTTTGATCGGTTTCTTCCAATTGATTGCCGCTGTTTTCCCGGGAACGTCTCGTTCAGGCGCAACGATCGTCGGGGCCTTGATTCTTGGCGTTTCAAGAACCGTTGCCGCAGAGTTCACGTTCTTCCTGGCAATCCCGGTCATGTTCGGCGCTTCATTGTTCAAGCTGTTGAAATTCGGTTTCGTCTTCTCATCTGCTGAACTTTTGATTTTGATCGTCGGTTTGATTACTGCATTCGTTTCATCAATCATCGTTATCAAATTCTTGATGCAATATATCAAAAAACACGACTTCAAGGTCTTCGGATGGTATCGCATCGTCCTTGGCCTGCTGGTACTGCTTTACTTCTTGGTCATCAAGTAGATTTTTGGCACTGCATTTTTCATTAAAAGGACAACAAAAAAACCAGGATTCAAAAATGAGTCCTGGTTTTTTGCTTTAAAAAATCAATTGCAATATCTCCACTTGTCATCCGTGATGATTCGGGCAACGATCAGCCCGAGCGGCAAGAACATGACGATCAAAAGCGCCTTCGTCAGCCACAATGCCCCGTCAGAAATCGACGTGACGCCGATGTTGTAGATTGCACGGTACATGTAAAGCCCGGGAACCATGATGACGATTGAAGGCACCGTCAGCGAAATGCGCGGATAGTGCATCCTCTTATATACGTATGATGCGAGCAGTCCGGCGGTCAAGGCACCGAAAAATGCAGCGACGCCGGGCGCCATCCCGCATAAATCAACCAGTTCAAGGCGAAGCGTATTGGCAACGGCTCCGATGCAGCCTGCAATGGCAGCCATTTTACGCGGCGAATTGAACATGATCGAGAAACCGTAGACCCCGCAAAAACTGGCAATGACTCGCAAAAACATCAATTGCAAAACGGTCAATTGAAGCGGCATGAAGTTTTCCGGCTGCAAGTGGACCACAAGCGCGGTTACCCAGCCGACAAGCGTTGCGACCCCGATGATGACGATTGCGTGAGCCAGTCGCTCAAGCCCTGAGCGCATGTCCATTTTGGCAATGTCAAGGCCGCTCGTAATGAACGGAAATCCCGGGATAACGAACAGCATTGCACCGATATAGCCGGCTTCGTGTCTGGCCGCAACGTTAAACAAAAGCTCCATCGCATGAAACGACAGCGTATATGACAGGCAGGCGACCATTACGCTGACTGCCACGCACGCCAAAAGCGTAATGTGCTTGTCAAGCATCTTGCGTCTCGTATAATTTCCTAATCCTGCTCCGATAAACGAACCGATCATTTCAATAATGCCGCCGCCAAGCAAAAAGACGAAGGCACAGCATGCAAGCGCAGATGCCAAGCCGACTTGATACGGTTTGTAATTGCCGGGAGTTGCTTGAATCTTGTCGAGTTCGTCATGAATCTCTTCAAGCGTCATCTTAGTTTCCTTGCGGTTGATTCTTTTGACAAAATGCTCCATTCGGGTCAATTTATCGGTATTGACGCCGGTCGTCGGAAGAGACAGGGCTTGCGTATAGGCCTGGCCGTCCTTGTCGATGCATGTGAACTCGATTGAAATCAACCCGATATCCGCCGAACAGATCAGCCCTAATTTTCTGGCCATGATGTTCATTGAATCACGAACGCGCCATGCTCCGGTTCCGCAAGAAAGCATCATCAGTCCAACTCGTCCCACGACGGCTGCTTTTGCCGGAAGACTGGCCGTTCTGGCCAAATCATGATCGTCATCCGGAATAAAGTCGTGCCAAGGCATCGCCATGTGATGTTTGTGGTGCTTTTGATGCTTCTGAGACAAATGAACGCTGCTTCTTTGTCTCAGCTCTTCTTCTTTGCTCATGTCAATTTCCTCCAAATATCTTCCTCGTTAAAAACACTTTCAATTTTAGCACAGTTTGAAAAACTGAAAAAGACTCGGAAAATATGTAAACGCATCCCCGAGTCTTTTTGTTATTTGTGCAGATATTCCCCGATCCAAAATTTCTGTGAAAGATAATTTCAACGCCAGGTTCTCCGTCACCATAATTTTCAACATTGCCATTGGCATAAGCAGCCTGAACGGTAACGTTTAAAAATTCACGCAACAAGGCTTCAGAAAGTATAAACATTAGCTTTTTCTCGTGTCGGAGTTTCCAGCGCCAGACACAAATCATCAAGCGTCATCTCAACGAAATACAGTTCTTTTTTCGTTCTGGAAACCGCCGTATAGGCCAGCCCGTAATCAACCGCTTCAAGCACGTAAACGCGTTTGGCACCGCTCCCCTGTGCTTTATGAATCGTCAGCGCATACGCCAAGAGCAGATCTTCTTTGGCACGCCAAACCGGCAGCTCATATTCTTTTTGGTCCGTTCTGACGATGACTTTGCCGTTTTTGTTCTTTTCGCCCGGGAGTTCCAGGGAAACGATCCTGCCAAATTCAGAGTTCGTATAGCCATACTTTTGATACTGATCGTCATTTCTGTAGAAGACGACCTCTGCTCCGACAAAAAAGCCGCCGCGTCCGTAACCGTTTTTATACTCGAAGGGAACAACGTTTTGTTTGCCTTTTGAAAGCACTTTGAAAAATTGTTCGTTGATTCTGCCGACCGTTGCATTGCGATACGCAATGATCATGCAGTCCTCAAGCGGCAGGTGCTTCAGCTTGTATGCAATCATGTCGTCTGCTTTTGCTTGTTTGAAGACGTGCAGCTGCTTGAGGTTTTTCGTATTCTTATAGCGGCACTGCGCAATAAACATGCGCACTCGTTCATCCTTGCAGCGCAGGTTGGCCTGAAAATCAAAGTGCGATCCGGATTGAATCAACAGCTGCATGACGTTACCGCATACTTCAAGCGCATCCTCATCCTGACTGACCGGAGGAAGCTGCTTGTCATCGCCTAAAAAGATGAAGCGATAGTCGTTTCCGACGTATTGAAGCAGCGTTTTCAACATGTCCTGCGTAACCATTGAAATTTCGTCAATCACGATAACGTCATAGTCGTCCCCGTCGATCAGCTCGCTTTGACTGTTTTCAAGCTCATAGATCACTTTTTGAATCGTCTCGTTGTGCTTGAAACCGCACTTTTCCAGATTGATTCGCGCTTTGTGCGTCGGGGCAAGCGCCAAAACCCGCTCATGATCCAAAATCTGCCCAAGCGTATACGTCTTGCCGCTTCCGCCGACTCCAAGCAGGCTGATGATGCGATGCTTGTTTTGAAAGATCCAGTGGATAAACCTGAACTGTTCTTTTGTCGGCCGATATTCTTTTGGAGGATGCCGGAACGGCAGCTTTTGTCTGGTTGTTTGCTTCAAAAGCTTTTTTATCAACCGTTCACCCAGACATTTTTCTTTAAGGTGCACCGTATTTTGGCAATTTTTGTCGCAAATAAAGCCGAATTTCCTCAGCTGCTCTGCATTTTCCAAAACGGGCTCGGAAGAAAGCGGCATGACCTCGCCCTGTTTCTTCAAATAAACCAGATCGTCGCAGCCTTTGAGGTGACGTTTGGCCTGCGTGTCGAGCAGGTCGTTTTGAAGCAAAAGTTTTTCGATCATCTCACGTGAAAAGATTTTCGTCAGCAAAAGCGCAAAAACCTTTGACTTCTCCCACTTTGTCTTAAAAAAGCGATCTTCTTCCAAATAATCATTGAACGAAGAGCGCAGATACAAGCTGCCGATTTTAGGCAGGTATTTTTTGTAATAGCCTCGATCGTCCAAAAGCGCAACCGACATGAACCCTTTGAACTTGACCTTTTTTGGCTTCGTGACCTCTAATTCGTGCCACTTGCCGTCACAAAATTTTTTCTTTTGCTCGTCGGTCATCCCGTTGATGAAAAATTTCACCTTTTCATATTCCTTGAGATCCGTTTTGGCAATCGGCGTCTTGTTTTTGGCGAGCTGCAAAAATTTGAAACGCATCTTTTTTGAAAAAGAAGCTTCATCAATTTTTGCGATTTTTTCCTTTAAGCCGGCAAGTTTTTCAGCACCATGCTCCGATGCCTCCTGCAAAGAAGACGCTGCTTTTTCCTTGTCTTGTCTGCTGACATAAATTTTTGTCAGCAGTTTCCATGCCTGCCCTTGATTTTTCTCCGTGTCGTTTTTCGTATGCAGTTCGAGGAATTCTTCTGCTTCGTCAAATTCCCGCAAAAAATAATGGCACTTGCCCAAGTAGTAGCAAACGGACAAAAAGCCGGCATTTTCTTGAAAAACGCGCTCAAAAAATGCCATGGCCTGCTGATAATCTTTTGCCTTGATTTTGGCGATTCCTTTTTGATACGTTTCGGCAAGCTGATCCATGAAAGCATTTCCTTTCTTAACAAATTCTTATTTCATTCATAATACTTTTCTCTAGAATAATATGATACGCTTTATTCAAGAAAAGTTTCAAGGAGTGATTTTTTTTGGTACGTCGTTTATTATGGTTGCTGATGTCTGTCATAAGTTTTTTGCTCCTGGTCGTCGGAATTGTTTTTCCGATCGTTCCGCAAGTTCCGTTCCTTCTCGCATTTTTGTACAGTCTTTCAAAGTTTTCGCCGCGGTTTCACAAGTGGCTTTTGAACACGAGAGTTTATCGCTGGCTAAAAGGCTTCATGAATAAAGAAAAAGAAAAAATCGGCATGAAACGCTTGTCAAAAAGCAGAGTCAAGATTTAAAAAAAGAGGTCGGAAACGGCCTCTTTTTTGTTTGCTCTTGATGCCGCATGCAGTGTCTGCACCGCCAAAAGCAAAAGAACACCCCACGCAAGCGAAGCGTTCTTTTGACGATTGCTGAAAACGAGTCTGATCTGCCGACAAACGATGATCGTTTCCGTTGCCTATTTTTCTTCCATGGCTTTTTTCAATGCCGCAGCCAATGCGCTTTCCTGCGGCTCGTCGTCTTGGTTGATTTTTTTCAGCAAGCGCCGTTCTTCGTGCTTGCTCATCTTCTTTTTGCCTTTTTTGCCGCCGAGTTTTTCAGTCGTTCCGTCATACTTGCAACGGAAATATTCGCCTTTTTCGCCGGAGACGATCAGCATCTTCTTGTGGCACTGCGGACAGCGGTGATTGGAAACTTTGGCTTCGGCACGGCGTTTGTAGTCGCACTCTGCATTTGAACAGACCAAAAGCTTGCCGTCCCTGACCTTCTTTTCCTTCAAGAAAGCTCCGCATTCAGGGCATTTCTTTTGCGTCATGGAGAAGTCCTGGTACTTTTTGGTCGAATTCTTGACTTCGCTGACGAGTTTTTTCGTATCGTTTTTGATTTCTGCGATGAACTTTTGACTTGAAAACTTGCCCAAAGCAATGGCTTCAAGCTGCTTTTCCCATTTTTCGGTCAGTTCCGGCGTCACCAGGGACGGATTGACCAGTTCGAGCAGCTGGCGGCCTTTGCGCGTTACGCGCAAAAAGTTGCCGGAGCGTTCCATTAGTTCTGACGACACGAGTTTTTCGATGATTTCTGCGCGCGTTGCCGGAGTCCCCAGACTGTATCTTTCCATCAAGGCAAGCAGGCCGCCTTCGGTCAGCGGGTTCGGTGGCGTTGTCAGCTTTTCTTTGACTTCAAAAGTTCCCTTGACTTGTTGTCCTTCTTTAAAATGCAGTGCTTCGCCCGACGTCTGCGCATTTTCCTTCCATCCCTTTTGCAAAACGGTCGTCTTGGAAAAATTGAACCTGCGATCGGCAAATGAAACGGTGATTTTTTCTTTTTGCTCGCGATACTCGGACGCAAAAAGCATTACGAACCGTTTGACGATCATCCCGTAAATTCGATGCTCATCGCTTGACAGCTTGGCATAGTCGGGACGCTGCTCAGTCGGAATGAGCGCGTGGTGATCGGTCACTTTTTCGTTGTTGAAGACCTTTTTTTGAACGACTTTTGCGCCCTTTCTGGCATATTCCAAAGCTTCCGGCACCATTGAGCCGACTGCCTGCAGGCGTTCCTTCATCGTCGAAATCATGTCGGTCGACAAATATTTGCTGTCCGTTCGCGGATAGGAGACGATTTTGTGAACTTCATAGAGACTTTGCACGACGGACAAGGTCTTTTTGGCAGAATAGCCGTATTTTTCGTTCGCCGCACGTTGAAGCTCGGTCAGATCATAAGGCAACGGTGCTTTTTCGGAGTGCTCCTTGACGGTGATTTTTTCGACCTTGCCGCTTGTTCTTTCAAGTTCCGAAACGATTTTTTGCGCTGCTTCTCTGTTCTTGATTCCGTAAGGATTTTTTTGTTCCATCAGTGCCTTTTGATTCGACGCGTTCAACGCAATCTGATAGTATTTTTGCGGAATGAAGCTTGAAATCTTGTCTTCCTGCTTCAAAACCAAGGCCAAAGTCGGCGTCTGCACGCGCCCGGCCGACAAATTGTCCTGATATTTCACGGTCAAGGCACGCGTTACGTTGAGGCCGACAAGCCAGTCTGCAGTTGCGCGCGCCAATGCCGATTGATACAGATCATCATAATCAGAAGCAGGTTTCAGCTTGGCAAACCCTTCCCTGACGGCTTTTGTCGTCTGAGAAGAGATCCACAAACGCTTGACCGGCTTGTTGAACCTGACGTACTGCAGAATCCAGCGTGCCACAAGCTCGCCTTCTCTTCCCGCATCCGTTGCGATCACAGCTTCTTTGACGTCCGATCTCTTTGCCAGGCGTTCGATTGCCTGCAGCTGGTGCCTCGTTTTCGGCAAAGGCTTCGTTCCGATGAACTTCGGAAGCATCGGCAAAGTCTCAAGCTGCCATTTTTGCCAATCCTTGTTCAGATCTTCCGGCATTTTGAGCCCGAGCAGGTGCCCCAATGCCCAAGTGACGATCACGCCCTCTCCTTCAAAATAATCCTTATGTTTTTCCGTTGCTCCGAGAATCTGGCTCAAATCTCTGGCAACGCTCGGCTTTTCAGCCAAAATCAGTTGTTTCATTTACTTTCCCTTCTTGCGGGATCGCCCGCACAAATGCTGTCTGCTTCGATTCTGCCCAAAACGACGCTGCCCGGTCTGATCCAGACATTGTCTTCAATAATCGTCCCCGGTAAAACGACCGAGTTGCTTTCGATCACAACGTTGTTTCCGATTCTGATCGGAAGCTCACTGCACCAGTGATCACAACGCAGCTTGGGATCTTTTGCATGATTGCTCGTGTAGATTCCGACGTTTTCTCCGATAGTGACGTTGTTTCCGATCGAAACCTCGTTGCAATCGATGATTTTTAAGTCGCAGCCTGCGTCAAAGTCGTCGCCGATGCTCAGATTAAAGCCGAATTCGGTAATGAATCCGTCAGCGATGCTTGGATTTTTGCCCAGTTTTTCAAACAAGGACCTTAATTCGTCAATGTCCGTTTCATGGCGGTTGTAGCGTCGACACGTCTCATAGGCAAAATTTCTTGCGCTTTCAATCAGCGGATCATAATCATAATAGAGACGTCCGCTATTCGTAATCTTTTTGACGTGTTCTGTTTCTTCTTTGGTTAATTTATGTCGTCTGTTCAGATCCATTGCAAATTCCTCTTTTTTAATTATAACAGTTTTTTGCTAAAATATAATTTGAGGTGATGATTATGGAAAATTACTACAGCCTTACGGATGAAAAAATCATCCAGGCAAGGAAAAGAGCACAAAAATTGTGCGTTGAATACAACGAAAAAGTCAATCAAAAAAATTTTTATGATGAAGCATTGCTTAACACGCTGCTCAAAAAAGTCGGCAGAGATCCCTACGTTGAACCGAATTTCCGCTGCTTTTTGGGTTCAAGGATCGAACTTGGCGATGAGGTGTTTTTGAACCATGACGTTACGCTTCAGGACATGGCGGAAATCACAATCGGAAACAACGTCAACATTGCGCCGAGAACAGGCATCTTCACTGAATTCTGCCCGAAAGACAAAGAACTCAGAAGACAAAAAACACGCTACGCCAAACCGGTCGTGATCGAAGACGGCGTCTGGCTCGGTGGAAACGTGACCGTCTGGGGCGGAGTCACGATCGGAAAAAACAGCATTATCGGCGCCGGTTCGGTCGTCACGGCAGATATTCCGGAAAACGTGATTGCAGTCGGCAATCCTGCCAAGGTCATCAAGAAAATCGAAACAGACTAAAAGCTCGCGACCTAGGGGTGCCGCGAGCTTTTTTCGGGTATTCAAAACTACTGTTTGTCGTTTAATTCAACCAGATGACCGTTTTTGCTGTAGACGATCCATTCCGACAGATTCACGATATGATCGCCGATCCGTTCAAGCAGTCTGGCAACCAGCAGATAGCTTGAGGTCGCAACGGCCGTCTTTGTTTCGTGCTGCATCTCCTTGACGATCAGATCGCGGCAGACTTTGTACTGCTCATCGATCTTCTTGTCTTCCTGCGCAATGTTTCTGGCGCTTTTTTCATCTGCTTTGACATAAGCATCAAGCACTTGTTCAAGCATCTTTCTGATGTCTGCCGTCATCGCCGAGATTTTTTCCTCAATCTGCGGCACGCGCGGATTTCCTTTGACAAGAATCGTTTCCTTGGCAATGCTGACGGCATGGTCGCCGATGCGTTCAAGATCGGAACTGGCCTTCAAAACGCTGACAATCGTGCGAAAATCGCTTGCGACCGGCTGCTGCAAGGCAATCAGCTTCAGAGCCTGATTTTCGAGCTGAATTTCGCCGCTGTTGATCTCCTGATCATCGTTGACGATTTCATTTGCGAGTTCCTTGTCATGTTCGATGAACGATTTGGTCGAACGATAGATCTGCTCGCTGACGTTGATGCCCATTTCCATAAAACGAACTTTGAGTTTTCTCAACTCATCATAAAATATTTCATGCATCAAAAATTCCCCCTTTATCCGAAACGACCGTTCAAATAGTCATCCGTAATTTTTTCCTTTGGTCGAAGAAACATTTCTTCCGTGCGATCGTACTCGATCAGATCACCGTTCAAAAGCAAAGCCGTCCTGTCCGAAATTCGCGAAGCCTGCTGCATGTTGTGCGTCACGATGATGATCGAATAATCATTTTTAAGTTTCAGCAGCGTATCTTCAATCTTGGAGCTGGAAATCGGATCCAGGGCACTGGTCGGCTCATCCATCAAAATGACTTTCGGATGAACCGCAAGCACGCGCGCGATGCAGATTCTTTGCTGCTGACCGCCGGAAAACGCCAATGCGCTCTTGTGCAGGTCGTCTTTGACTTCATCCCAAACGGCCGCCTGCTTCAGGCTTTCTTCGACGCGCTGATCGATGAAGTCTTTTGGCTGCTTTTTGCCAAGCCGCAAACCGTATGCCACGTTGTCATAGACCGAAAAGGGAAACGGATTCGGCTGTTGGAACACCATGCCGACCTTTTTGCGCAGATCGACGACATCGACGTTTGGCGCATAGATGTCTTGATTTTCAAAAGTAAAGCTTCCGGTAATCGTCACGTCCTCGAGCAGATCGTTCATGCGGTTGATGCAGCGCAGATACGTCGATTTGCCGCAGCCGGAAGGTCCGATCAAGGCCGTGATCTCATTTTCATGAAAGTTCATGCTGATGCCGTGCAAGGCTTCTTTTTTGCCGTAATAAAGATGCACGTCTTCTGTTGAAATAATTTCTGCCATAGTGTCCCCCTATCCGAAATTGCCGGAAACATAATCTTCCGTCAGCTTTTCGTGCGGCGTTTGGAAAATGTTTTCCGTCTTGTCGTATTCAATCACGCGTCCCAGGTGGAAAAATGCAGTGTAGTCACTGATTCTTGAGGCCTGTTGCATATTGTGCGTCACGATGATGATCGAATAGTTTTCGCGCAACTGTTCCAGCGTATCTTCAATCTTTGAAGTCGAAATCGGATCAAGCGCGCTGGCCGGTTCGTCAAGCAGCATGATGTCCGGTTTCATCGCGCAGCATCTTGCAATGCACAAGCGTTGAGCCTGACCGCCCGAAAGAGCAAAGGCGCTTTTGTCAAGCTCATCTTTGACTTCATCCCATAGCGCTGCCTGCTTCAGGCTTTCTTCGACGCGTTTGTCGAGTTCTTCCTTATCGTTCAAGCCGTTTGCTTTCAATGCATACGTGATGTTTTCCCGAATCGATTTGGCAAACGGATTCGGTCTTTGAAACACCATGCCGATGTGTTTTCTGACTTCGTACACGTTGATGTCTTTGGCATTGATGTCAACGCCCCTGTACCAGATTTTTCCGGTAACGTTTGCAACCTTGTCGTTCATGCGGTTCAAGCTGCGCAAAAACGTGGATTTGCCGCAACCGGAAGGCCCGATCAAAGCCGTAATCTTGTTTTTTTCAAATTCAAGGTTGCCATCGAAGAAAGCATGATGGTCGCCATAATATACCTGAAGATTTTCCGTCTTCAAGGCAGGATTTTCAAAACTCAGCATCATTTTTCCTCCTTAATTTGCAGCCGTCAGTTTTTTGTACAGGAAACGTCCCAGGGCGCGTGCCCCGAAGTTGAACAATAAGATGACGACGATCAAAACGGCAGACGATGCGCTCGAAATAATGCTTGCGTCCGGCACGACCGCCTCTGTATTCACCTTCCAGATATGCACGGCCAAGGTTTCGGCAGGTCTGTTCCAGTTCAAGAAGCTCGTTGCAGAAAACGGGTTCCAATTGCCGTAATCAACTGCGGGAGCACTTTGACCCGCCGTGTAGATCAAAGCTGCGGCCTCACCGAAGACGCGCCCGGCACTCAGGATGACGCCGGTCAAAATACCGGGGAGCGCGGCCGGCAATACGATGCCTTTGATCGTTTTCCATTCGGAAAGGCCAAGGGATGCTCCGGCCTCGCGCTGAAGCTGCGGAACGTCTCGCAACGAGTCTTCGATGTTTCTCGTCAAAAGCGGCAGGTTGAAAAACGTCAACGCCAAAGCACCGGCAAGAATCGAAAAGCCCATCTTGAACTTGATGACGAAGAACAGGTAGCCGAACAAGCCGACAACGATTGAAGGAAGCGAACTCAAGATTTCAATCGTCGTTCTGAGAACTTGAGCAAACCAGTTGTCTTTTGAAAATTCCGACAGGTAGATGCCGGATCCGAGCGCGATCGGAAACGAGATGATCAAGGTCAGAATCAAAAGATACAACGAGTTGAACAACTGATCTCTGATGCCGCCCCCGGCCTTAAAGGCTTCTGCTTGAGAGGACAGAAAACGTAAGGAAACGTCCGGCAACCCGGTTCCCAAAATGTATCCCAGCAAAAACAGCAGAATCAAAACTACGATTGCGACGAACGTCCAAATAACTCCGGTTGCGACTTTATCGCTCGTTTTTGGATTCATTTTTTCATCTCTCCTCTCTTGGCAATCAAACGGACAAGCAGGTTAAAGAACAGCGACATGAACAACAGGATCAAGGCCAGCGACCACAATGCGTTGTTCGACAAAGTCCCCATGACCGTGTTCCCCATCTGACTCGTCAACTGACTTGTCAGAGTTGCGGTCGGAGTCACCAGACTCTTCGGCATCAGGCAGGCATTGCCGATGACCATTTGAACGGCCAATGCTTCACCGAACGCTCTGGCCATCCCGAAGATGACCGCCGTAAAAATTCCCGGTGCGCTGGCACGCAAAATAACTTTGTAAATCGTCTGCCATCTCGTTGCGCCAAGCGCCAAAGAAGCCTGGCGGTAGTGCAGAGGAACTGCCTTCAAACTGTCGATCGTAAGCGACGTGATCGTCGGCAAAACCATGACGAACAATACGATCGTTCCGGAAAGGATTCCAAAACCGGTTCCTCCGAAGACTTTGCGAATAAAGGGCACGATGACCGTCAAACCGACATAGCCGTAAACAACGGACGGTATTCCGACCAAAAGCTCAATCACGGGCTGCAGGAACTTTGCGCCGTTTTTGGCATACTGCGTCGTGAACAAGCCGATTGCCAAAGCAAACGGCGTTGCCGTCAACGCAGACAGCACCGTAACGGCAAAGGACGTCGTAATCATCGGCAAAGCTCCGACTTTCCTTGCGCCGGCTGCAGGATCCCAGTCTTTGCCCGTCAAAAAATCTCCTATGTTGACCTTGTCCTGCACAAACGTCGCAATTCCCTTTGACGTTATGAAATAAAGAATCGATGCCACCAAAAGAATGATCAGCGTTAAGCTTAAGTAGCACCAGAAATGACCGCGTTTGTCCTGCATCGTTTCCTTTGAAGGGTTGGTCAGCTTGTCTTTGATCTCATCCATTAACAAAACCTCTCATCTTTAATCAAAAAAGCAAGTCCCTGCCCACACCAGGACCTGCTTTCTTTAAACCTGACTATCCGTTATTCACTAACTTTGCCGTTTGCGTCCTTCTTGACCTTCATATCATGAATGCTGATGTAGCCAAGTTTTTTGACAAGGCTTCCCTGAACGTCGTCAGAAAGCATGTAGTCGATGAACTTCTTGGCTTGACCCTTTGCCTTGCCGTTCGTGTACATATGTTCATATGACCAGATCTTCCACTTGTTCGTCGTGATGTTCTTGTCGGTCGGAGCAACGTTGTCGAGGCTCAAAGTATGCAAGCCGTCAGTCTTTGCGTATGAAAATGCAAGGTAGCTGATTGCCCCGGGAGTCGTTGAAACGATCTTTTGAACCGTCCCGTTTGAATCCTGTTCCTGTGCCTTGACTGCTGACTCGCCGCCCAAAACGGCACCTTCAAACGTTGCGCGCGTGCCGGAACCCTTCGCACGGTTAACGACCGTGATCTTTTCGTCCTTGCCGCCGACGTCTTTCCAGTTCGTAACCTTGCCCGTGAAGATGTCCTTTAATTGGCTCATTGAAAGGTTCTTGACCGTCACGTCGGAGTTGACGACCGGCGTCATGCCGACAACGGCCACCTTGTGATCCTCGATCTTCTTAGCGTCGATTCCGCTTTGTTGTTCTGCAAAAATATCTGAGTTGCCGATCGTCACGGAACCTGCCTGAACCTGGCTGAGCCCCGTCCCGGAACCGCCGCCTTGAACCGTGATCGTTGCGCCCTTGTTTGCATCCTGATATTTGGAAGCAGCCTGTTCGACTAACGGCTGCAAGGCAGTTGATCCGACGATCGTAACTTTTTCATTCGATTCTGATTTGCTTGCGCCTGAGGATGTCTTGCTGTCGCCTGATCCCCCGCCGCAGCCCGCAAGAACGACTCCGGCCAAACCTAAAACAAGCAATGATGAAAAAAGTGATTTCTTTTTCATAAAATATGTGTCCCTTCTATGGTTGAATTTGCTAAACTCACCCGCTGAGGTCTCCCCCTTACGAGTACATTGTCTATGTTATGCCTAGGTTGTAAAGTTAAAGTCTTGATTAAGTAAAGCGATTGTAAATGTCTTGTAAATCCAAACACAACGCCATTTTTTTGTGGCATAACTTTAAATAAGGGATATTGAATAAAGGCAAGGAGGAATTTTGAATGAATGAATACGTAATCGCACTGACGGAAAATCTGCACTTGTTCACGGGAATCAACGACGCATGCAACGAAAACGGATGGTTCGTCTGCAATACGACTACGATAAACGATTTGAAAAAAAATCTGCTGAAACGCGATCCGATCGGCATCATTTGGGATCTTGAATATGAAATTCCCGCTGCTACGCTTAAAGATTTGAAAAACCTGCGCAAAAATTTCCGCGAACCGATCATCGTGCTCGCCAAAGAAAAGGACATCGATTATGAGGTCAAGCTGTTTGAAACCCAGGTCAACGACTACATAACCGCACCGTTTGACTATTCAGACATCGCGATTCGCCTGAAGCAGCAGCTTCAGCTCAAAATGCTGCTTCACAAGCCTGGAAATTCATTTGACGAAGCAGACGAAGACTCTGCATTTCAAGAACGAATCTTTGAACTAAACGGCATCACGCTGTGCCTCGATTCTTTTCGCGCCATCAAGGACGGAAAAGATCTTCAGCTGACGCCAAAAGAATTCAAACTGCTGGACTACCTGGCCAAGCACTGCGGTCAGGTTCTGAGCCGCGAACAGCTGCTTCAGGGCGTTTGGGGCTATGACATCCTGGGCACGAGCCGCATCGTCGACATCCACATCAGCCACTTGCGAGACAAGCTTGAAGCCGATCCGAATACGCCTTTGTGGATCAAAACCAACCGCGGTTTCGGCTATTCGTTTGCGGGCAAGATAAAAATCAAGGCATGAGAAAAGCCGAACAAGGGCGGTCCGGCATTTTTTTGCCAAATGCAGTGCTGCGCATCCACTGCTCAAAAAACCGGATGATTTCCAGTAAATTGCAAATCATCCGGGTTTTCTTTTTATTCGTAAAATTTCAGCAAAGTCGCATAGTATTCTTCCAAAATTTCAGCCGAGCTGTTGAACAATTCGTGCTTTGCTTCAGGAAACTGCTTGAGATTGACGACCTTGCTTTTCTCGGCAAATTCCGTTTGTCCCGCAACGTCAACCATCGTATCGTTTCCTGACGAACAAAGCAGCACGGGACATTTGATCCTGCCTGCATTTTGCATGAGCTTTTTTTCCGCGTTCAGTGCTGCCAAAACCCATGCATAGGTTGCGCCGTTCGTTTGATACTCTGCATTTTTCAGGCGCTGCTTGAACTGATACGAATAGCGCGCCTCGGACAACGCGCAGCTGTTCTTGAAATCAGGCCGTTCGTCGAATCTTTCCTGTCCGATTGCCAGTCGCTTGGCGTGATGAAGAGCTTTTTGCACCAGGCAGAGCGGCCTGGCGACCTTTTTTAACCGCGGCTCAAGTGCCATCCTCATCATCGGCGAGCTCAGCACTGCTTTTTTGAACGTTTCCGGGTATTTTTCCAAATACAGTGCACCGACGCAGCCGCCCATCGAGTGCGCAAACAACATCAAATCAAGCTTTTTTTTCGTCATTTTGGAAACCTCATCGGTAAACAATTTCAAGTCTTCGACATACTCGGCAAAATTTCCGACGTAAACCGCATCCTTGTCCGAAACTTCGCGCAAAGACTTCCCGAATCCTCGCTGCTCATAAAAGAACACGGCATATCCCGCATGATAAAAATCGTAAAACAGCTCGTGATACTTGCCAAAAAATTCGCAAAAACCATGCACGAAAACAAGCGCTTTTTTTGGTTTTTCCGGAATCGCACAGTATGCCTGAAGCTTTTTTCCGTCATAGCTGTCAAACGCAAAATCCGTGACGTTTTCTTCAATCCACGGCTTGACTTCCTGCTCCATAAAACGTTCACAGTCCTCGTCCTTGAACGGAACCATCCTTACTTCGTTCAAATCATGTACCCCTTCCAAAGCATCTTTTCGAAACTGAAATTAAAAAATAGTTTCCAAAGGAAATTATACTATGGAATTCGGCTCTTTTTATGTACAGAGTTGGTAAAATGTTGGTAAGGGAATATGCTTTTACGAAAAGTTGCCCACTCGTTGCCGAATCACCAGCGCATCCCCAAACACGCCAAAAAAGCACCCGCCCCCATAGAGCGAGTGCTTTTTCCTTGCGATAATCGAAAATTAACGCTTGGAGAATTTGGATAAAAAAGGCAATACTAATCTAATCCAACTTTTTTTGATGTGAATACAGGATAAGAAGAAACAGGCTTAAAATAATAAAGATGGCAATCAAAACAACTTCAACGAACCAAAATTCAAAATAGTTATTCAAAATCCCGATAATCCATAGCACAATCATTGAAATAATACTAGATACGGTACCTGCCAGTGAAATTACTGAAGCCACGATATTAGAATCTGATTCTTTTTGAATATTTACAATAAGCTGATTATTGTATTCGTTAAATGGAGCCAAGAAAAGAATGATGAATATTAAGAATAATATTTTATCCGGTGTAAAAACAGAGATTAGCAA
>ERZ1034980.1134-NODE-1134-length-16637-cov-5.403329_pt1 | contig 16637 bp, 8 predicted proteins | sample MGYA00520622_ERZ1034980 | MGnify/ENA primary metagenome ERZ1034980 (study PRJEB33766, sample SAMN09781791) | gut metagenome | biome: gut microbiome | host: Homo sapiens | place: Madagascar | study: EMG produced TPA metagenomics assembly of the PRJNA485056 data...
AGTTAATAGGGAGTAAACCTGCTATTAACTGTAAACTACAAACTGTTAATTATTAACTTGTTTAATTGTAATTTCACGCTGTGGGAACGGAATCTCGATGTTGTGATCGTTGAGCGTATCGTAGATGCACTCCATGATGGTGGCATCATCGATGGCTTGGGTAAGCACGTTCACCCATACCACAATTCTGAGTGTGATACAGCTGTCATCGAAACTCTTCAGTAACACCTTCACACCTTTGTCCTGATAGATACAATCCAGTTTCATCAGGGCTTCGATGAGAATCTGTTTCACTTCCTTCACATTGCTGCCATAAGCGATACCTACCTCCAGAATATCCAGCTCATAACCATGATTCTTGGTCATGTTCTTGTAGTTCTTGGAGAAGAGCTGCGAGTTCTGGAAAGCGATGACCGAACCGTCGGTAGCCTCCAGCATCGTAGATGTATAACTGATACTGCTCACCTTACCACGGGTGCCGTCACAGATGATATAGTCACCTACCTTCACACGGCCCATCATCAGAGAGACGCCGTAGTAGATGTTTTCGAGAATATCCTTTGATGCAAAACCGAGACCGGTAGACAAACCGGCAAAGATAGCGAGTAACCATGATTTTCCTACTTGGAACACATTCAGGGCTATCATCAGCCAGATGCCCCAGATAATCACCTGCATCACGTTCTTGAACATCACAATCTTTGATGCAGCAGAAGTCGGGTCTGCCTTCTCGAAGTGATGACGCATGAAATCTACAGAGGTAATGTTGATGTAGTTGAACAGGAAGTACAGACAAGCTACCTCTGAAATACTGAAAAGCGATGCAGTGAAGTTGCTGGTCTTGATGTAATCCTTGTTGAATATCTCCCATGTCGTATCACTCATGTTGAATACATCTGCTGCCCAATAGATAGAGATGATGAACGAGAGTACGCCTGAAATAGGGAGCAATACCTTATAGATAAAGCGATACAGCCATTTGTCGGTAATCGCCTTGTCAGCCAACTTCTTACGCTTGGCATATACGCTGAGCCATCCTTCGCAACAGGTGATGGTAAGCACGCAGGTAAGCTGCATGGTCCACCAGATGATAAGCTGGACGGCAAGCAGTGTGAAACCTGTCCAGGCAAAAATGGTACTTACTCCGAATACGGCAAGCGATATGAATGCGTATGTCTTGTCGGTGCGCAATACCTGATTGTGCTTTCTGCCAATCACATTCCACTGCCAGAGAGCGCAGAGCAGAAGGACTGGTGGAAAGATGAGGTTTACAAGGTCGTTTGGTATCAGGATGATACGGAACACGATAACGATGAAACCTACCAGCATCAATGGTGAATAGATACGGAAGGTATTCTTGATCTTATCGTTGTCTACACGTAGCAGGATAGATACCAGGATGACGCCAACCAACCAGGAATATTCTACCAGCAGCTGGCTTGCCATAATCACGAAGTTCTGGGTAACCGCCATTCTTACGATACCCAGGATGAATGCGAAGGTTACTACCGTCATCGCCATGATAAGGCATGGTCGTTTTGCCATAAAACTTTCCTTTCTGTTCTCGAACATACCATGCTTCATGAGTTGGGTAATCACGATGCGGATGGTAAAGAGATTGAGGAAGATGGAGATGAGTCCCCAGAAGATGATGATACCGAAGAGGATGAAGATGATGCGTACATCCCATTGCGACATCATGCCCGGTACGGGCTTGTATTTCTCGGTTACAGACGTCTTCGCCTCCTTATAGTTCATGCTGATATTGCGGAGTATACGCAGATAGTTGTCGCCTCCATTATTGAAGATGCTGTTCTGGATATCTTCGTATCTGCGGTTGGCATAGTCGTTGAGTGCCTGTAACTTACGGTCGGTTCTGTCGTAAGCCTGCACATAGGCTTGCAACTGTTTCTGTTTCTCTACCAGCTGGCGGCGGATATTGACAGCCAGAGTCAGGTCAACGTTTCGGTTCACCTGTGCTTCTTCGCTGAGAAACATGGTGTTCATGCCGTAGAGATAGTTGATGAGCGAATCGAAACGCGCCACCTCAACATTGTTCTTCTTGATCATCTGGCGGAAAGGAACAGCCTTCGACTTAAACTTCTTAAACTGCTCTGTAGCCTCATGACAGGCATACGTCATGTCGAAAATATACCCATTGCGCTGCGAATAGAGCATGATGGAGTTCTGGTCAGCCTGTTTCACAATACTGATGAGCTCCTGAATCACAGCCAACTGTTGAGCCTTGGCAGCTTGGTTCTGTTTCTCCAAGTCTATATGATAGTTAGTCAATTCAGTGCGCAGCATATAGAGCGTTGTGTCCAGGTTAGCTTCCTTGAGCACAGCGTTGCTTGGCAGCACGAATGCCACCATCAGCAGAATTATGATGTATAGTCTCTTCTCCATATTTAGTAAATTTGACTGCAAAGTTATTAATAATTCGTGAAAAAGCAAAGAGAAAATCGCCTTTTTTGATATATTAGCACCTTTACGTTCGATTTTTAGGGTTATCTTTTGCATTTTTCATATAAATTGATTACATTTGCAACGTCAAAGAATACGTTAATTAATCAGATAAGAATATGAAGATACTCATAGCAGATAGTGGCAGTACCAAGACCGATTGGGCTCTGGTTGATGAACAGGGTAACGTGATGGTTACCTGTAAGACGCAGGGCATCAGTCCGATTCATCAGAGTGATGCCGAGATATTGGATGTATTGTGTAAGGAACTTGTTCTGTCAGAGCAGCCTCAGGAGGTTTTCTTTTATGGCAGTGGAGTAACCGAGGCGATGAAGTCTCGCATGAAATCACTCTTGCAGCAGTCTTTTCCCGAAGCCAAGGTTGAGGCAGACGGTGATATGCTGGGAGCAGCCCGTGCTCTCTTTGGCAAGAAACCGGGTATCGCCTGTATTTTGGGAACCGGTGCCAACAGTTGTCTTTACGATGGAGAGAAGATTGTAATGAACACGCCTCCGTTGGGATATATCCTGGGCGATGAGGGTAGTGGGGCAGTAATCGGCAAACTTTTCCTCAATGGTATCTTCAAGGGCACATTGCCTGTATCGCTAAAGAATAAATATCTTGCCTGGTCGGGTTTGGATTATCCTACTATTATTAATAAGGTGTACAGACAGCCGCTTGCCAATCGCTTCTTGGCTTCCATCTGTCCTTTTATCTCAGAACAGATAGCAGAAGGTGAGAAACACGAGAATGGAACCGACGAACTGAATGAAGCGATGGCTCTCTATCGTATGATACTGGAGAGTTTCAATCAGTTCTACGCAAAGAATCTCACACCTTATATTAAATATGTCAAGGCGAGCACCGAGGATATAAGTCAGTTGGAGCCAGGCATGAAGGCATGGCATTCATCCTTGGAAGAAGAAATCCCGATGCTTGGTTTTGTTGGAAGCATAGCTCATTACTTTGAATCACCTTTGAGAAATGTGATGGAGGATGAGTTTCATCTCAAGATTTCCCAGATATTGAAAGCTCCGATGCCGGGGTTGATAAAATATCATATTAATTAAGCAATTTTTGCACCAAAATGTATTTTATGCTACATTTTGGTGCTTTTTCGTTAAAAAATGTAGGTTGCGAAACATTTTATACGTAATTGATTAACCAAAACATACCCCATTGTGTCTGTTTTTTATCTATCTTTGCCAACGAAAAGTAAATGTAAACAACGATAAATCGAGGCAATCCTCATAACCGAGGCTTATACCTTATTTATATAAAGGCAATATTCGACCTATGTTACATAGGACCTATATTACACCTAGAAGCAACAATTATTAATTTAAACCTAAAGTAATTATGAGAAAAACATCTCAGAAATTCTCGCAGAGCCGTATGCTCTGTAAAGTTGCTCTGGTAGCCTTCATGTTGGCATTCCAGGCAATGTTAGGAATCGGAGCGGGTGTCCTCAATGCTCAGACGGTTAAGGGTACTGTCATCTCTGGCAGTGACAATGAACCATTGATTGGTGCAAGTGTCATGGTGCAGGGTACAAAGACGGGTGCCGTTACTGACCTGGATGGTAACTTTACCATTGAAGCAAAGAATGGACAAACACTCGAAGTTTCGTATCTGGGCTTTATCACCCAAAAGATTAAAGTCACAGGTTCGACAATCAACGTAACCTTAAACGAAGACAAGCAGTCACTTGATGAAGTTGTCGTAGTAGGTTACGGTGTTCAGAAGAAAAAGCTGGTGACGGGTGCTACCGTTCAGTTGAAGGGTGACGACATCGCCAAGCTTAACACCACCAACCCTCTTTCTGCCATGCAGGGACAGACACCTGGTGTTAACATCGTTTCTACTTCTGGTCAGCCAGGTGCTGCCATGAGTGTTACCATCCGTGGTTTGGGAACTGTAGGTAATTCACAGCCTCTTTATCTGATTGACGGTGTGGGTGGTGATATCACAACCTTGAACCCTGCCGACATCGAGAGCATCGACGTCTTGAAAGATGCTGCTTCTGCTGCTATCTATGGTGCGCAGGCTGCCAATGGTGTTGTCCTCGTTACAACCAAGAGCGGTAAGGAAGGTTCTTCCAAGATTACATACGATGGTTATGTAGGTTGGCAGACTCTGGGGCGCCAGATAAGTATGCTCAATGCCTCTGAGTATATGACAATTATGGATGAGGCTCGCCTCAACTCAGGTATGTCTCCTGTTGATTGGATGTCTTTGAGGGGTATTCGTAATGCAGAGGGTGTTATCAATAATACAGACTGGATTGACCAGGCTGTAGATAATGGTGCATTGACCACAAGCCACAGTTTGGCCTTTACCGGTGGTAGCAAGACTTCTACTTATTCTATTTCTGGTGGTTATACAGGACAGGACGGTCTCATTGGCGGTTCTGACGTTTCTTATTATAAAAGGTATAACCTTCGTGCCAATTCAGAGCATAAAATGTTCAATGGTTTGGTTACTGTAGGTGAGCATGTAGGCTTTGTTTATAAGGATAGCCGTGGTATGAACACAGGTAATATTTATAACAATAACCTTCGTGGTGCTTTTACAACCTCTCCTTTGGTTCCTGTTTATGATGCCAATGGTAACTTTAATTCTACAGAGAGTTCTGACTGGAATGTGAATGATGGTAACCCTTATGGTACCATGATGATGAACCGTTACAATCAGAGCAAGTCTACTTCTGTTGATGCAAATGTATATGTTCAGATTGAGCCTATCAAGAACTTGAAGTTCAAGACAGTCTTTGCTGTTAATTACGGTGGTTCAGACTATCGTTCTTATTCTCCTGTTTATAAGTTTACTCCACAGAGTGGTAATGGTATCACTAAGGTTAGTCAGAGTGATGGTAGTGGTATCTCTCTGGTTTGGACTAATACCCTGACTTATGATTTCAATATCAAGGAACATCATATTAATGCCTTGATTGGTAGCGAGACTTCTAAGTATGATGGTAGCTCTTCTGGTAGTACCGGTTATGGCTTGACAGCTGGTTTCAATGATTGGGATCATGCTTATGTCAAGAACACCGACCAGAGTTCAAGCGACCGTACCATCAGCGGTGCTCCATATAACCCTACTCGTGGACAGTCTTTCTTCGCTCGTTTGGGCTGGTCATGGAAAGACCGTTATATGGTTAATGCAACCATGCGTGCCGATGGTTCTTCTAAGTTTGCAAGAGGCAACCGTTGGGGTTACTTCCCATCTGTTTCTGCAGGTTGGACATTGACAGAGGAAAAGTTCATGAAGTCTACTGCTTCTTGGTTGGATTTCTTGAAACTCCGTCTCTCTTGGGGTCAGGTAGGTAATGCCAATGTCAACTGCTTCCAGTATTTGGCTCCTGTTACAACATCCAAAACCAACTACAACTTTGGTGCTACCGGTGGTACAGATGCCTGGGTAATGGGTGCATACACTAGCCGCTTGGCAAATGAGAAAGTAAAGTGGGAGACTTCTGAACAGTACAACCTCGGTATCGATGCCCGTTTCCTCCGGCAGCGTCTTTCTCTTACATTCGATACTTATATCAAAAATACCAAGGATTGGTTGGTACAGGCTCCTGTTCTTGCAACAGCAGGTACCCAAGGTCCTGTTATCAATGGTGGTGATGTAAAGAATAAGGGTGTCGAACTTGGTCTTTCATGGAATGACCAGATTGGTAAGGACTTTGTTTATAGTGTAGGTGCCAACTTCGCATACAACCACAATGAGGTAGGTAATATCCCAACATTGGATGGTATCATCCATGGTGCTACCAACCAGATTTATCAGAATGCAGAAGAGTTCTATCGTGCAGAGAATGGCCATGCTATCGGTTACTTCTGGGGTTACAAGACTGCAGGTATCTTCCAGAACCAGCAGGATATTAATAATTGGATTGCTGCCGGTAATGGTGTGCTCCAGTCAAATGTACAGCCTGGTGATGTGAAGTATGTTGATGTCAACCATGATGGTACTATCAATGCTAACGATAAGGTAGACCTGGGTAATGGTCTTCCTAAGTATACTTTCGGTTTCAATTTTACCCTTGGTTATAAGGGCTTTGATTTGAGTGCAAACTTCACTGGTGCTGCTGGTTTCCAGATTGCACAGTCTTACCGTGACCCTAGTGGCTCACAGGGCAATTACAGCCATCGCATTTTAGGCAGATGGACAGGTGAGGGTACAAGTAATGAGATGCCTCGTGTTACATACGGAGATGTAGGTAACTGGTTGTTCTCAGACCTTTATTTGCAGGATGGTGACTACATCCGTTTGCAGAACCTTACCTTGGGTTATGATTTCAAGAAACTTATCTCTTGGAAGGGTCTCTCTAAGTTGCGCCTCTATTTCCAGGTGCAGAATCTCTTTACTTTGACCAAGTATGATGGTATGGATCCGGAAATTGGTTCATACAATGGTACAGATGGTAACAGCAGCGACTCTTGGGTATCAGGAGTTGATATGGGTTACTATCCACACCCACGTACTTTCATTGTAGGTGTAAATGTTGCATTCTAACTCTAAAATTGAAAGTGATATGAAAAGAAAACATATATTCATGAGTGCGTTGATTTTGTCAGCTTTGACACTTACTTCGTGCGATGATTTCTTAGATACAGAGTCCAAGACCGACCTCAACTCTGAAACTGCTTACAGTAATGCAGAGACAGCAGAGATTGATCTCGTGGGCTGTTATGATGGATGGCAACGCACCTATACTGATGCGGGTGTCGGCATGTATCTGATGGCTGAGTTTGCTTCAGATCAGGCTTTTGCTGGTCTGGGACTCTCTGATGCCAAGAATAACAATGTGATTGACCAGTTTGATATTAGCATTGCTCCTTCGTATAACGACTTGTTCAATACAGATTGGAAGAACTATTATGCAGCTATCTTTCGCTGTAATCAGTTGATTGCTGCAGAGAATACCATCAATTGGGGTGGTAATGACAAGGTGAAGGGTCGCATTCTCGGTGAGGCTCGCGCCATCCGTGCTATCCTGTATTTTGATATGGCTCGCCTGTTCGGTGATGTACCTTTGCTGTTGACACCATCTGAGGAAAACATTCCTCGTACACCGGTTAAGGATGTTTACCAGGCTATCTTTGATGACTTCAAGTATGCTATTGCCAATATTCCTGCCGATGCTTATCCGCTCGACAGTCGTGATAGCAATGATGGTCGTATTACCAAGTATGCTGCCGAGGCTATGATGGCGCGTGCGTACCTCTATTATACAGGCTACTATGGTGAGGAGCATCCTGCTTGCTCTAAGTCGGATGCTGTTGTAGCAATCAATGATGTGGTGGTAAATGGAGGATATGAGTTGGAGGCTAACTACAAAGACCTCTGGATGCCTGCTTGTACCAAGGATGCTTCTTCTAACGGAGAGTATGCATGGAGTACAACTTATGCAGGAAAGTGGTATGATGGCAAGACTTGGAAGGCTGGTCAGGGTAGTCTCTCTAAGGAGATTGTACTCAACATGAAGTTCAATTCTACCCACGACTATAACGGAAATGGTGATGGTAATACCTTCTCTGTTTATCTGGGTCCTCGTAACCGCAGTGCTGCTGATATTTGCATCGCTAGTGGATGGGGAGCTTGCTCAGTTACTCCTTCTTTCGTAGAGCAGTTTAAGAACGATACTCGTTTCTCTGCCTGTGCATGGAGCTGCAAGGAAGCAGGATTCTCTCCTGACTTGAATGATACCTACGAATACACTGGTTACTATACCCGCAAGTATGCACCTATGTGTTTTGCAGATGGTACCCGTCAGGAGGTAGGTTTCAAACTCGGTGAACAGCACCAGAATATCACCTATTATCAGGATTATACCATCATGCGTTATGCTGATGTTCTCTTGATGCAGTCTGAGTTGACGGGTTCTAACTCTGGTTTGAACCAGGTTCGTGCTCGTGCTGGTGAACTTCCAGAGGAGTATAGCATTGACAATATCCGCAAGGAGCGTGCTATTGAGTTTGCTTTCGAAGGCCTTCGCTATTGGGATCTGATGCGCTACGAAAAGGATGGAGCTTTTGCTGCTAAGACAATTGCTGAGGCTCAGAATGGTGCTTCTGTCCAGAATGGTGGTGCTGCTGCAAAGACTAAGTTCGTGGAGTCAAACTTTACGACCAAGAAGGGCTTGATGCAGATTCCTAATACTCAGATTACACTTTCTGGTAATGTCTTGACACAGAACCCAGGATGGTAATAAGTATAGTTGATTTTAATCATTTAAAAATCGGAAAATATGAAATTATTCAATCATATATATATGGTACTTGCCATATTTGCTACATTCTTGATGGCGGCTTGTTCGCCTGACGACTTGAGCATGGGCGGCAAGTCTTACTCTCCTGAGGAATTGGTGGAGGGCAAGGCTTATACCGTGAACATTAATGGCAATGTTGTGACCTTGACATCCAATATTCCTGATTGTACGGCTCTTTGGGTTACTCCTTCTGGTCGTTCTCAGAAACCGGTTCAGAAATTGGAGTTGCCATTTGCTGGTGACTACGAGGTTACTTTTGGTGTTGAGACCAATGGTGGTGTGGTTTATGGTGAACCATACAAGTTTAATCTTCCACAGAACGACTTCTCGCTCTTGAACGACAACAAGTGGTTCTATCTGGCTGATCAGAATTATAAGGGTGGTCAGTTCCCTGACGCTGAGACTTTGGCTGCTGGTGTCAAGAAAAAATGGATTCCTTGTTATGCAAGCTTTGGCATCGGTCAGTGTTCTGGCCCTGTGATGTATGCATACCCTTATGATCCTGATGGTGATGGCAAGGGATTTACAGAGGATGACAAGCTCGGCAATGTTTACAAGGATATTCTCTTTGAGAACTTTAAGCCTAACTATGATCCTGGATTCCAGAACTGGTTGATTCCTGAGACTGACCCTTATATGGATTCATATATGGAGTTCAGTATGGATGCCAAGAATGGTTGTGTGGCTACGATGTATCGTGGTGAGGCTGGAACTAAGGGAGCTAGTACTGGCTCTAATCTCATTGGTAAGTTTAACATGAACTTGGAAGAGAAGACCATGCCTAAGATTTCTTTCTCTGATTGTTATGCCATGCACAACGTAGGATTTGATGAAGTTTGTTCTAACTATACCCAGGATATCTCTATAGTTGAACTGACTCCTTATATGCTTCAGTTGGCTACTCGTCGTACCAACTCTGAGGGTAACTGGTATATCATCTGGAACTTCGTTTCTGAGGAAGTTAAGACTACTAATGGTAAGTGTATCCCTGCTGCCGACAAGCTCTTGGATGTTGTTTCTCCTAAACTTCCTGAGTATCCTAACTTGGCAACAGATTTGTTCACTATCGAACATAATGATGTCTCTTATGTTGGTAATAAGGCTACATTCATTCTCGATTCAGAAAAGCCTTATGATATCTTGTGGTGGAACAATTCTCCATTTACTTACAAAACTTCGAATGCAAATGGTGTACCTAGCAAGCAGGAGATGGCTGTTCAGAATGCAGCTCGATGGAAGTCTGTAATTGGTGATAAGTATAACAACACATGGGCTCCTAAGCCTGCAGATGCTGTAGTGGATAACTTCCAGCTTTCTATTGAGAAGATTACGGGTCAGGATTTCTACAAGTTCACTTGTACTGACTGCGAAGGTCAGGAACTCGAAGGAAGAATGGAAATCAAGGATGGCAACAAGTTGGTATTTAACAAGTATATCAATATCATTGCAGCTTCTAGCGATAAGCGTACTATCAAGTTGAGAACTCGTGAGTTTACAGTCTTGGGCGAGGATGCTGCTGGTCAGTTGATGATTGGTGTTCCTGAAGCAAAAGATGCTGATGGTAATGTCAATACTTATCTCGTAGCTTGCCTTAACCATAAGGCTATTGGTGGTGGCCAGACTGGTCCTACCATAGTGGAGATAGATAAAGACAAGATTCCTAGTGCTCTTTGGGTTGAAAATGGAAGTCTCCGAGTTGGTCTCTATCATAGTTGGAGTAATGTTACTGTCTTTAAACAAGAAATTAGTAAAATTAAGTTAAAGAAGAACCAGACTATCACCCTAGTCTTTAAAGTAAATGGTGTGACTTGGGATAAAACACCTATGTGTGCTCTGATAACTAATCAGATTGCTGGTCTGGCTTGGGAGCCAACTTGCTTCACTCTTCCAGGAGCGGTAGAACTTAATCAAAATGGTGAAACAACCATCTCTTTGACCAATACTACAGGTTCGACTGTGACATTTGATGGCGATTGCTTAGACCTTGCTATCCAGTTGAATGGTTATGGTGGAACCTGGTCAGACTATACTGATGTGTCAAGTCTAAGTGTGGAGATTGTTTCATGTACGATTCAATAACTTTAATAGAATTCAATTATGAAGAATAAAATATTATTTGGAATAATGGCATTTGTCATGAGCATCTTCTTTGCAGGATGCTCTGACGATGACTATTCTCCTAGCACAACCCCATTGCTGGATGAAAATTCCGTTGTTACGGGGTCTGCTGACGTTACAGCCTCTTCTGCTATCTTCCATGGTACGGTGAAGGGACTCGAAAGTCAGTCGTCCGGATCTTACACTGTAGGATTCATGTATGGTGATGCCGAGGACAATCTTTCTGAGAAGGTAACCGGCGAAAGTACCTCTGAGTTCAGTGCATCTATCTCTGGTACTCCTGGTCAGGTGGTTTACTATCAGGCTTTCGTTACCTTGCAGGGTCATGTTACTTATACGGGTGCTGTATCTAGTGCAGTCTTGACCGATTCCAAGGCTATCACTGGTGAAGTGAAAGATCTGACAGCTACCACAGTTACTTTCCAGGCTTCTTTGGAGAAAGCTCCTGCTGATGCCGTAAGCGGTATTATCCTGTCACCTGATACAAAGACAGAGAAAATCCGCAAGGGTGTACGAATTCAGGCTGATGGTATCAACGACAACTATGAGGTGAAGACAGAAGGTTTGTTGCCTAATACTACTTATCATTACACAGCTTACCTCGACTTGGGTAATGGTGTTGTCTATGGTGAGGAAAGAGAGTTTACAACTCCTGAGTCTAACTTTGATCCTGATAATGATCTTGTAGACCTTGGTCTCTCTACCAAGTGGGCTAGGTATAATGTAGGTGCTACCAGTGAAACAGAGTTAGGTGGTCTCTTCGGCTTTGGTGATATGACAGGTTTCAAGACCAGCGTTTTAATGGAAGATTATGCTTCAGAAGACATCTATAAGACTGATCGTGATGTTGCCAACAAGGCTTATGGCTCTTGGTTGACAATGCCAACTGTGGAAGAGTTTGAGGAGTTGTTTAATGAGTGTAAGAAAGAATGGGTAGAACAGGCAGGTGTAGCTGGTTACAAGCTTACAGGTCCTAATGGTAACTCCATCTTCTTGCCTGCTGCAGGTTCTCGTACCCAGCAGACCGTTTCCGGTCAGGGCATTAATGGTCTTTATCTCTCTGGTTCTATCAATCCTGCTGACAAACAGTTTGCTTTGGGTTACAGCTTCGACCGCAATTCAGACCGTCGTACTTCTACTCCTGTTTATCAGGCATTGGCTATCCGCCCTGTGTCTGTGGCTAAGAATGTGAAGTTTGTTAAGGAGAAGTTGTATAATACTTGGGAGTTTGACTTGAAACTAGATGAGTCTCATTATAAGTTTGTTGGTCCTGTATTCTTCTATGGTAAGGATGCATGCTGGGCTTCTTATACCAATAACCAGCCAGTTGTAGGTGAAACTACCGGTTGGGATGCAGACTATGCAAGTATTAAGTCTTGGTGTATTACTGACCCTAACCATTGCAATGGTACCATGACATTCTATAAGGATGAAGATGGTAATGATAAGGTAAAGGTTCATCAGGTTCAGGCTGATGGCTCTTATAAGGATTCTGAAGGTACATTTACCGTGGATGAGAAGAATAAGACTATCACAATGACCATTGACCCTCTGAATGCTGTAGAGTATATCGGTGGTATCACTCGTACTGATGGAACAAAGATCAAGGTGATGTCTCTTTCTGACGAGGCACTTCAGTTAGGCGTAATCCGTTCAGCTGATGGTCAGCTGATGATTTATAACTATGTAACCTCTGATGCCAAGAATGGCTATCCGGTCGAGTTCCGTTGCGCTGGCGAAGAGGGTGATTGGACAATTGTTCCAAGTGTAGTAAAGGGTGGTTCAAAGGCTGTTGGTGATTATACTGTAACGTTTAACGCTTCAACACCTCATAAGAATGCTCAAGTAGTTTATTTGGATATAGTTGGATTTAGTGAAAAATACCCTAAAGCTTTAGTTAGAATTAATTCTATTAAGGCAGATGGTAAGGAAGTGAAGTTTGATGCTAATAAATTCCACTATGGTGATATCGAGGGTAATGGAAAGTATCGTGTAGAATTGTTTAATATTTATGGTTCTGGTACGAGCGTTAATTCTCCTTTCCGTAAAGAAGGTGGGGGTAATAATGAACCAGCTCTTGACTTTAATGAAACGTTAGAGGTATCATACTCTGTAGTTTCTACAACAAGCGATGGTACTGGCGTCTATACTCCTACATTCAATACCGTTCGTGGTTGGGGTGAAGGTGAAGCTCAGTTGTGGGGATATAACGATGGTTCTACCTTGAAAGTTGTTAAGAGTGACAAGGGTCAATACTCTCTTGAGAACAATCAGTTCGATATGACTTATGAAGGTTCTGGCTTTGATGGTGGTACTATCATGACCTTTATCGAATTTGCTGACCTTTATGGTTTCTTCCCAGGTACACACAGTACTTTGGATGAGTTCTATCTTGATGGTAAGGCTATTTCTTACGATAAGTCTAAGGTGGTTGACGCCAATGAGAATCCTAAGTATCGTTTGGAATTATTTAATTGCTATGGTGCAACAAAGGATAATTGTGCATTTGGTGTCAAGGATGGTGATTTGATGCGAGAGTTGGGCTTTAATAAGTCTATGCGCGCTAAGTTCACTGTTCATAGCCTCTTCCCAGTACCACAGTGGTAAAAATAACGTAGTACGTAAAAAAATACGATTATGAAGAAAGTAAAATTGATATTTGCAACCATGCTTGCCTTATGTTTCTGTTTCGTGATGGCGGCATGTAGTGATGACGATAATGATGTTACTGAAATCTTCCATGTTGAGGGCACTGAGTTTGCCCTCAGCAACGAAGCTACTACAGGAACATTCTCGGTGACGGCATCCAGTAAACCGCTCGTTGTGGTCAGAGACAAGGATGACGCCGGTAAGAAAGTGGATGTCTCTTGGCTTACCTTGACAGAGGGTAGTGCAGAGGGAAATGTATATAACTATTCTTTCGCAGTTTCTACGAACAAGAAAGAAGATTCTCGCAGCCTTCTCATCAAGGTGACACAGGGTACCAACATGAAGGAGATTTCTATCACTCAGGCAGGTGAACCTCTTGTTGTTCCTGAAGGAGAAATGGCTCACAATGCCAAGGAACTGGCAAGCATGATGTATGCCGGCATCAACCTCGGCAACTTGTTGGAGGCTTCATCAGGTGAGGGCTCTTGGAGAAATGGTAAGGTTTCTGAGGAGTATATCAAGAGTTTGAAGAATGCTGGTTTCAATACCGTCCGTATTCCTTGCGCTTGGGCTGCCCACTTTACTCACCGTTCTACAGATCCTGCTTACACCATTGATACCAATTGGCTTCATCGTGTAAAGAAAGTCATCAGCTGGTGTGTTCAGAATGATATGTATGTTATCCTCAATTGTCATTATGATAAGGATAGTGATACTGATAGCAATGGTGGTTGGCTTGAAGATAATATCTTCAACGATCTGTTGGAACCATCTATCATTGCAAGACAGAAGGCTATCTGGACTCAAGTGGCTTCTTACATGAAGGACTTTGATGAGCACCTCCTCTTTGCTGCTTGTAATGAGCCAGGTATGAACGAAACTTCTGGTAAGCCTGAAATGTGGGATGATAAATATGCTGTGGAGCGTGTGGTTAGATATGAGCAGACCATGATTGATGCTGTTCGTGCTACTGGTGGTAATAATGCTTCTCGTACAATCATCGTTCAGGGACTCGGTGCAGATATTTCAAATACCTGCAACCATATGGACAACGCAAATGAAACAGATGTGGCAACATTCCCTACAGACAAGGTGCCAGACCGTCTGATGGTAGAGGTTCACTTCTATGAGCCATATCAGTTCTGTTTGATGGATAAGGATGAGAATTGGGGTAATATGTATTATTATTGGGGCAAGGATAATAAACTTGCTGGCAGCAACCGTAATACTCCTGACTCTTCTGCTGAGGCATGGGTTGACGCTCAGATGGCTAAGATGAAGGCTAAGTTCGTAGACAAGGGCATCCCTGTTCTTCTTGGTGAGTATGCCGCTACCTTCCGTACATTAGGAGAAGGTGAAAATCAGGAATTGCACGATAAGTCTGTGGCTTACTTCGACGAGTATGTTACCAAGGTAGCCAAGGATAATGGTTGTGTGCCTTGCTACTGGGAGACTGGTGACGTGATAGATTGCACCAATGGCGTAGTGAAGAAACAGTATATCTTCGATGCCATCATGAAGGGTGCGAGCCAGGGTAAATACCCATGGTAAAAAACGAAATATTAAGTCTTTAGGTTTAATATAAAGTGTGTGGACGCATATCGGGGGAATCTTTCTCTGATGTGCGTCCTTTTTTTGTGCAAATATCGTACATCCTAACATAATATACCTATCCTTTTATCAAAAGTATACATTCACGCTACAGTTTTTTCGCTATCTTTGCAACATGATAACTTCAAAACCCGATAATACGTTAGATTGATATATGAAGAAGATAGTTATGATTATATTTGCTGCCGCTCATTTCGCTTGGGCTGGCGCACAGGTTAAACCAGTGGATGGCCGTATCTCGAAAATGAAACTCACGGCTACCGAACTGGCTCACTATATGGCTCCAGGAGTTAACCTGGGTAATACGATGGAGGCGTGCGACTGGAACGATGTCTTTACCAATCAGGCAGGACTGAAGTCGGAAACTTCATGGCAGAATGATAAGACTACTGAGAGTTATATCCGGAGCTTGAAACAGCAGGGATTCAACAGTCTTCGCATCCCTACATCCTGGGTGGCTGGGCATCTTACGGATAAGGAGAATATGACCATAGATCCTGTCTGGATGAAACGAATCAAGGAAATCGTAAACTATGGTCTCAATGCCGGTCTCTGTGTCATCATCAACGAACACTGGGATGGCGGATGGATGGAGCATGATGCCTTTACCAGCGGGGCGAATGTGGCAGAGCATAAGGAGATGTTCCGCAAGCTGTGGACGAATATAGCAAAGGAATTCAAAACGTATGACCAGCGGGTTCTCTTTGCTGCCCTCAACGAACCGGGAGTGGGAGGCGCCAGTCCGCAGGTTCAAGACGACATGCTGGCTCCTGATAGTAAGGAGTTTGCCGACCGTCTCCTGGCATACGAACAGGTGTTTATCGATGCCGTCCGTGCTACCGGTGGTAATAATGCCAGCCGTGTGCTCATCGTACAGACTCCAAAGACCGAGATTGATTTGGCTGCCAAGGATTCTTACGACATCACCCGTCTGAAGGATAAGGTGAAGAACCGTCTGATGGCAGAGGTTCATTTCTACGATCCTTATATATTTACCCTGATGGAAAAGGATGCTGATTGGGGCAAGGTGGCTCTTTATTGGAAAGGACATGCGCCTGCCGATGACCAGGGACGAACCGTAAATACCATCTTTTATAATAATAAGAACGTGGATGCCTACCAGCATATCACCAATCAGGTGATGAAGATGAAGAAGAAGTTTGTAGATCTGGGCTATCCGGTAGTCATCGGCGAATATGGTGCCAACCGTAAGGATGCTTCTCTCTTCGGTGGTAATCAGGAGAAGCATAATGAGAGTATGATGGCATGGTATGGTGCTGTGACTGCCGAAATGATGAAGGCAGGACTTATCCCATACGTCTGGGATATCAATGTGCAGCCTCTTCCTCACATGACCATCTTCGACAGAAAGAAGCAGGTGGTCTCCGACTCCTATATATTTAAAGGTGTGATGCAGGGAGCAGCCGAAGGGATGGAAGATTACCTGAAAATCTATCCGAAACCTTAGAAAAAAGCAGAAAAAGCAATAATAAATAAGCATAGTTTAGATTTATAT
>ERZ1034980.1141-NODE-1141-length-16565-cov-11.475712_pt1 | contig 16565 bp, 14 predicted proteins | sample MGYA00520622_ERZ1034980 | MGnify/ENA primary metagenome ERZ1034980 (study PRJEB33766, sample SAMN09781791) | gut metagenome | biome: gut microbiome | host: Homo sapiens | place: Madagascar | study: EMG produced TPA metagenomics assembly of the PRJNA485056 data...
GCGGAAGCGGCCGGTCCCTTAAGGATTGACATGCTTTCGATGTCCTCAGGGTTGATGTCCATCACACGGTTGGAGGTTGTTGTCGAACCTGATCCGGAACCGTCGAAGGCGGAGTTTCCGACAACCTGTGAGGAGTTGTCATAGATGATACCGTCCACAACGAAGAGCGGCTGGTTGTCGCGGTTCTCTGAACCGGAGGTACCACCACGAAGGATGATCTGCGCACCGGATCCTGCGGCTCCGGATGACTGTGTGATGTTCACACCGGCGATCTTACCGGAGAGCGAGCTGATCGCGTTGGCGGTCTTGTTCTTCATCAACTCGGAGGCGTTGATGTCCTCCACAGCGTAACCGAGGGACTTCCTTTCCCTCTTGATTCCGAGGGCGGTCACTACGGATTCATCAAGAAGTTCGTTGTCCTCGGCGATGGTCACATTGACAGGCTGGCCTTCATAGACAACCTCGACCGTCTTGTAGCCGATGCTGGAGAACACGATAGTGGCTCCGGGAGCCACATTCGAGAGAGTAAAGGTTCCATCAGGATTGGTCAGAGTACCGTTTGAGGTACCTTTCACCATTACACCGATGCCGACCGTACCTTGACCGGACGCGTCAACGACCTTTCCGGTTACAGTGCGGTTCTGTTGCTGGGAGGCGGCCGCCTCCGACAACGAACCGGCCTTGGACTCAGACGCTAACGAGGTCGTTCCTGCCAGGAAAGACCCTGCAAGCATCATCGCGAGAAAGGCGTTCGTTCTGTAAGTGCGATTCTTTTTCATTTATCAGAAATTTGTATAGAAGTGAATAAAAATGAGCTTTGCATATAAATGTATTAACAATTTCCCGTAAGTGCAAGAAAAACTTGAACTATAGTTACCACAGAAGGCTAATTTTGTTAATGTGCCCGTTTAACAAAAACTCACGATCGTCAAAACGCGCAACGTAATCAATTAATTTCAAACTAATTAGACAATACCGACAGTCAATTCGGGCGGGCAAGATTATCGAATATACTGACTAATAACGTCTTACAAATCACGAAACATGAAAGCAGATTAGATTCGCTTAGGGCTCGTGATTTTATTCTTCCAATGGAATTGCTTATCTTTGTAGGTTACTATTAATTGGCTACTGAATATGTTCGATAACTTACAGGAAAGGCTTGAGAGATCCTTCAAGATTCTGAAGGGCGAGGGTAAAATCACCGAGATCAATGTCGCGGAGACGCTGAAGGACATCCGGAGGGCGCTGCTGGACGCGGATGTCAGCTTCCGCGTGGCCAAGGACTTCTGCGACAGGGTGAAGGTCAAGGCCATGGGACAGAATGTCCTCACGGCGGTGAAGCCTCAGCAGATGATGGTCAAGATCGTCCACGACGAGTTGGCCGAATTCATGGGCAGCGCATCGCAGGACATCAACATCAAGGGGAATCCCGGAATAGTCCTGGTGGCGGGTCTCAACGGTTCCGGTAAGACCACGTTCTCGGCCAAGCTGGCGAACAACATCAAGAGCAAGAGGGGCATGAAGGTGCTTCTTGCGGCATGCGACACGTTCCGCCCGGCGGCCATCGAGCAGTTGAAGGTTCTCGGTGAAGGAATCCAGGTTCCTGTCTATACGGAGGATGGAGAGAAGGATCCGATCCGGATCGCCAAGAACGCCATAGCAAAGGCCAAGGCCGAGGGATATTCGGTGGTCATCATAGACACCGCCGGCCGCCTTGCCGTGGATCAGGAGCTTATGGACGAGATCTCCGCGCTGCACAGCGCCGTAAAGCCGACCGAATCCCTCTTCGTGGTGGACGCCATGACGGGTCAGGATGCCGTGGAGACAGCCAAGGTCTTCAACGAAAGGCTTGATTTTGACGGTGTTGTACTCACGAAGATGGACGGTGACACCAGAGGCGGCGCCGCGCTTTCCATCAAGTACGTCACCGGAAAGCCGATCAAGTTCATCTCCTCGGGAGAGAAGATGGAGGCGATGGATGTGTTCCATCCTGGACGTATCGCCGACAGGATCCTCGGAATGGGTGACGTTGTCTCCCTCGTCGAGAAGGCACAGGAGCAGTTCGACGAGAAGCAGGCCAGGGAGACCAGAAAGAAACTGGCCAAGGACAAGTTCGGTCTCATGGACTTCTACAACCAGATCCAGCAGGTCAAGAAGATGGGCAACATCAAGGATCTGGCCGGGATGATCCCTGGGCTGGGCAAGGCCATCAAGGACATCGACATCGACAACGACAAGGCGTTCAAGGGAATAGAGGCGATCATCATGTCCATGACTCCTGAAGAGAGGGACAATCCTGAGATCATCAACGGAAGCCGCCGCAAGAGGATCGCGGACGGCAGCGGCACCAATGTGGCCGAGGTGAACAAGCTTCTTAAGCAGTTCGAGACCACAAGGAAGATGATGAAGACCGCGCTGACAGGAAACCTCGCACAAAAGCTCCGCGGTTTCAGAAGGTAGGAATATGTCCGGTTTCTGAGCCTGTCGAAGCGACCTCAAACCATACAGGGAATAAAATCCTCCGGCACTTTGACCCTTCGACAAGATCAGGAACCGCAAGCTCAGGAACCGGATGGTTATTGATTCGCGGCTAATGGCATATTCATCAACCAAGGAAATAATCCTTCCGGCGGGGGGCTTCAAGCAAGCGGTCTGAATATACAGCCGGGGCGAACGGACGCATGTTGTAGTGCGAGGCCATCACCTGACCGTAGGCACCGGCGCTGCGGATGGCTATAAGGTCTCCCCTGCGGCTCTCGGGCAACGAACGTTCCTTGCCGAAAGTGTCGGCGGACTCGCAGACCGGACCTACCACATCATAAATGCTTGCCGAACGAGAATCCCCGTCCTGATAATGAGCGGTGATATTCTCGATCTTATGGAACGCTCCGTATAGGGCAGGACGGATAAGATCATTCATCCCAGCGTCCACCATCAGGAAATTCCTGCTCTCCCCTTTCTTGACAAAAACAACTTGGGTGACAAGAGATCCGCACTGAGCCACAACGGAGCGTCCCGGCTCAACGTGGACGGTCTGGTCAAGCCGGCGGGCAAGTTTCTTGTCTATGGTTCTGAACCAGGTCTCGAAATCAGCCATAGGATCCGAATCGGGGTCGTCATAATTGACCCCAAGGCCGCCGCCTAAATCTATATTCCTGACAACCAACCCCTTTGACTCAAACACTGAGACAATCTCGTTAACCTTGGCGCACTCCATACCGATGACATTCTCGACATCCAGAATCTGGGAGCCAATGTGGAACTGGAGCCCGAAGAAATCAAGGGCGGGATCTGACTTCAGCATCTCAACCGCCCCGTCGAAACTCCTGTCCGAAAGCCCGAACTTGTCCTCGTAGAGACCGGTGGTGATGTACTGATGCGTGTGCGCGTCGATGTTCGGATTGATTCTGAGACTGATGGAAGCCCTGCGGTCCAGCCTACGAGCCAATGCGCTTATGACTTCGATTTCCTCAAGGGATTCAACCACAAAAGCTCCGATCCCGGCCTGAAACGCCTGGCATATTTCCCGGTCCGTCTTGCCGACACCGGCAAAGAAAATCTGTTTCGGATCGTAGCCGCAACCGACCGCGAACTCTATCTCATCCCCGCTGACACAGTCGGCTCCGAATCCCTTGGAACTCAGGATATCATTCAGACGCCTGTCCGAATTGGCCTTCACTGAATAATGGGCGTGGATTCCGTAGCGCGCGGAAAACTCCGCCACCTTGTCGGCCGTGCGCTGGAAAAGATCAATGTCATAATAATAGAAAGGTGTGGCCACCTTGCTGAATGATTCGTAATCGCCTATCTTTAGCATATTCGGAAAATCACTTCTTAAGTAATCCTTAAAAAATAACTTGGTAATCTTTGATTGTCTTTTCGGTCTATATGTCTTTCCTCATCAGTCATGTGCCACCGGCACACTCCTTCTTCCAAAAGACATCTATCCTCGAAAATACCGCCAAATCTTTACCAACTTATTTTTTAACGCTTACTAAGTAACCTCAAAACAGTTTCTTGTCTGGCAAATATTCATGAAGAATAAAACCTGTTCAAAACCAAAACAATTGCAAAAGTAATCTAAAATTTCTAAATTCGCATACTATTGTACGTTCAGAGGGTTTTTCTGACACGAGATAGCATTAGAAAAAAACACTTTTAACATTAGGACAAAAAATGGAAAAAGGACCTATTTCACAATTCATCACCCACAACTACCGCCACTTCAACTCGGCATGCGTGGTTGACGCCGCGAAGGCCTACTGCGACCTTCTCGACAAGGGTGGAAAGATGTTCCTTGCTATGGCCGGTGCGATGAGTACCGCTGAAATCGGACTTTCCCTCGCGGAGATGATCCGTCAGGACAAGTTCTCGTTCGTCTGCTGCTCAGCCAACAACCTCGAGGAGGACATCATGAACCTTGTCGCCCACTCACACTATTACAGGATTCCGGGCTACCGCGACCTCACTCCTCAGCAGGAGCAGGAGCTGCTTGAGAACCACTACAACCGTGTGACCGACACCTGCATTCCTGAGGAGGAGGCTTTCCGCCGTCTTGAGGGCGCGCTCGTCGATGTGTGGACAAAGGCGAAGAATGAAGGAAAAAGGTATTTCCCTTATGAATATATCTACCAGCTTCTCCGCAGCGGCGTTCTGGAGCAGTACTATGAGATCGACCCTAAGGACAGCTGGGTAATGGCTGCCTGCGAGAAGAATATTCCGATCATCTGCCCGGCCTGGGAGGACTGCACAACCGGTAACATATTCACAGCCCACTGCATCCGCGGCGAGTTCCCTACCGACCTCGTGAAGACAGGCGTCGAGGTGATGATGTTCCTCGTTGACTGGTACAAGGCCAACGCCACGGGAGCCGGAGTGGGATTCTTCCAGATCGGTGGCGGCACCGCCGGTGACTTCCCTATCTGCGTCGTTCCTATGATGGAGCAGGATCTCGGATGGAAGGGCACACCGCTTTGGTCATATTTCTGCCAGATCTCCGACAGCACCACATCCTACGGTTCATATTCAGGAGCCGTTCCTAACGAGAAGATCACCTGGGGCAAGTTGTCCCCTACCACTCCGCGCTTCATCGTGGAGAGTGACGCGACAATCGTGGCGCCGCTGATCTTCGCCTACGTGCTGGGCTGGTAGTCCATCGCTGACTTTTATGAAGGTGATGGCCATCTAACCAAGGTCATCACCTTTTTTATATTCATTAAGAATTGTAGTTAATCCTTTAAGGATTGCTTTTGTAACCACAAACCAGAGGAACGCAAACGGTTTTCGTTCCTTCCAACCGACCAAAGCAAAATGAAAGGAAATTCCAGCAAAGGGAATCCCCTTATCGCGGCTATATCCAAGCGGCTGCGCAGAATCAGAGGCGACAGACTCGCCGCGATCCAAGGAAGAATCAATTCCAGAAAGACTCTTGAGAAAGTTGAAAAACACCTTGCCCGTTGGGTAAGGGACGGCAAGCATCATGAGTGCTACGACTCTATGGAAGAAATCCTCGATGAACTTGACTTGACAAATCAAGAGCTATCGTTCTATTGCTCCCGCATACTCAATAAAAAGTTCCTCACATGGAGGAAAGAGATCAGAATCGAAGACGCGAAAAAGCTCCTTCTGGAGCATCCTGAGGCTCCTGTACGTCACATTGGCTATGTCGTGGGTTTCAGCGACAAATCCAACTTCAGACGGCAGTTCAGGGAAGTAGTCGGATGCACGCCTACCGAATGGCGGGAGTCGAAACTTAAAAACATCCAAAAAATCTTTTGATATTCAAAAAACATCATTATCTTTGCAGTGTATTAATAAACTATTACACTAACAAAATATGATTGAAATCAAAGATCTGGCTTTCAGCTACGGCAAGACGCCCATCCTGAAAAGCATAACGACAACGCTTGAGGAAGGCCGTATCTACGGTCTTCTGGGCGAGAATGGAGTCGGCAAGACGACCCTGCTTACACTTCTGTGCGGCCTGAAGAAAGTTTGCTCCGGCAGCATCACCACCGATGGGGAGAATCCTTTCGACCGCACCCCTACCTTGCTCCAGAACCAGTTCTACCTTCCGGACGAGGTCCTTCCTGTAGCGATGAAGGCGGAGTGCTTCGCAAAGGAAAGAGGTGCCTTCTGGCCGGACTACGACCATTCCAAGTTCCTTGAGATCATGAAGGAGTTCGAGAACGACCCGGCCAAGAAGATGAACCAGATGTCCGCCGGACAGTTGAAGAAGACTTATATTTCTTTAGCGTTGGCCTGCGGCTGCAAGTACATATTCATGGATGAGCCGACAAACGGTCTGGACATTCCTTCAAAGACGCAGTTCCGCAGCGCGATTATGAAATACACTTCCGATGATTCCACAATCGTGATCTCTACCCACCAGGTGAGGGATCTGGAGAACATCATCGACCCGATCATAATCCTTGACCGTCAGGATGTCCTGCTGAACGCTTCGGTGGAGGAGATCACAAGTAAACTGTACTTCGACTACGGCACGCAGCTTCATCCGGAATCCCTTTACAGCGAGCAGCTTCCGGGCGGATTCATCCAGGTTTACCCTAACACGACCGGCGAGGACAGCAAGATCAATGTCGAGGCCCTTTTCAGTGCCGTGCACAAGAACAAGGAACTGATCAAAGGAATGTTCAGCAACAAATAAGGAGGAATGAATATGGACAATACTTTTAAACTAAGCAGGTTCGGAAAATATTTCGTTTACGACCTCAAGAGACAGTGGAAGAACATCGGGATGCTGATGCTGATCTTCGCCCTGTCCCCTGTCATTTTCTACATGCTCTACATGTTCTTCGCTGCGCTGTTCGACGGAGGCCTGATGAAGCTGTTCTCTGGAATGAGCATCGACGGTCCCTCAATTTGGGTAAGGTTCGGGATGGCCGCCGTGATGATAACGATCTTCGTGATGCTGTTCCCGTCAAGAGCCTACGGAGAGATCACCAACAAGGCGAAAGGGGCCGAATGGCTGATGCTGCCGGCTTCCAGACTGGAGAAATTCACGTCAATGATGTTGATCTCACTGATAGTCATCCCTCTCGTTTACGTTGTTGTCTATTTTCTCAGCGACGCTTTTGTCTGCCTGCTCGACAAGTCCTGCGGTGATTCGCTTATGTCATTCAGAATCAACAAGGAGATCGGTTCATCAGACTTTGTGATCCCGGCCAACGGCCTCTGGATTCTGGCCTCCACCATTGTGGGAAACGCGATCGTGTTCCTGCTCGGAGGCTTGATCTTCAAGAAATGGAAGGTTGTGGGCACCGTGCTTGTGCTCTTTGCGCTTCAAATGGTGTTTTCCGGCCTGTTAAGCGCCTTCATCACCAACGCTGACCTCGAATGGTGGGGAAACTGGTTAAATGACTGGACAATCCGGCATGCTGACAACCTTGACTTATGGCTGAACGCCTTCATCAACTTATGGCTTCTGCTGATTCTGGCCATCTGCGGGACTTGGTCCTGGTTCAGGATCAAAAGGCTTCAACATTAATGATCTTTGACTATGGAATTCAATTCAAACAAGGCGATCTATCTACAGATCAGCGACATAATCTGCGAGCAAATCCTTTCCGGCGCGCTTGCCGCCGACGACAGGATTCCGTCCGTCCGTGAATATGGCGCCTCGATCGGCGTGAATCCCAACACGGTGATGCGTACCTACGAGAAGCTCACCAACGAAGGGATCATCTACAACAAGCGCGGCATCGGCTACTTCATCGGCGAACGGGCAAAGGACATCGTGCTGGAGAACAACCGCAAAGAGTTCCTGGAGGTCGAGCTGCCGGCCGTCATCAAGAAGATGGAACTTTTGGGACTCGATCCTAAGGAATTAATTAGCAAGAAATGAATCTGTAGGCAATCAACGAAACAGCTGATTTTATGAATATTATGAGAATATTTAAGAATATCCTGACCGCCACTGTGTTGGTCATTATGGCGATGGGCCTGTCATCCTGTTATTTCAGGCTAAGCGATGACGCAAAGAAACAGTTCAAGTACGACTTGCGATACCGTATGCACTCTGCTGAAGGAGAAGTTGACACCGTGACCTACAATCCAGGTGAGTTCCATTCGGTATGCAACAAAGGTGGCATCGATGACGTGTTGGTCATCCAGACCGAGAACGAGTTCAAGGTTGAAGTGATCTCTTACGAGATGATGACCGACTCAATCCGCGTGACAAATGAAAATGGGGTCCTGACGGTTGGACTCACTGACAAAACCTCTAAAATCTTCGGACCTATCCAAGTTCGTGTCTATGCCCCGTCTTTGAACGGAATCACCTCTACAAGATCAAGCAACCTGCTAATCTCAGACTACAAGGGTGACTCTCTGAGCATAGAGACTGTCGGCTCTGGAGACCTCAAGGCGTTCAATCTTGACATTACCGGGAAGCTGACAGTCCAGGGGGCCGGAAGCGGTGACCACGAGTTAAAGCACATCACCGCCGGAGAGATGGTCATTAACAAGAAAGGTTCAGGAGACGGAGAGTACAACGACCTAAATGTTGGCACGCTATCTGTTACATCAACAGGTTCTGGAGACGCGACACTTTCAGGGAAGGCGGAATCAGTCACCTTCAGCAAAACAGGTTCAGGTGACATTGATGCCAGCGAGCTGAAAGCCAAGAATGTAAGCACTCAGAGAAACAGTGGCAGCGGAGACATTACAATCAACCAGTAACCGGAAATAAAGTAACTAATTTCAATGAATATGCGAAAGACATTATTCCACATTGTGGCCATGGCGACGCTCGGCCTCACATCCGCCGGCTTTTTGAATGCCGGAACCATCAACGCCAATGATGACGATGACTACAAGACCAAGACCTACGAAGTAGGAGAGATTTCGTCTATCGACGCCAACGGCCTGTTCAGTGTCATCTACGAGCAGACTTCGGGTGAGACCGATGTTTCGGTCAAGGCGAAGGACAAGGTGTTCGAGTGTCTGGATGTCAAGAATGATGACGGTATGCTGGTTCTGAAGCTTAATCTGAAAGACGGCAAGAGCTATACTCTACCTCCGATCGAGGTCAAGGTCCGCACCAAGCATCTGACCTACGTGGAGTTGTCCGGTTCCGGCAGTTTCACCTGCGAGAGCGGCATCAAGACCGAATCCCTGAAGATCAGGTCGTCCGGAGCGGGTAGCGTTGAGATCAATGACCTGTCCGCCAAGAACTCGATTGAGATAATGACCTCCGGAGCCGGCAAGGTCAATCTGGACGGTGCCAAGGCCAAGGATCTCAGCGTCGAGATGAACGGAGCCGGCAAGGTGGAAGTCCAGGGAATCGAGTCCAAGACCGCCACCGCAATCATCCGTGGTGCCGGCAAGATCACCCTCGGCGGCAAGACCGGTAACGCCATCTACAAGCTGAACGGAGTAGGCGTGATCGACGCCGAGTCCCTGAAAGCCGACAACGTCCGTTCCGACCGCGCCGGCATCGGCTCCATCCGGTACTAGCCCCCTCCCTAATAACCAATTGACCAATTTCTCCTACGCCTGGCCACTGAGCTTGTTCAGTCACGTCAACGAGGCCGGTGGCCGTTCTGTTTAGTCGCTTCGGCAGGCTCAGCGACCTGCAAGGCAAGACCCGACATAAAAGATCCGGGTTCTAACATCCGGTCACTGAGCCTGTCGAAGTGGCCTATGTGATAAATAGCACCCACCGCTCGGCCGCACCTCAACTTTACGAAACGCCTTCAGGGCAAACGGCCACTGAGTGCCGCCAAACAATGGATATGCTGAAAAACTCTTGGGGTAAGCCACAGGTTTTTCAGCATATTCCTTATCCTACGGCATTCAGTTCAGGGTTGGGCTGAAGGCGATTCGTAAAAAGCGTGGACAGGGTTCTGCAGTAAAAACAAAACTATGATGTTTTATAATCCGCTTATTTTCACGATCGCTCATCAGTGGACGGAATGAATAATCATCAGCGGGCTTTGCCAAAGATGGACTCAAGGATATTCTTGTCAAGCATAGTGACACGGCTCAGGACTGACAATGAGTAGGTTCGCCTGTCCGCCCATAGTTTCCGGGCGACAGCGACTCTTTGTTCCACACTGGCTTTTGAGACGGCTGGCACATTCCATAGGGCATTGCAGATCGTCTTCGCTTCCCTTCGGAGTTCGGTCTCGGAAGCCTTATGCATCGCACTCAACGAGGTGCATTCTCGATCAATGGCTGATTCGATGTCCTTCTTCTGACTCATAAAGGCAATGAAGGCCCGTGGGGTTCTGAACAAGGCCTCGACAGATTTCCAATCGACATAAGAATGGGGTTGGAGCATTCCTTCGGCATCACAGAGCCAGTCCTCAGGCAGAGACGTCAATGTGTGGAACATCGATCGGCGGGTCAAGACAGGATATTCACTTATTCTTTTTCCTCGCTTCGCGAAACGGTTATGATCCACGAAATAGATATCTCCGGGGCCCCATTCATATGCCCAAGGTGCCAACGGGAAGCCGGCTGCGATCGCATTCCTATAGACATACATAAACTTTGTCTTCAATTCATTCTCCGTGAATATGGGATCGTTACTCACTCGTATCTTTCCAGTTACCGCGTGACATCTTTTTGTGCGTGAAAGGAACGACTCATGTTTCATTGCGATTGAACGCGCGAACCTATCACAGTCTTGAAGACTTCCCTTTGCGATAAGATGGAAATGAGTGCCCATCACTTGCAAGGTCAGAATCACGATGCCGCATTGATACGCTGTCACGGCTATAACATTCATTCCCCAAATATAGTCCTCACGTGATTCAAAGAGTATGCTGACATTCGTCCCGTCGGAATAGATGTGTGCATAGCCCTCAACAGGTTTGTCAACCCAACCGGACTGTATCGGGGTGGTCGCCTCGGTTTCTGATCTATTACATTGATTACTATTGTTATCCATATTTATAATATGATTAAAGGTTCAAATGTTGATCATAGGGCAAACATAGGACAAAAATCACGGGTTCACAATGAATCATAAAAAACATAGCAGAAGTTTTTCTGTTTTTTATAGAAACAGTGCTATCCTTACCATCAATATAGAATTTGTTTATTCACATAAAAAAATTCTTTTATGACTATTCACTCTACGGTTTCGCTTGTCTCTTACACAAAGGCAAGTCTGGCACAATGTATTGGCTCAATTATCATCAACATTACGGCCGGAGAATCGGCCTCTAGCACCTCGGCAGGCTCTGCGACCACAAAGGCCCGGTCACTAGACATAAGCTATTAACAGAACAAAAAGCAAGACAAGATATATTCCGGAATAAGCGGTGCCAAAGTGACCGATGTCATGAATAACACCCGCGACATCAACTTTACGAAACGCCTTCAGGGCAAACGGCCACTGAGTGCCGCCAAACAATGGATATGCTGAAAAACTCTTCGGGTAAGCCATAGGTTTTTCAGCATATTCCTTATTCTATGGTGTTCTGTTCAGGGTTGGGCTGAAAGCGATTCGTATAAAAGCGATACGTATAAAGAAGGAGATCCACTCGCATGGGCGTGCATGGGAGGCAAGGGAAAGCATGATAGACGCATGGGGAGGCATGGGGAGGCATGGGCATGCATGGGAGGCAAGGAAAAGCATGATAGACGCATGGGCATGCATGGGAGGCAAGGGAAAGCATGATAGACGCATGGGGATGCATGGGGAGGCGTTGGGATCAGAAGATGTAGAACTCGCGGCGGTACTGATAGTTGGAGCGGAGGGACTCGAATGTTTCGGGAGCCATACGGAAGATGAAGTCGTCGGTGAAGATCGGGTAGTTGTACTGGAGTACGGACGCGACCTCACCTTGGGACTTGCCTTTCAAGTCAAGGCGGATTGACTCAAGGTCGATGATTTCCGTCTTGGGAAAGAAATCGTACAGCGGCTCGATGCCGAAGAAGCGCGCAAGGGCACGGACGGCCATCATGGTGCCGTTCTGCTTGCCTTGGTAGGAATAGCCGGCGATGTGAGGGGTGGCGATGTCAACCATATTCAGAAGCTCAAGGTCGATGTTCGGTTCGTTGTTCCAGGTGTCGATGATCACAGGACCCAGTTTCGGGATAGCCCGCTTCAACGCCGCCTCATCCACGACCTCGCCACGGGAAGCGTTGATGAATATGGCTCCGGGCCTCATCATCGAGAAGAACTCATCGTTCGCCATTCCTCTTGTCGTCTCGTTAAGGGGCACGTGCAAGGTCACTATGTCAGCGTTGGTCAACAGATAGTCCAGAGTGCAGAAACCTTCCATCCCTTCCTCGGCCATCCTGGGCGGGTCGTTCTTCAGAACCTTGAAACCCAAAGATCCGGCGACTGAGTCAACCCTGCGGCCGACATTGCCGACACCTACGATTCCAAGTTTGCCGCCTTCCAGACGGATCGCCTTGCGTGCGGCCACACCGTAAAGAGCAGAGAAAACATAGTTCATCACCCCTCCGGCATTGCAGCCGGCCGAGTTCCGGGCCACGATCCCTTTCTCGTTGCAGTACGGAAGGTCTATGTGATCCATCCCGATTGTCGCCGTGGCGATGAACTTCACCGGAGTGCCTTCGAGCAACGACGCGTCACACTTGGTCCTGGTCCTGATGATCAGAGCGTCGGCGTTCATCGCATCCTCGCGCGAGATGGCCCTGCCTTCCTTATAGATGACATCCGCATACGGTTCCAGAACACCTTCGATGAACGGAATCGCCTGATCGATTATGATCCTGATCTTGCTGTCCATAACCTTATACAAAAATCATTTAAGAATCAACTCCTTGACGAACCCGACCTTGTCGTAGTCCTTGACGAACAGCTCGTCCTTCTCCAGAAACTGGTTCATCGCCTGGACCAAGGCCGGCTTCTGGAACTCCAGATGGCTCCGCAGCATCGAGGACGAGATCGTCACGTAAAGTTTCCCGTCCCTATAGAATTTCCGAAGCGTCTGGCCGGCGACACCCGACACTGCGTCCCAGGCGGCGAAAACCCGCTGGGTATTGAGCCCGGCGCTCAGCTTCAAAGCCCTGATGTACATAGGGATAAGCTGTTCCATCCCCAGAGCCTCCTTGCGGGGCGTGCCTTTTATCTTCTGAAACTCCGCCATCGTCAAATCTCCCTGAACTCTCCCCCGACAGCCTCGAAATAAGCCCTGTCCGCGGTCAAACCATCAACAATCCCCGACATCCGGACCTTGTTGCTGTCTGTTATGAATATCTGGCCGAAGTCGCTCCCGGCGACCATCCCAAGCAGATTCGAGATTCTGCTCATATCCAGTTTGTCGAACACATCATCCAGCAGCAGCATCGGCGGGAAGCCGTACCTGCGCTTCATAAGCTCGTACTGGGCGAACTTCAAGGAGACCAGAAACGACTTCTGCTGTCCCTGCGAGCCGCAACGCCTGATCGGAAAGCCGTTCATCTCAAAAAGGAAATCATCCCTCTGAATCCCTGCGGTGGTGTATTTGAATATCCTGTCTTTCTCCCGGGAAGCCTTCAGCAGCTCGACCAGCGAGCCTTTCCTCAAGTCCGACCTATAGTCAATCGACACAGTCTCGCGGCCACCTGAAAGCGTTGCGTAATGCTCGGCCACCAACGGTAGAAGGTCCTTGACAAAAGCGTCCCTCTTGCCGTGGATCACACCGGCATATTCATTCATCCTTTCGTCGAACACGTCCAGAAGCGACTCGTCGAAGCTGCCGTCCTTGAGCATCTTGTTGCGCTGGAAAAGGAGGCGGTTGTACTGCTGCATCGCGGCGAGATATTCCCGGTCCATCTGCGACAGCACCGAATTGACGAACCGCCGCCTGTCGTCACCGCTCTCGCTGACGAGGGAAGTATCTGACGGTGAGACCATCACTATCGGCAGCACCCCGATGTGCTCGGAGATCTTCGAATATGCCTTGTCGTCCCTCCGCACCTTCTTCTCGCCCTTGCCGTCCACCTGCACCGAGAACCGCGCGTCCGGCCCCATATTCATTGAATATGTCCCTGAGACCGCGAATGTGTCGGTGCCGTGCCGGAAGTTGAACCTGTCTGACGAGACGAATGCGCTTTTGGTCATCGAAAGGTACCAGACGGCATCCATAAGATTTGTCTTTCCCTCCCCGTTATTGCCTGAGATGCAATTGATGTTGGGAGAGAAAGACAATTCCTGAAACGCTATGTTCCTGAAATTCTGGACGACTATTTTCTTTAGTGCCGGCATCTTGTCTTCTTCTGTACGGAAGACAAATATAGTCATTTTCAGACTTAGAAACCGCTATAATCTGTTAAAAATTCACACTTGCATAAAACCGGCACTGGAGCCGGAAACTATTCCTTTTTGCCTACAAAGAACTTATCTATCACAAGCGCTATGGCAGCGTCACCGCTGACGTTGCAGGCAGGACCGTAACCGTCAAGGGCAAGATAGATGGTCATCATCAAGGCGCACTGGTCCGGAGTGAAGCCAAGGACCGACTCCAGAAGGCCCACGGAAGCCATAAGGACACCACCCATCACTCCCGGAGCGGCGACAGCGGCGATGGCCTGAAGCAGGACAAAGTTCATAAACAGGCCGAACGATATGTCGATTCCGCACATATAGGCCACAGCCACCGAGGTGACGGTCAACTTGATGGTCGATCCGCACATATGGACGGTGGAGCAAAGAGGCACGACGAAATCAGCGATGTCCTTGCGGGTGCCGTTCTTTATGGCGCAGTCAAGGGTCACCGGAATCACAGCCGAGCTGGAGCAGATTGAGAATCCCGTCAGATAAGCCGGGATGATGTTCCAGAGGCATTTGAAAGGGTTCTTTCCGGCGACCGCGCCGGCGATGATGTACTGGAGGACCAGATAGCAGATCGACAGGACAACTCCTGTTCCGATCACCTTGACTCCCGAGCCCATCACGGCGGCCAGCTTGCCGGAGGCGCTCATCTCGCACATCATAGTGAAGATGTAGAACGGCAGAAGCGGGATGATCACCTTCTCGATGGTGAGTTTCACGATCTCCCCGAACTCATCAAAGCCTTTCTTCAGTCCGTTGGCACCTGTGAATATGATTCCGACTCCCACCATAAAGGACAGAAGCAGAGCCGTCAGGATGTCGCAGACCGGAGGAATCTTCAGGTTGATGTACGGCTCGAAAGACTTGCCGTCCACGGCCGATGTCGAGATCTCGCCTACCTGAAGGTAATGCGGAAAGAGTTCGGTGGCGCAGCCGTATGAGAACAGGCCGGCGCCTACCGTGGAGAGATAGGAGATCACCATAACGGCTATCAGCATCTTCCCGGCTCCCTTTCCGAGGTTCGCCACGGAAGGAGTCACAAGCCCCAGCACCAGAAGGGGTACGATGAACTTGAGGATCTGGGCGAACAGGACGTTGAATGTCTTGAGGATGCGCACGAGCACATCCGGAGCGATGAGTCCGAGCAGGGAACCCAACGCTATCGCTATCAGAACTTTCGGGAACAGTCCCAGTTTTATCTTTTTCATTTACTCGGTCACTTTGCAGATTACGGAACCAACGCCTTTGATCCTGAGGGAGAGTCCGCCGGAAACCTTCTTGACGGAAAGCGCCTTAGGATCTCCATAAACCACCTCCAGTTTCTTGTAGCCGGAGACCTCGGCGGAAGCCTTCTCGGAACGAGGGTTGATGATCACAAGATATTTCCCATCATCAGAAAACCTTTCATACACAGCTGGATAAGGCAACTGAGGGTCACTGGTATATTTCCAGCCGCCGGTGTTTCCCAAAGCGGGAACGGAGGCACGGAGCGCCAGCAGACCTTTTGTCCACGAATATATTGACGCGGGATCATTGATCTCTTTCTCGACCGTCGGCCTCGAAGGGCTCACGTCCACAGGCAGGTAAAGCTTAGACGGATCACAGGTGGAGAATCCTGCGGTCGGGCCGTCGGACCACTGCATCGGAGTTCTTTCCGCCGACCTGTCACGGCTTCCCTCAACGGCCGGAACACCGTCCATAGACCTCATCCCGATCTCCTCTCCGTAATAGACGATCGGCACCCAAGGCATCGTCAGGAAGAATGTCATCATCACCTTGAGCTCCTCAGGCGTGGATCTCTGGTTGCGGTTCATCCTCCAAGTGTCGTGGCTGGATGTCGGCATGCACGGGAATCCGTGGCCGAGGGTCTTACGGTACATCTCCTCGAAAGGCACCACGAACGACGCGATCTGTCCCTTTCCGGACTTGTCGAACCAGCAATCCTTAGGTGGGTATATTCCTGTCTCACGGTCGGCGCCACGCTCTGTGTTGTAAACCAGGTCGCGGTACATTGTGGTTCCGCATCCGTTGTGGCGGATGATGTCGATGTCGAATCCGCATGAAATTGATTCCACAGGACTGGACCACTCGGAAAGGAATATCCTGTCCGGATATTTCGCGGCGGTCCATGAGAAGATCTCGTTCCAGAGTCTGCGGACTCCGCTGAATTCCTTGTCATCCCCCTTGACCAAAGACCAGGCGAGATCGCAGCGGAACCCGTCCACTCCCTTGTCGAACCAGAACGCTATTATGTTCTTGAGTTCCTGTCTGACCATCCTCGGCCCCGGTGCGTCGTAGGACTGCT
>ERZ1034980.1144-NODE-1144-length-16523-cov-7.437940_pt1 | contig 16523 bp, 14 predicted proteins | sample MGYA00520622_ERZ1034980 | MGnify/ENA primary metagenome ERZ1034980 (study PRJEB33766, sample SAMN09781791) | gut metagenome | biome: gut microbiome | host: Homo sapiens | place: Madagascar | study: EMG produced TPA metagenomics assembly of the PRJNA485056 data...
CTTTTACTTATATAAAACAGGAGCCTGACCGGCTGTGGTCAGGCTCCTGTTGGTTTATTTCAGCTTCACGCTCTTGTGGTATACGACCATTGAAATGCCCGCCGTGATGACCTCGGTCACCCAGAAGGCGTTCCAGATGCCGTCGGCACCCAGCAGGCGGCAGAACAGCCAGGCCAGCGGCATGATGACAACGATGTAACGGCACAGCGAGATGACCAGTGACTGCACGCCCATGCCGAGACCCTCCAGCGAGCCGGAGGCGACGACTGAAATCGTCGAGACGATGAAGCCGACGCAGATGATGCGCAGGGCCGACGTGCCGATGGCGATGGTCTCGGCGTTTGAGCTGAAAAGCCCGATCAGCTGGCCGGACAGCGCCAGACAGAGCACCGTGCCCGCGGCCATGATGGCGGCACACATGCCCATGGACGTGCGGTAGAGCTTTTTGACGCGCTCATACTCCCCCGCGCCGTAGTTGTAGCCGATGATGGGGCGCAGACCCTGCACAATGCCGTTGGCGGGCAGGTACAGGAAGGTCTGCAATTTATAGTAGATACCCAGCACGACGACATAGCTTTGAGAGTAGACAGCCAGCAGCGAGTTCAGGAAGGTGATGAGCACCGAGGGCAGCGCCAGATTCAGGATGGCCGGTACGCCGATGGAATAGAGCTGCAGGGCCATTTTGGCGTCCGGCTTCAGGCAGCCGGAGCGCAGCCTGACCGGGATAGGGCTGACGAAGTAGACGATCAGATAGAAGATGACAGGAACCATCTGGCCGATGCCGGTAGCCAGCGCCGCACCGGCAATGCCCATTTTGGGGAACGGGCCGATGCCGAAAATCAACAGCGGGTCCAGAATGATGTTGCAGACCGAGCCGCCCATCAGGCCGATCATCGTGATGTTCATCCGGCCCACCGCCTGAAAGATCTTCTCAAACGCCATGGCGGCCATGATGACGACGGCGAACATAAAGGCAACGCGGGAGTAGGTCACGCCCATGGCAATGACGGTCTCGTCGCTGGTGAAGGAGCGCAGGAACCGCGGCATGATGGCGGTGCAGACGATGGAAATCACGACGCCGTGGATCAGCGAAAGCACCATGCCGTGGGTGGCGGCCATGTCAGCCTTTTCTTTGTTGCCTGCACCGAGATGCAGCGAGATCAGCGCGGCAATGCCGATGCTGAAGCCGATGGCAATCGCGTTGATGAGGTTCTGCACCGGGTAGACGAGGGACAGCGCAGTCATGGCTTCCTCACTGATGCGGGCGACAAAGAGGCTGTCCACGATGTTGTACAGTGCATTGACCAGCATCGAGACGACCATAGGCAGGGCCATTGAGGTCAGCAGCGGAAAAATCGGCTTTTCTTTCATGAAGGTATCGTTCATAGGCTCCTCCTTTTGACACAACAAAAACCACACAACGCTTTCCCGGAAAGAAAGCGCTGTGTGGCGAAAAGTAGTATCAGAACTGTAAAAATCCACACCTTATTTTAGGTGCCTCTATTATACAAACCGGCGCGGAATTTGTCAAGCCGCTTGCAACAGCTGCGCAAAAACAGTACAATAAAGACAAAAATCGTATTGCGAGGGAAAAGACATGAAAAAGCTATTGGTCTCCGGCGCAGGCGGCTTTGTGGGGGCACGCATCATGACCCAGCTGGCGGGACGGTACGAGCTGTGCGCCTTCCCCAAAGGAATGCTGACCGCAGCGGATGAGCAGACCGTGGCCGACTGGGTGCGGCGCGAGCAGCCGGACGTGATCGTACACACGGCGGCGCTCTCCGACACGGGCTACAGCGAAAAGCACCCGGACGAGTCCTACCGCGCCAACATTCTGCTGCCGTGCTGGATGGCGGCTGCAGCGCAAAAAAGCGGCGCAAAGCTGGTTGCGTTCAGCTCTGACCAGGTCTACACGGGCCTTACTGAGCACGGACCGTTTGACGAGGATACACCGCTCTCCCCCGCCAACGTCTATGGCCGCCACAAGCAGGAGATGGAGCAGCGCGTGCTGGATATTTTGCCCGATGCCGTGCTGCTGCGGGCAGCCTGGATGTACGACCTGCCCGGGTACGGCCTGCCGATCCGCGGTAACTTCCTGCTGAACCTGCTGACCGCCGCTATGCGGCAGGAGACGCTGCGGTTTTCGGCGCGGGACTACCGCGGCATCACCTATGTGCGGGAGGCCGTGGAGCGGCTGACCCAGGCCATGGAACTGCCGGGCGGTGTGTACAACTTTGGCAGCGAGAACGACTGCGACATGGTCACGACGGCCCGGCGCGCCTGTGCGCTGCTGGACATCCACCCTGTCATAGAGACGGCAGACTGGCCGCGCAGCCTGCTGATGGACGGCGGCAGGTTGCGTGCGGCAGCGGGCGTCGGCTTTGACGATACCCTGACGGGTGTACAGCGCTGTCTGCGGGATTACGGTCTGCTGAAATAAAGCTGCAATAAAATTCCTGTACCGGCAAAAGCGGTACAGGAATTTTTTTACATCTCGCCGCGTCCGGCCATGGCACGGTACAGCGTCGTCTCATCGGCGTATTCCAGACTCGAGCCGACGGGCAGGCCATAGGCCAGGCGGGTCGTTTTGATGCCCAGAGGTTTGATGAGTTTGGCAATATACATCGCCGTGGCCTCGCCCTCCACCGTCGGGCTGGTGGCCATGATGACCTCCTTGACGGTGTCATTCAGACGGGCCAGCAGCTCCTTGATGCAGAGCTGATCTGCGCCGATGCCATCCATCGGCGAAATCAGGCCGTGCAGCACATGGTACAGGCCGTTGTACTCGTGGGTGCGCTCAATCGACTTGATGTCGCGCGGGCCCTCGACCACGCAGATGATGCTGCGGTCCCGCTTCTGGGAGGCGCAGATCTTGCAGACATCGCCGGTGGTGTAGTCCTGGCAGATGCGGCAGCGGTGCAGGTCACTTTTGGCGTGCTCAATCGCCTTGGCCAGCTCCATGGCCTGCTTGGGCGGCATCGACATGACCTGATAGGCCATACGCACCGCACTTTTGCGGCCAATGCCGGGAAACTGGGCAAACTGGTCGATCAGATTTTCCAGCGGCTCAACATTGTTGTTGAACATAGGCAGCCTCTTAGCCCAGACCGGGGATGTTCAGACCGCCGGTCATCTTGGACATCTCCTCCTCGGAGTCCTTGTCAACGGCAGCGGAGGCGCTGTTGACGGCGGCGGCAATCAGATCTTCAAGCATTTCAATATCATCGGGGTCGACGGCCTCGGGCTTGATCTTGACGGCGGTGATCTCATGCTTGCCGTTCATCGTGACAGTGACCATCTCACCGCTGGCGGTGCCGGTGTACTCCTTGGCTTCGAGCTCCTCCTGCTTGGCGCGGATGTCGTCCTGCATCTTCTGGACCTGACGCATCATGGCGTTGGGATCGGGTCGGCCATAGCCCTTGGGCAGTCTTGCTTTCATGGTTGTATCCTCCAAAAATAATTATTTATCAACGATTTTTAAATCGACACCAAGCGCCTGCATCGTGTGCAGGGTCTCATCCAGGCTGACGGCAGCGGTGGTGTCGTCGGTCTTTGGCTCCTCATAGGGGCCGATACTGTACTTGGTGCGCGATACACGGTAGATAGTTTCCTTAAGACGCTTGCTGACCTCCCGGTTATTGCGGATATAATCGCGGAAGGCGTCGCTGCACTCAAACAGCACGCGCTTGCCGTCGCAATAGGCCCGGGTGCCGCGCAAAAAGGAGATGAGCATCGCATCATTCTCCTCCAAATCGGCCAGCACGGCGGGCCAGAAGGCGAACGGCTCCAGCGGGCCTGCCTGCCGCGGCGGCTCGGCCTTACGCGGGGCCGGGGCAGTGGATGCTGGCGGTACCGGCGCGGGAGTTTGCTGCGGGGCGGGCTTCAGTTCCGGCTGCAGGAACGGCGGGTCATCGTCAATGGGCGGCGGTACATCATCCGGTGCAGCGGCGGGAACGCTCTGCGGCTGTACCACGGGCGGCACTACAGAGGGCGAAGCCTGTACCGGCGGCGCTGCTGTGTAGGCGCGCGGCGCACTGGCGAACGCCTGAGGCGCGGCGGGTGCTGCCGGGGCGGGCTGCTGGATGATAACAGGTGCGGCGGCAGTCTCGGGCTGGGTCAGCGAGAAAATCGCCAGCTCCAGCTCAATGCGCTGGTCAGTGCCGCGGCTCATTTTCTCAAGCGCCGAGCCGAACGCATTGACCGCTCGGATGGCCTCCCGCTGCGGGAAGTCCCTGCGCTGGGTGTAGGCGGCCTCCTCCTCCGGCGAGATGCCGGTCAGAAGCGACGTGCCGCCCGGCAGTGCGCAGAGCATCAGATTGCGGTAATGTCCGGCCAACTCCATGCAGAGGCGGCGCATATCGACGCTCTGCTGGCGCAGCTCGGCGATTTTTTCCAGTGCAGTGACGGAGTCCCCTGCCGCGATGGCGTCGCTGATCTCAAACAGGTAGCCCCTGTCCGTGACACCGGCCATACGGCGGACGAGCGCCTCGTCCACGTGGTTGTCGACACCGGCGCAGGTGTCCAGAATGGACAGCGCGTCACGCATGGCACCGTCGGCCAGACGGCCAATCAGCTGTGCGGCGTTCTCGTCCAGCTCGATCTTCTCCTGCCCGGCCACGTAGAGAAGCCGCCCGGCAATGTCATCCGCCGTGATGCGGGTGAAGTCATACCGCTGGCAGCGGCTCAAAATCGTGACGGGAACCTTCTGCACCTCGGTGGTGGCTAAGATAAAGATGACGTGCTCGGGCGGTTCCTCCATCGTTTTGAGCAGCGCGTTGAACGCCGCGGTGGAGAGCATGTGCACCTCGTCGATGATGTAGACCTTGTACTTGCAGACCGACGGCAGATAGGCCACCTCGTCGCGCAGGTCGCGGATGTCGTCAACGCCGTTGTTCGACGCGGCATCCATCTCGATGATGTCCATGACGGAGCCGGAGTCAATGCCCTTACAAATTTCACACTCGCCGCAGGGGTCAGGGCTGGAGGTGTCCAGACAGTTGACCGCCTTGGCAAAGATCTTGGCGCAGGTCGTCTTGCCGGTGCCGCGGGTGCCGGTGAACAGATACGCATGGCCGATGCGCCCTGCAGAAATCTGGTTCTGCAGGGCCGTGACGATGGCCGTCTGGCCAACCACGTCCGCAAAGCGCTGGGGACGCCATTTTCGATACAGGGCACGGTACATCGGCTCACCTCCTGCAAAGCTACAAAAAACAGCGGGCAGAGCACGCGGCTGCGCTGCTTTGCGTACAGATGCAGGCTTGACCGCGGCACTGGGCAAGCGCCGCTTAATGCTGCTCGGTTCCCCGCCTGACATGGTTCACAGGCTGCCCACGCGCGGGACCTGCATCTGTACGCGAAACAGCGCAATTCAGCCCTGTCCGCTTTTAGTATTATACAATAAGTTTGGAATAAATGCAAGCGTTATCTTATATTTCGGGCATTCCGGGCATCTCGGACATCAATCTTCCTGCAGGCGCTGGACCATCTTGTAAAGGGCCTCGGCGCTGTTGAAGTTCTGCGGCATGATTTCGGATGCGGGGATCGAAATGTCGTATTCCTCATTCAGGGTCGAGATGATCTGCAGAATGTCGAAAGAGTCCAGGATGCCGTCATCGATCAGCGTTGTACAGGTGGAAAAGTCCACGTCCTCTTTGATTTCGCTTAAAATTTCCAGTAAACGTTCCATTGGTATTTCTCCTTTTCAAATTATGCTTACACAGCGGGTGTATTGATGGGATAGGTCGGCGTTTCGCTGCGTACCGGGTGCGGCGTGCCGTTCTGCCACAGAATGACCTGCGGCAGGTCGCGGCTCAAAAACAGACCAAGTCCTTCCGTAACAGAGTAGGCACCGGTGTTTTCAAAAACAAGCAGGTCGCCGGGGCATAGTCCGGCCAGCGGCATACTGCGCACAAGAACATCGTTCGTAGTACAAAGGCTGCCGCAAAGTGTCCAGTCCTGTACGGAAGCTGCCCGGGCAGCAAAATGGCGCAGATGCGGGCGTTTCATACCCATGATCTGGCCAAGATAATTCAGGTGGTTCATTCCACCGTCCACAATGCAGTAGTGCTGCCCGCCGTGGTCCTTGCAGTCCATAGCGGTGGTCAGGTAATAACCGCATTCGGCGGTGTAAAAGCGGCCCATCTCAACGGTCAGATGGACCCAGCTGCTGACTTCGCGCAGTGCTGGCGCAAGGTCTTTGGCCGGGGACAGTGTGTCGGTAAAATCGTCGCCGTCAAAATACGGTACCGCCAGCCCTGGGCCGTATTCCAGTTCCGGCAGACGCAGGCCGAAGGTCTGCTCAATTTCAGCGTACAGTTCCCGCAGCATGGCCAGCTCTTTTTGCTGATTGACCAGCTTTTTGCGCTGGGTCCCGACAAAGTAGTGAATGCCGATAAACTCCAGATCAGGTGTTTCCCTGCGATGCGCCAATGCGGTGAAAAGATCCTCCTTTGACATGCCGAACTGACTGCCCGCGTTCAGCCGCAGCAGCACAGGCAGCCGTTTGGCGGCCTTGCGTGCAGCATCCTGCAGATAGCGGACCTGCAGCAGAGATTCCGCTGTGCAGGTGCCGACGCCGTCGGCCACGGCGCGGGCAATATCCACGGGCGTCTTATTAACACCCGAATAGATAACACGTGCATCCGCAGCATGCAGGCTCTCGCAGAGCGAAAGCTCTCCGGGACTGCATACTTCCAGCCGCGCAGTGACCTGCATCATGGCAGGCAGCAGAAATGGGTTGGCTTTGATGGAATAGCAAAGGTCGATTTCCCTGCCCCAGATTGCCTGAATAGCGCGCACGCGGGCCTGCAAAGCGTCAGTGTCAAAGACAAACGTCGGTGTGCCGTAGGTGGCAGCAATTTTTTGTAAAGAAGCGTCGGTCATTTATGGGCTCCTTTTTTCGTCAGGGCAGCCAGTGCCGTGCGGTCAATTTTGCCGTTTTTATTCAGCGGCATCTCGTCCAGCTGCACAGCAGTATTCGGCTGCATAAAAGGCGGCAGACTTTCTTTCAGCGCAGCCAGCAGGGCGGCTTTCTCACAGCTGCCCGTGTAAAACAGATGGAGCCGCTGGCGTTCGGCATCAAACGTGCAGCAGGCACGGGTCACAGCGTCGCAGCGCATAGCGGCAGCTTCAATTTCGCCAAGCTCTACGCGGTGTCCCATGTGCTTGATCTGGAAATCCCGGCGGCCAATATAATACAGGCTGCCGCTTTCGTCGTAGCGGGCCAGGTCGCCGGTGCGGTAAATACGCTCATACCAGTTGGCGTTCAGCGGATTCTGGGTAAAGGCCTGCGCTGTGCGCACAGGGTCAGCATAGTAGCCGAGGGCAAGCGCCGTACCGGAAACGCAGATCTCCCCTGCCTGCCCGGGCACGGTGACAAGGGTGTCGTTCTCGTCCAGCAGAAAGACTTTCTCATTGGGAAACGCGCGTCCGATGGGCAGCACCTCATCCGGAGCAAAATCGCGGTCCGGCAAAATGGCGTAGGTGCAGTTGCAGGTAATCTCTGTCGGGCCGTAGAGGTTCACAAACCGGGCGTGCGGCAGAGCGGACTTCCACTTCATCAGGTGCTTGATGGGCATGACTTCGCCGCTGAACAATACCTGTCGCACGTGGGAAGGTATACGGTAGCTGAAGCCGTTCATGATGGAGACAAAGCACATGGCACTGACGGCCCAGACAAGTATGGTGACCTCATGGTCTGCCAGATAGTCCATGAGTTTTGTGGGCTGACTAAAATAAGCGCGCGGGATGATCTGCACCTTGGCCCCCGTGTACAGTGCCGTGTACAGGTCTTTGACCGAAACGTCAAAGTCAAAGGGAGCCTGATTGCCCAGAATATCGTTTTGTGTGATGTCGAAAATTTCGGCAAACTGCGGGATAAAATCCAGCACCGAGCGGTGGCTGACGGTGACGCCTTTTGGCACACCAGTGCTTCCGCTTGTGAAGTTGATATACAGAGGGTCAACATCCACAGCCTGACGGCGGCGGGCTGCCAGCAGGGCAGCGTCCGCGGGTGCGGCCAGCAGATCGTCAAGCCGGATGACTTGCCCGCTGTACCCCAGCGCGGCGGCTGCGGCAGCGTGTGCCTCGTCCGTAACAAGAAATGCAGGGGTCAAAGTATCCAATACCTGCAAAGTGCGGGCAGCGGGCTGGCGGGTGTCAAGCACCGAGTAGCAGCAGCCCGCGTAGACTGTGCCAAGCATGGCAGCAAAGGCGGAAACGGATTTTTCCAGGTAAAATGCCACCGGGCGGCGCGGCATCGTGCGGGACGCCAGAAAGCTGCCGGCGCGGCGGGCCGTGTCGGCCAGTTGTGCCCAGGTACAGTCTATCAGGTCATCCCCCACAGCGGGGGCATCCGGGCAGCGGGCGGACGTGGCTTCAAGCCAGTCCAGAATGTTTGTTTGCATAGAAAGCTCTTTTCTTAAAAGTTGGCATAGAGGAAACCAACGGTTTCATTGACGCAGATAAAGCTGAGGAGTACCATGAAAATAACAAGATAGTATAAACCCCAGCGCAGCGCAAGCGGCAGCCGCTGTACCTCTGCGTAAGGGTCGCGGCCTTGTTCCTTCAGCACACTATGGGCAAAGACCAGAAGGGTACTGATGATGACAAGCCCCCAGGCCGGGCCGGAGACTGCCGCGAAAGCGCCGGGTGCATTCGCGGCCAATGCGGACAAATTGAAATCCGTAAAGGTGTTGCGCAGGTAGATGCACCCCTGCACAAACTCATTGCGGTCAAAGTACCAGCCGATGTTGACGATGATAAAGGTCCGCACGATGCGAAAAACGTGCCAGCCGCGGCTTTCGGTAGGAATGTGCAGCGCTGTGTTGAGCTTTTTGAAAGCGGGCTCCAGCAGGTCAGCCAGCGCAATGACAAGACCGTTATACAGACCCCAGGCAAGGTAGTGCGCCTGCGGGCCGTGCCAGATGCCGACTACGGCAAACACAAGCAGGTTGGCGACTGCAGCGGGCAGCACACGGCCAAAATGCTTGCCCCAATGCGATGTGGCCCACTTGCCGAAGCGCTGCATCGGCTTGGTCAGTGCAAAGGGATAGAACAGGTAATCACGCATCCATGCACCCAGCGAAATATGCCAGCGCCGCCAGAAATCCCCCAGCGAGGTAGAAAAATACGGCTGCCGGAAGTTGGGCATCATCTCAATGCCGTACAGCTGCGCAACACCCAATACCATATCAATGCCGCCGGAAAAATCTGCATACTGCTGCAGCGAGTACAGCAAAATGGCCAGCAGTGCCATAGAACCGGCCAGCTTGGGGTCATTGCCGTCGAGGATGGCGGCAATCGTCGGGGCGGTCAGGTTTGCGATGGCATATTTCTTCATTGCGCCGAACAGAAACAGGAACAGTGCACGCTTGGTACGCTCCCAGTTCCAGATGTGACGGGCGGTGAGCTGCGGGGCAATCTCTCCGTAGCGGTTGATGGGACCCTGGATCAGCTGCGGGAAAAAGCTGATGAAAAGCAGAAAGCGGGCGTAGTTTTTCTCTGCCGGGTGCCGACCACGGTAGCAGTCAATCAGATAACCGACGGCCTGAAACGTGTAAAAGCTGATGCCAAGCGGCATGACCAGCCCCAGTGAGGACGGCGCTGTGGCCGAAAATGCACCGGAGAGCAGCTCCGCAAAATAGGACCAGTATTTGAAGTAGCCAAGCACAAGAAAGTTGGCAGTCAGCACAGCAGCAACAAGACATTTTTTGCGGCGCACCACCTGTGCTTTGATGGCCTTTTTTTCGTCCTTGGTTATGCCCGGAGCCTTTCGCCGCGCGGTGGAATCGGCATCCAGCTTTGCCAGCTGCAAGCCGCCGAGCCAGATCGTCAACGCAGTGAAAAGCAGAAAAACAAGGCCCTTCCAGCCGCTGGCGGTAAAAAACAGCAGGCTCAACCCCAGCAGGCAGATCCATTGGCAGCGGCTGAAAACAGTATAATATAAAATGAGTCCAACGCTGACCAGCAGGAAGAAACTCAGGGAATAGATTTCCACACTACACCATCCACAAAATCAAAAATCGACAGAACATTCATAATATCGCTCAAAATCGGTGGAAGAACCAACAATACGGGCATTCACGCGGAACTGGTAGGTGCCGTGCTCCGCCGCTGCGTACTCGGTCCAGGAGCGGGTAGAATACGCGGAAACCCGGCTGTATTCGCTCTCCCCCGGCGCTTTGACCCAGAACTCGTATTCAGCCTGTACGGACGGACCGTGGTAGGAACCGGCCAGCAGCAAAATCTTGTCCGGGTGAACCTCCGGCGTCAGGTAGACGTTGGTGATATAGTTTACGGCGGCCAGATATTCTGACGGTGTCTCGAACAACGATTCCACATCCTGCCCGGCGTCCAGCATAGCAAGAAACTTTGCCATGCTCAGGCTGAACGCATGCCCGCCGGCAGCATTCATGTGGGTGAAATCCTTGTGATAGTCAGGCTCTTTGTTCTCAAACAGCTCTGGCTTTGCAAGGTTAAAGTCATAATAGGAAGCCCCATACTGTGCTGCCAGCTGCTTGAAGTAGGCGTAGTCGTCAAAATACGTCTCGTAGCTCACGACGTCCAGCGTGGTCTTGGGCGCACTGATGAGCAAAAGGCGCGTGCCGTTCTCCTGACAGAGCTGCAGCATGGAGGTTAGCTCCTCAATGTGCTGCGCGCTAAAGTCGTGGGCGTTCTGGCTCCAGGTGTTCACCGCGCCGACAGTGTCAAAGTTGATGACCGTGGTATCCTCCGGCTGGGCATGGGCCGCACCGCGCCGGTGCGGCAGACGATTCAGCACGGCATTCCATTTCTGTTGGATCGTAGCGGGCCAGTCGGTGGGCCAGCTGCCGCTCTGCCAGGGAAAAAGCGCATTCATGGAATCTGCACCTGTAAAGTTATCACGGCTGGTCATGTAGCGCAGCAGGTCAGCGGGCTTATCCTTCCAGGAATCCGTCTGCAGCTCTGCATGTAAAAAAGCCTTTTGGGCTTTGGCATAGGGTTTGCCTGTCATGTTGGTCAGATCCATGACAAGGATCACATACCGGGGAGAATGCTCCCGAAGCAGGGTCTCCAGCGCAATCTGCGACATATCCAAGCTTTGGGCGTTTGTTGCCATCAGTGCAACGGTCTCCCCTGTTGCGGCGGCGAGTTCTTCTTCGGGCAGGGCGCAGGAAGCCAGCGAAGAGCCAATGACGGCAATGTCAATGGACTGCTTTTGGTGGTAGCTGCGCCACATGCCAAGGCTGGAACCGTTATCGGGCGGCATAAAGCCGCAGAGAATCAGATTTATAATCAGAAAAATCGCGGTGAACGCTGCGATTTTGGCTATGTACTTCAAAAGATACGCTCCTAAAACAGACAAATAAAGGAAAATGTCCAAAAACAGTGAACACAGCTATTATACATCAATTGGAACTTCCCTGCAATGGTGATTTGCTGACAAAGGTAAGATTTTACAATCGTGCAAAAAGCCGCGTTTTTTCGTGAAACGCGGCTCTATACAATCAGCCTAAAAGCTGCTTGGCCAAATCAGCGCTGGCCTTGGCATCCTTGCAGTAGTAGTCGGCACCGATGTCCCGGGCGTAGTCGGGCGTCAGCACCGCGCCGCCGACCATGACCTTACAGTCAAGGTGCGCGGCATGCAGGGCCTCGATCGTGGCCTGCATATTGGGGACGGTGGTCGTCATCAGGGCCGACAGGCCGACGAGCTTTGCACCGGTCTGGCGCACGGCCTCTACGACACGCTCGGGGTCAACGTCGCGCCCGAGGTCGAGCACGTCATAGCCGTAGTTTTCGAGGATGACACGGACAATGTTCTTGCCGATGTCATGCACGTCGCCCTTGACTGTGGCAATGACGATCTTGCCCTTGCTGCCCTGCGCCTGGCCGGAGGCGGCAATTTTGGCCTTGATGGCCTCGAACGCAGCCTGCGCGGCGGTGGCGGCCTGCAAAAGCTGCGGCAGGAATACCGTACCTTTCTCAAAGCCGTCGCCCACGGCGTCCAGAGCGGGGATCAGCGAGACATTCACTACGTCCAGCGGTTCGCGCATTGTCAGCGCGGCGTCCGCGGCGGCGCGGGCCTCGGCCTTCAGGCCGCGGCGCACAGCCTCAAACAGGGCGTCCCCGCCCGGTGCGGCGGCGCCGACCTCGCCCACGGTGGCGGCGGACTTGCTCGTCTGCGTCGTCTGGATCTGCACATCGGCATAGGCGGCAACGTAGTCGGTGCTCTGTAAATCCTGCGAGGTCAGCACGCGGTAGGCGCGCACGGCAGCCATCATTTCCGGCGTGTTGGGATTCATGATGGCAAGGTCGAGCCCGGCAGACATGGCCATCGTCAAAAACGTTGTGTTCAGGTAGCCGCGGCACGGCAGGCCGAAGCTGATGTTCGACACGCCCAGCACAGTGCGCACGCCCAGCTCACGCTTGCAGCGGGACAGAGCCTCCAGCGTCTGGACGGCACCCTCCTGCTGGGCGCTGGCGGTCAGCGTCAGGCAGTCAATGTAGATGTCCTCATTCGGGATACCGGCGGCGTTGGCAGCGGCGACAATGCGTTGAGCAATCGCAAAGCGGCCCTCGGCTGTCGGCGGGATACCGCCCTTGTCCAGCGCCAGGCCGACGACGGCGGCGCCGTACTTTTTGCAGAGCGGCAGAATCTTTTCCAGCGTCTCCGGCTCACCGTTGACCGAGTTGACGATGGGCTTGCCGTTATAGATGCGCAGCGCACGGGACAGGGCCTCTGGATTCGAGGAGTCGAGCTGCAGCGGCAGGTCAGTGACGGCCTGCAAATCCTTGACAAGCTGCTCCAGCGTGGCGGCCTCGTCGATGCCGGGCAGGCCCGCGTTGACGTCGAGCACCTGCGCACCGGCCTCGGCCTGGGCCACAGCCTGCGTGCAGGGGTAGGCGCTGTCGCCGTCCCGCAGGGCCTGCTGCAGCCGCTTTTTGCCGGTGGGATTGATGCGCTCCCCCACCACAGTGATGCCGTTGACCTCCACAAAGCGGACCGGCGTGCACAGACAGCTGCGGCGGATGGGGATCTTGTCAGCCGGGGTCAGCGGGCTGAAGGTCTCATGCAGCCTGGCGATAAACGCGGGCGTCGTGCCGCAGCAGCCGCCGACCATCGAAACGCCGATGGCGGCGTACTCCTTCATCTCGGCGGCAAATTCATCCGGGTCGAGATTGTAGCTGCCGTCGGGGTTCGGCAGACCGGCGTTCGGCTTGACAAAGACCGGAACACCTGCGGGCACGCTGCGGCAGAGGCGCTGCGCGAAGGGCAGAATCTCCTTGGGGCCGAGCGAGCAGTTGATGCCCACGGCGTCCGCGCCGAGACCCGCTGCCGTGACGGCGTAGCTTTCGACGGTGCAGCCCGTGAAGGTGCGCCCGCGGCTCTCAAAGCTCATTGAGGTGAAAACAGGCAGATCGCAGTTTTCCCTGGCGGCGAGGATGGCGGCCTTCAGCTCATACAAATCGGTCATCGTCTCCAAAAAGACGAGGTCAGCCCCTGCCGCCGCACCGGCGCGTATGACCTGTGCAAACTCATTGTAGGCATCCTCAAACGCCAGCGTGCCCGCGGGGACGAGCAGCTCACCCAGAGGGCCGATGTCCAACGCCACACACGCGCCGGTGGTCTCGGCGGCCTTGCGCGCACAGGCGATGGAAGCGGAAACGACCTCCTCCACCGTGTGGCCGCAGCCGGTCAGCTTCTTGGCGTTGGCACCAAAGGTATTTGCCAGCAGAATATCCGCGCCCGCGTTGGCGTAGTCAGTGTGGATGGCCGTTAAAACCTCCGGCATTTCCAGCGCGGCGAGCTCGGGCTTCTGCCCGGGCTGCAGACCGCGCGCCTGCAGCTGGGTGCCCATGCCGCCGTCCAGAAAAACAAACCGCTTGCGGTCAAAAACTTCACGAATCTGCATACGCTTCTCCCCTATCAGTCTTGTGTGAAACAGGTCGTGCCGCGCTTGCGGAACGAGCAGGTCTCCTTTAAATGGCAGGTCGCACAGCCTGCGCGGGTGCCGGTCACGGGATGGTCGGCAATGCCTAAAATGGCAGTGGTACTCTTGCGGGGGGTCAAAAGGTGCTGGGGCGTCACGGCCAGGCCGCAGCCGCGCACCGTGTCCGCCGCAAGGCAGAGCGCGTCGTTCAGCTCCAGCGGGCAGTCACCGTAGCCCGGCGCGTAGCGCCCGGTCATAAAGACGCCCTGCGCCTCGATTTGAGCGCGTATTTCGTTCTCCAGCTCGTCACAGACCTGTTCCAAAAGCACCGAGGCCAGCGCGTCTGCCGCGGCGGCCAGGGCAATGTCAGTCAGTTCCATGCGGCGCAAAAGCTTGTCCACCTCGGCCCCGAGGGTCGCTGCCAGCAGAAGGACCTCGTCGCAGCCCTGCAGATGGCGCGTCAGGTCGCTGCCGCAGTTTTCCAGCGGCAGGGCGGTACGCGGCAGACGGCGGTACACCGCACGCGGCGCAGCAGCGGTCAGCACGGTCTGCTCGGCCTTGTCCAGCAGGGCCGCGGTGGCGGCATCGGGCGTCCAGCCGGACGCGCCCATGTAGCGCAGCGCCGTGGCGCGGTCAATGGCGGCGGGCTTGCGGCGCTCCATTACAGCAGATCCCTGATGCCGTCGTAGACCTTCGCGGCCACGGCGGCGTCATTCATTGCGTACAGGTGGATGCCGTCTGCGCCGCCCTCAATGAGGTCGCGCAGCTGCCTGACGGCGTAGTCGATACCGGCGTCGTACAGGCTGGCCGGGTCGTCCTGATAGCGGGAGATCATACGGGTGAACTCAGACGGCAGGCTGGCCGAAGAAAGCGAAACGGTGCGTTCGATCTGGCTGCGCTTGACGATGGGCATGACACCGGCAGAGACCGGCAGCGTGATGCCTGCGCGGCGTGCCAGATTCAGAAAGCGGTAAAAGTGCATATTGTCAAAGAAAAGCTGGGTCAGCAGGTGCTCGGCACCGGCGGCCTGCTTGATGCGCAGGTTCTCAACGTCATGCAGCAGGCTGTCGGCCTCGGGGTGGCCCTCCGGGTAGCAGGCACCGTGAACGGAAAATTCCGGCTTCTTCCATTTGATAAAGGACGTCAGGTCGCTGGCGTGTTTGAAGTCGGGGCTCTCCGGGCGGGACGGGCTGCGGTCACCGCGCAGGGCCAGCACATCCCGGACGCCGACAGATTCCAGCTGATCCAAAATCTCCGCTGCACGGGTCTCGTCGTTGCCCATGCAGATCAGGTGCGCCAGCGTGGGGACATGCAGCTCGTTCTGAATGTAGTCGGCCACCTCCGCGGTGGAGACGCCGCCCGCAGAGCCGCCCGCACCGAAGGTGACGCTGATGAAGCCGGGGTCCATGGCCTGCATCTGGCGCAGGGTGTCCTTGAGCTTATCCATCTGGGTTGTCTGTTTCGGCGGGAAGCATTCGATAGAGAAAACGCAGCGTTTGGCTTTGAACTGTTCCGTGATCGTCATTTTCTACTCCTTATTTTTACGCCGCAAAATCGGCGGAGTCCGCGGAAGTTTCCACGTTGAGGGTGTTGTTCTGCCAGATGAAGGTGAGGCTGCCCTCCAGGTCAGTGCGCCATACCTCGGCCCCGACCTCTGCGTATTTTTGCAGGGCAGCGCGGTGCGGATGGCCGTAATCGTTGTGCAGCCCGCAGCTGACGGCCACGGCCTCGGGCCGGACTGCCTGCATAAAGGTCAGGCTGTTGGAGGTGTAGGACCCGTGATGCCCCGCCTTGAAAAGAGTGGCATGCAGGGTCGGGCCGTAGGTATCGACCAGGCGCTGCTCGGCGTCTGCCTCTGCGTCGCCGGTATCGAGAAAGCGGAAATCGCCCGCCGTGAACAGCGTGCAGAGCGAGGCATCGTTGACGCTGTCGGCATCCTCGCTGCCGCCCTGCAAAATTTGCAGCTTGCCGCTGCCAAGCGGGAATTCCTCCCCGGCTTCTGCTGTGAGAATTTCTGCTCCGCTGTCGGCGGCCAGCTCTGCGAGATGGCGCGGCCAGTCGGCGGTCTCATCCGTCGTGGGCTGCCACAGCGGCAGCAGCAGGGTCTTGACCGGGAGGGTGCGCAGCACCGTGCGGGCGTTGCCGGTGTGGTCTGCGTGGGGATGGGTCAGCACAAGATAGTCAAGCGACGGCACACCCAGCACGTCCAGGTCATAGAGCAGCGCGTCCTCAGCCTCGACGGGGCCGGTGTCGATCAGGCAGTACGCGCCGTCCTGACAAAGCAGCACGGCATCGCCCTGCCCGACATCCAGCACATACACGACGGTACTGCCGTCCGCAGTCTGCGGAGCGCTTTCCTCGGTTTGGAGCGGCACGCCGAGCGCGGCGCGCAGCTGCTGCCAGCCGGGAACACTGCCCCTGCCGCCCAAAAGCTGGACGACGAACGCGGCAAGCACCAGCAGGCAGATGGCAACCGCCGCGGCCAGGCGGGCAAAGCGCTTACCCGTCATACTGGCCGTTCAGCTTGCGCTCCTCCCACTCGGCCTTGGTCACAAGCACGGCGCGGGGCTTGGCACCCTCATAGGGGCCGATGATCTTTTCCTGCTCCATCTG
>ERZ1034980.1145-NODE-1145-length-16520-cov-27.770179_pt1 | contig 16520 bp, 18 predicted proteins | sample MGYA00520622_ERZ1034980 | MGnify/ENA primary metagenome ERZ1034980 (study PRJEB33766, sample SAMN09781791) | gut metagenome | biome: gut microbiome | host: Homo sapiens | place: Madagascar | study: EMG produced TPA metagenomics assembly of the PRJNA485056 data...
CAAGAAAGATATGAGAAATAAATGGTTGAAAGCACTCATTGTAGCAGCTACAGTGGTGCCGTGGAGTGTAGTAATTGTGTTACTTTTGCAAGTCAAGAGTATGGTTTCTCAACAGCCAAAGGTTGAAACTGTTCCTGTAATAGAAGTAGCTGATACCATTATTAATGAGCAACCAAAGTTCTTCTCTCAGACCCCTAAGGAGGGTCTGGAGGAGGCTTTGTCTTATTATGGTTTAAAGCATAGGGATATAGTTTATGCTCAAGCTATTCTTGAAACAGGAAACTTCAAATCTAAGGTTTGCAAGGAGAACAATAACTTATTTGGGTTATATAATAGCAAAAAGAAGAGATACTGCAAGTTTAAGCATTGGGCAGAATCAGTAGTAGCTTATAAGGAGTGGATTCAAAAGAAATATCAACCTCCGAATAACTATTATACATTCCTTGAAAACATTAACTATGCAGAAGAGAAAGAATATACAAGATTATTAAAAGAAATAGTAAATACAAGAAAAGATGACAAGAGAAGACATATTGAAAGAGATTCTTTCACTTAAAGGAAATAACTGGCTGCTTGAATTAGCTACTGGTACAGGAAAATCTAGATTAGCTCTAGAAAAAGTTAAATCATTGGGAGGTAAGACCCTGTTGCTTGTAGTAAATAGAAATGTTCATAAGCAGAATTGGGAGGAAGAAATAAAGAAATGGTGGCCAGATTGTAGTATGCAAATTACTATGACTACTTATGTTTCTCTCCCTAAATATGCGGGGCAGTATGACTGTGCTATATTTGATGAGTGTCATCACTTATCAGAAAGATGTAGAGAAGCTTTATGTTCTTTTGATATTAAGCATAGTGTACTTTTGTCAGCAACAGTAAGTAATAAACTCAAGGATGAGCTTATAGAGGTATTTGATGGTCTTACATCATATAAGAAGGACTTGAAGGATGTTATAGAAGATGGTATTCTTCCAGACCCTAAAGTCTATCTACTTCCTCTTAACTTAAGAGCTGACCTACCAACTGAATCTATTTGGAAGAACCCAAAAGCTAAGGGAAGAATTATTGAAACTTCCTGGACTATGAGGTGGGGCTATATGAAACAAAAGACTAATCCAGTTAGGATTTATTGTACTCAGAGGCAATATATCACTGATTTAGATAATCAGATTGATTATTGGAAGAAGAGATATATGAGGTCTAGAAGTGATATAGCTAAGAATAAGTGGCTTAGACTATGTGGAGATAGATTGAAGTGGCTAAGTGATAAGAAAACTCCTTATGTGCAACAAATCTTGCTACATGTTGGAGAATGTAGAACTTTAATCTTCTGCAACAGTATTGAGCAAACAGAAATGCTAGGAGAGTACTGCATCAACAGCAAAAATAAGCAATCAGTTGAGTATCTTAACTTATTTAACAAAGGCAAGATAAATCATATAACTGCTTGCAATATGCTTAATGAAGGTATGAATCTTGTAGATTGTCAAGTTGGTATATATGCTAACTTAAATAGCTCTGAAACCATTGTAAAGCAAAGAATGGGAAGATTACTAAGACATAAGAACCCTGTTCTTATTATACCATACTTTATTAATACAAGAGAACAGGAATTAGTCAATAAGATGCTTGAGAATTACAATCCTAAGCTTGTTTCAGTAATAAGTGATTACAAAAAGATTAAAATATGAAGATAACTATAGATGAAGATGCTTGTAAAAAGGTAAACTTGTCTCTTCCTGAAGTTCTAATGATAGTCCTAGTGAAAACTGGAGCTAATTTAGAGGAACTCATAACTGAAATGAAGAAAAAGCAAGTGCTTATAGAAGAGCATACTTTACTGGGTAAGAATCTTCTAGTAACTCAAAGATGGAGTGACCTATGTGATAGGGCACTCCTGTCTTCTGATAAAGCAGTCCCAGACAATAAAAGATTAGAGAGCCTAGCAAGGTCTCTAATGGAAGTCTTTCCTGCTGGAAAGAAGGAAGGAACAACTCAATATTGGAAAGGAAATCTGCGAGATAATACTCTAAGACTAGCTAAATTCTTCAAATTATATGGAGATAAATATACAGATGAACAGCTAATAGAAGCTGCTAAGAGTTATGTCAGTTCTCATAATGGAAGATACCAATATATGAGACTGCTTAAGTATTTCATTTGGAAGGATGCTAGAAAGGTTAATTCCGAAGGTGAGGGTTACATAGAAGAAGTTTCTGACCTTGCAGCATTTATTGAGAATGCTAAAGATGATAAAAATCAAAAAGATGACTGGATGTCCACAATGATATGAGTTACTTTGATAGTGTAAAGTCCTTTCTAGTAAAGAAAAGAGAAAGAGCAGTAAGTGGTTTGTATAATTGTATTCCTTTTCCATTTCCAAGATTTAGGATATTTCTACCAGGAACTCAAATGGGAAAGTATATAATATGTACTGCCAATCAAAAAGTAGGAAAAACTAAGTTCTGTGATTTTGTTTATGTCTATGAAACCCTGTTCTTCATAATAGAACATCCAGAGGTAAGAGTAAAGATACTTTATTTTTGCCTTGAAGAGAGTCCTAGAAAGAAATATACAGAGTTTTTATGTCATTTACTTTATAGACTAGATAGAATAGAAATTTCTCCTACTGAACTAGAAAGTACTGACAAAGACCATCCTGTGTCACAAGATATTCTTGATAAGCTTGACTCTGAGAAGTATCAGAGGTATATAAAGAAGTTTGAAGAGATGGTAGAATATATTGATGATGAGAAGAATCCTACAGGTATTAACAAGAAATGCCGAGAGTATGCTTTAAGTCATGGTCATTTGAACTTTAAGGAGGTAGATAGTAAAGGTATTGATGGCACTATGACCAAAAGGAAGATTGTAGACCCAGTTAATCCTTACACTCCTGATGACCCTGAAGAATATAGAATTGCATTACTTGATAATACATCTAATCTTTCCACTGAGAGTGGAATGAAGAAGATGGAAACTGTAGAGAAAATGTCAAAGTACTTTATTACTCTCAGAGACCAATTTAACTTTACTATTGTATGTATTCAGCATCAAGCACAAGCTCAAGAAGGTATAGAAAACTTCAAACTCAATAGGATTAAACCTTCATCTGATGGTTTAGCTGATTGTAAGACTACTACTAGAGATGCTAATATGGTGATAGGACTTTATAGTCCTTTCAAGTATGGTCTTACTGAGTATGAGAAGTATGATATTACCAAATTTAGAAATCATATTAGGTTTATGGAAGTTATTGAAGATAGAGACTATGGAGCTAATGGCAATATATGTCCATTGTTCTTTGATGGAGCAGTGTCTTTCTTTAAGGAGTTGCCTAAGCCAGATGATTATAAAGGTATGCAGAATGTCTATGAAGTATTAGAGAGAAAGAAGAAGGCAAAGATGTCTAAAGTGGCATTGTTAGCCTTTATGTTCACAAGAATAAATAAACTTTTTACAAAATGATTCAATTACCAACAGAAAGGAGTGTAGTAAATAACTACAATCCTAAACTACTCATTATAATGGGTAGGCCAAAGCAAGGAAAAAGCTCATTTATGGCAGCTATTGATGGCAATCTTATTATTGACTTAGAGGATGGCTATAGGGCACTATCTGTAATGAAAGTACAAGCTAGGTCAATGAGAGATTTGCAGGAAATCAGAGATGCTATTAGAGCTAAAGGTAAGGAACTGCATAAATATCCTTACAGGTTCATAACTATTGATAATGCTACTAGACTTGAAGAAATTAGTATTCCCTATGCAGCAGAGCTTTATAGAAATACTCCTATGGGAGCTGGTTGGGGCTATTTAAAGGATAATAAAGGTATGCTTTATAAAGACCCTAAGACAGGTCGACCTATAGTAGACCCTAAAGCTGATGTTAGGCTTCTACCTAACGGTAGTGGCTATCTTTATCTAAGAAAAGCTATTAGACAAATGATAGATATGTTTAAACCACTCTGTGAGACTTTAATTCTAGTTACTCATGTAAAAGATAAACAGATTAGAAAAGACTCTCAAGAGATGTCTGAAATGTCAGTGGATTTAGCTGGTAAAGCAGCAGACATTATTTGTGGAGAAGCAGATGCAATAGGATTAATCTATAGAGATGGAAATAAGACCTATATATCATTTGAAGGAGGAGATAATACAATAAGAGAAGCTAGATGCCCGCATCTTAGAGGAAAGAAGATTTTAGTAGCAGAATCAAATGAGAACAATGAAGTAAAGTTTGATACTTCAAAAATATTTATTAATAATTAATTGTATAACAATGGCAAAGAAAGAATTTACAAAGTTTGAGCTGGCAAGAATGAAGAGAACAGCTCAGAATGTTGAGGGTTTCCTCAAGCAGAAGAACAAGTTGGAAGCAAAGAAAGCTAAGATTGAAGCTGAACTTGCTGAAATTAATGAGCAGATTGAGCTTACTGATGCTCCTACTGTGGCTATGACTGGTTACCATACAGAGGATATTATCAAGAAGGTAGTAACTCCTACTGACCAAGTAGATAAGAATGGTAACATCATTAAGAAGGTTACATTTGAGTTCATCTATCCTGACACTATTGTTCCTCCTGTAACTGAGGAGGAGACCACAGCAAGTGATGTAGAGGATTCAAGTGAGGAGACCACAGAGACAACAGAAGCATTTTAATAACAAATAATAATTAATAATAAATCATGGCAATTAGCAAAGGAAATGCCTCAAAGGAGGCTCAAGAGTTTAAGAGATATATTGGTGTTTGTCCAGTATTTGTTAAAGCAGTAAATCCTAATAAGGCAGAGCATGAGAAGCTCTTTAATACTACTTTGGAGGAAGACCCTGTTTATGTACAAGACAAGGAAGATGCAGAGAACAATACTTATAAGAATGTAAGAATCAGTGTAATAATGCAGCCTGATGTAGAGAAGATTGGCTTTGAGATGCCTATTGTAACTATGCCTCTCTTTGTTGCTAATAAGAAGCAGCATGGTGCCAACTCTGGAAAATACCAGGTTGTAGATAAGTATGGTAGGTTTGCTTGGGCAACAGAGTTTGAAATTCAAAGTAAAACTGCTCCTACTTATACAGATAAGAAAACAGGAGAAACCAAGAAGTTTGATATTGATATGACTTCTATCAGAATTGCTTATGTAGGTGAGGAAGAGCTTACTGCTTTCATCAAGGCATTCTTGTGTATTCCTAGTATCACTACATGGGACAGTGATAGAAGATGTACGGTTCCTAACAAGGATGTTAAGCCTGAGGAATGTGAGTGTAGGCTTGAAGTAGAATCATTTGAGAAGCTCTTCAAGGGTGATTTCTCAGAGATTAAGGAGATTCTTGGATTCCAACCTAATAATAAGGTAAAGGTTTGTCTTGGTGTAAGAACAGACCCTGACTCTGGTAAGTTGTTCCAGTCAGTATATACCAAGAAGTTTATGAGTAATGCCTCTACAAATTACAATAAACTTGATAAGATGTTGCAGGCAGATGCAGCCTATGCTTCTGAACATAATAAGATACTTAGTACAGAGTATTCTGCTGAGGCAGTACATGAGTATTCTGTAACTCCTACTACATTTGCACCAAGTACTGATGCAGCACCAAGTAGTGATATGCCATTTGATGCACCAAGTACTGATGCAGGAAATCCTTGGGCTTAATTATAGACTATGATAGGTAAAGGCAGTAAATCTAAAGAACCTTATCTAAACTTGAGCAACTTAACTCAAGCAGATATTGCTGCTTACTACCTAAATATTGAGTCAATACCTAGCTTAATACATAGTCCACTAAGGAGAGACTCTAAGCCCTCATTTGCATTGTATTGTCCTAAAGGTACTGAAGTCAATTACAAGGATTTCAGTACTGGAGAATCTGGTACTATATGGACTTTATTAACTAAAATGTGGAATTGCAGTGTTGCAGAAGCAGCAGCTAAGGTCTACAATGATTTAGGAGATAAGTCCTATGGTACTAAGATTGGAGTAGGAGGATATATGACTAGACATTGTAAAGTAAATAGTCAAATAGACCTACAATGTAAAGTAAGAGAGTGGAGAGACTATGACTTAGAATACTGGGATTCTTATGGAATATCATTAAAGTGGCTGAAATATGCAGATATATATCCTATATCACATAAGATTATAATAAAGGATAATATAAGCTATACCTTTGGAGCAGATAAATATGCTTATGCTTATGTAGAATTTAAAGAAGGTAAGGTAACTCTTAGACTTAATTTTGAGTGCCCTATGAGAAATCATAGGAGTAGAATCTCCCTAATTAAACAATTATAGATAAGAACACTTGACATTTAATCAAGAGGGAAATTTCAACATAGTTGAAGAAATTTCGTAATGTGGTAGAAGTCCACTAAGGGTTGCCAGTGGTGCTATGACCTTCAACCCGATAGTTCAAAATAATAATTGCGACAGAAGCCTCATCTATGGTGACATAGATTTTGGTAATGACGAGCTAAATTGAACTGATATAATACCCAATGTAAAATAATGATAGGAGTAGCTACCTATTAAGTGGAGGAGAAGGTTCATAAATGTGTAGAGACTATATAGGAGATACCTAAGTTAGAAATAGAGATTGGCTACTACATTGAAAAATGTCTGAGTAGATACTTTCCTAAAATGGGAAGTAAAAATTTCTCTACTTGCAAGATTTCTAATATGGTAGTGAAATAGTCCAGACTACAAAAACTTACATGAAAGGTATTTCACTATAATCATTACTAAATGTGTTAAGTACTATAACTTCATGCTAGCGTTGAGTGTAATGGGTAGGACGTAAGTAAGTTTGCTTGTGTAAAAGCAAGTGTAGTAAGAAAATTTACCAACCTTTTAATAAAAAAGGATATAAATGGTCTAATAAACATGATAAATCTGTAATTAGTTTATGGACTAAAGTACCTAAAAAAGGTAATAGAATATGTATTTGTTCTTCTTTAAAAGATGCTTTATGTCTATGGGCTAATACAGGTATTCCATCATTAGCTATACAAGGTGAGGGCTATAGAATGAGTGATACTGCAATTAATGAACTTAAAAAAAGATTTAATAGAATCTACATCTGTCTTGATAATGATGAAGCTGGCTTAAAGGATGCAATTCAATTAGCTAGTAAAACAGGTTTTATTAATGTAGTATTACCTCAATTTAAAGGTGGTAAGGATGTCAGTGACCTATATAAGGTTCTAGGTAATAAGGAACAGTTCAAACAAACAATTTTAAGTTTATTCAAATGAGTAGAAAAGAAATTTTTGCAAAGGTTAAAGAACTTAACCTTCAAGAGGAAATTGAAAAAAAGTATGGTGACCACTATACTAGAATAAGTAACACAAAACTTGAAGCTGTTATTGCAAAGCATACAGCTGAAACTTCAACTACAGGAGGAGTAGAGGATAGTTGTGGTAAGGGTTGTAAGTGTGATAGGCTCATTGAAATCTTGAGGAAGAAACACATTCTTCTTGATTCAGAGATGTCTTATATCAACTCTTAAGGAACTTTAGGTGAGTAGGAATAAAATTCCTACTCACTTTTTTTTTATTTTATGATATGATAATAAATGCAGAAAAAGGAGATATAAAAGTCTTAGGAGACATCCGAGAATTTAAGACCTCAATAGACCCAAAGAATCTAGAGTTTATTACCACATTATTATCATCAAACTTATACTCTGACCCAGAGCAGTCTTTTATTAGAGAGATTGTAAGCAATGCTTGGGATAGCCATGTGGAGGCAGGAACTACTGACGTCCCTGTTATTGTTAGATTTAGAAAGAATGATATACATTGGGAAGTAACTATTAGAGACTTTGGTACAGGTCTTAGTCCAAAAAGATTTCAAGAAGTATATTGTAATATTGGTAGCAGTACTAAGAGAGAGAGCAATGACTTCATAGGAGGATTTGGTATTGGAAAGTATAGTTCATTAGCTTGTAGTAATACAGTTTATATAACTTCTTATTATAATGGAACTGCTTTTTTGTATGTAATGGTCAAAAGTGGTAATACAATTACTACTAATTTGGTCATGGAGAAGCCTACAGAGGAAAAGAATGGAGTAGAAGTTACTATAAAGAGTATCCGCAATATAGAACCATATAGGAGAGCACTTAGATATATAGTATTCTTTCCTAATGTTTACATTGATGGGATTGATAGTGAGAATAATAATACAAAGTTGAAGAGGTTCAATAACTTTGCAGTAGCCTCTTGTATGATTGACCCTAAGATACTTTTAGGCAATGTACTTTACCCTTGTAATAGAGGTATGCTAGCTAGGGAATCTAGAGCCTTCTTGGATAGGATAGAATATTCTGGTATAGTGATAAAGTTTGATGTAGGTGAAATAAGTATAACTCCTAATAGAGAGAATATCATCTATTCAAATGATACTATCGCTAAAATCGATAAGAGAATTAGTGATGTAAAGAAAGAACTTGATGGGATGGTTGCAAAGAAGTGCAGTAGGGATTATGATAATCTCTATGAACTGTATCTTGCAACGAGAGGTAATATAATGTATGACCTTATTAATGATTCTATTGATGATTCTTGTTTTTATAATAGGTACAGTAGAGATGGTAATTACTGTACTACTATTAATACTAGTACTATTACATTTAAGGGAATTAAGTTAGATGATGGTAGAATTAGTGTAATCAATAGTTTCTTTAATACTAAGCTTCCTAATATCAAGGGGTTATTTTATAATGGAAAGTTCTATCAAACCAGGATACCTACACATGCAAGGGACAGGGTTAAATTAAAGTGTAAACAGATAGTGTGTCTAACTGATAGCACTAGACTAACTTCAATCGCTAAAAACTGGTTAGAAAATAATTATTCTAATTACACAATAATCACTAGTTTTACTAAGGAGGACTTTAGTAATTATATACTTAAGGCTATACCTGCTCTATCATGCACTCAGTTTAATGATAGTAGAGACTCTTTTATAGGGTATATGTATGACTATATAATGTCAAATATAACTCCTATAGATATTAATACCAATAGGGACTTTTTGTTATATAAGGCAAGCATTAAAGCAAATAAGAATCCTACTATAAAAATCAGAAATTTTATCATATATGTTCAAAAGACAAGAGAATATAGAGACAGAAAGTACTTCACTAATATAGAACATTGCATAAAGTATATAAAGGGCTTGAAAAAAGGAATTATTCTTACTGATATGCAAAGTTCCGATAGTTGGTATGATATAGCAGATGCTAGAGGTCTTGAATTTATTAGAGCTAGAAAGGATATAGTTGAAGTCTTTAAAAAGCTTAATCCTACCTTTCTTGTAGATAAGGAATGGATGATAACAAAAGACCCTACTATAATCAAACTTCACACTATATTAAAGTGCTTTGATAAGGGAGGAGTCCCCTCTAGATATTCAATAGGTACTATGTTAGAGACAGTTCCAGAACCATTAAAGGGTGAGTTCATAGATATTATAAACTTTTATCATAGCTTCTCTGATAGTGACTATATAGATATGGCAAGAATGAAATGTACTGATATAGATGAATATACAGAGTATATATGTAAGGAACTTATAAAGCACATTGATATTTATAAGAAAACCTGTCTAGATATAGGTCTTGCTCCTAGTGATACATATTCCCTTAATGGGTTGCTTATAACAGCAGTATTGATGAAGAATAAAGCTTATAGGATTAGTTCTAGGGCTTATAGAAATATTAAAAACAATAAACTTTTAAAAGTATTATGCAGAAAGTAATTAAAGTTGATAACAAGGTTACTGTCTTTCTTGATAATGGAGATATTATCGAAAGAAGGATTACTGAGGATGACTTTCAGAAAGTTGTAGATGCTAAGTCAGATGATGAAGTGTTGAGGATTCTATGTCCAAAGTATCAGAAGGTAATAGACTCCCGCAATGAGACTTTATCATTGATTGAAAGATTAAAGAAGTCCAACATTCTCAGTGTTAGAGACGATGTTGTCTATTGGGAGGATGTATCTTGTCTATCTATTCCACGGAAACTTGCAGAAGCTATTGTAAGTGCAGAGGAAAAGCATGATGAGCTGAAAATTTCTACCTATAGAAACTTTTGGACTCTTATGTCTCTTAATCCCGATGAAAGGTGTAGAAAAAATCTATTTTGGTTCTTGCAGAAGTATGGTATGACTATCTCAAGATGTGGATTCTTCGTTGGTTACAGGAATGTAGATAAAACGGCAGAGGAAGGAGTGTTTACAGATTATCACTCTCATAGTTTTAAGATTAGAATCGGAGAGATGGTAACTATGGATAGGAACAAATGTGACAAAGTACAAGAGCATACTTGTAGTACTGGATTGCACATTGGTGGTAGAGGATGGCTTAAAAAGAGTTATTATGGAGATACAGGTTTGGCTTGTTTAGTCAATCCTGCTGATGTGGTTGCAGTTCCTCCATTTGATAGCTATGGAAAGCTTAGAACTTGTGCCTATCTTCCTATGGAAATTATACATTATGATGAGAATAATGATGTTATTCCATTGGATATAGAAGATGGTTTTGACTGTAGTTATGTTACTAAGGTAATTTATGAGGGTACTATGGGTACAGAGGAGGACTCTACCTATAAAATTAATATCCCAGAGATTCCTGGAACTACAGTTGAAAGTATACAAGACAAGTTGCTTGAAATAGCTAAGGAATGTATTGTCAATAGAGAACTATGACAATAGATGAATATTTTGGAGATTGGATGAAAGTTCTAGATAGAACAGAAACTATGAAGATAATGGGTTGGTTGAGAACTCTTAATCAACCAACTTTGTGCCCATCAATAAAAGATGTATTTAAGGCATTCAAGCTTTGTCCTTACAATAATTGTAGAGTTATCTTTATGGGGCAAGACCCTTACTGTCAAAGAGGTGTAGCTCAAGGAGTTCTATTTGGTAATTCATCTGATACTCCAGAAAATAAACTATCTCCGTCCTTGCAAGTAATAAAAGAATCAGTTATAAATTTTGAGATTCCACATAATTTGATTACCTTTGACCCCACTTTAGAGAGTTGGGCGAGACAAGGTATCCTAATGCTTAATTCTTCATTAACAACAGAAGTAAATAAAATAGGGGTTCATATAATGAAATGGAGACCATTTATGGTTGCTTTCTTAAAGCAGATGTCATTGATTAATCCTGGGATTATTTATGTTTTGTTTGGAAATCAAGCACAAATATTAGAACCTTATATAGGTAAGAACAATTATGTTATCAAAATTGAACATCCTGCTTATTTTGCAAGGACACACAAGAAAATGCCATATCATATTTGGCATGACATAAATAATAAACTCTATGAACTCTATGGAGAGAGAATAGAGTGGTTCAAAGAAAAAGTTTTTTAATTAATTAATACAAAGAAAATGAAGAAATTTATTTCAGTAGAGAGTGGCAAAGAGGTTAAACTTGGTGATAAAGTTATCCTTATGTTTGAAACTAATACTCCTTTTGGTTTTATGAAAGTAAGTAAGGTTGTTCCTGTAACAGAGATTGTCCTTATGAGACTTATAGCAGATAAGAAGGTCAAAGTTGTAGATACTGATGATATTGCTAACAATACTGAGCATAATGATATTTGGAATGATACTACTTGGAATAATGCTCTTATTAATCTATCAAAGAAGACAGGCTGGAAATTTGACAAACTTAATGGTATTCTCGGCACTATTGAGTCTGTTAATCCTTGGGCAGCATTACAGATTGTACTCAAGGAGATTGCCATTGAGTTGGACAAAAAATATAAGGACCACATTAATAAGAGTGAGGAAATCTATGCTGTAAGTCCTCAGGATGGCAGGATTCATAAGATTAACAAGAAGACTATAAAGAATTACAGAGCATTTCCTGCATTTAGAAATGTAGAGGATGCTAAGATTGCTTGTAGTCTTGTTAGAGAGAATCTCAAGTCTATTTTTGCTAATGCCTAATAACAAGAAAATCAGAAATGCCACAGAGTGTAAATCTGGTAATCTGACCTTTAAGTCCCAGCTTGAAAAGAGTGTTTATAACACTCTTTTAGAGCAGGGATTTAATCCACAATATGAACCTATTACATTTGAATTATGGGATGGATTTGTTCCCATAACTCCATTCTATGATAAAGAAACAGATACTCAGCAAACTAAGAGAATTGAGAGTGGAAGTACTATCAAGAATAGATTGCTGATAGCAAAGACTAGTAAAATTACTGGAATCAGATATACCCCAGATTTCTACTTTAGGTATGGCAAGTTAGATGTATATATTGAAGCTAAAGGAATAGAGAATGATGTCTTTTACATAAAGAAGAAATTGTTCAGAAAATTCCTTGATGATAAGCTGTTTGGAACTGGGCAGCATTCAATATACTTTGAGATATATACTAAGAAACAGCTATTACAAGCTGTAGAAATAATCAAGGAGTATGAACGAACTTTATCAGAGAATCAAGCAAGGGCTTCAATGCCTTCCACCTAAAGATACTGAACTCTGTAGTGGGTTTCTAGAAAATAGAGACTTTGAAAAACTTCGTGATATAGTAGAATCATGTCTTGTAATGAAGAAGAGAGATGACTATAGGAGTGTACATAGAGATAAGTGGGTAAATATTGATAGAGGTCAGTTAGAGCAGCTAACTCTGGATGTAAGAGAGTATACTTCTTACTTGGATTTATCTGATATTTCTAATGACTTAGATGAATATTATTAATGGAAAGAAAGAGCCTAAAGGATATATCATGGCAAGTAGATGAGCCTACCTATAGGGCAGACCCAGCTTTGTCATATAGTACTTTAGCACGCTATGAGAGAGAGGGTTTTAATAACTTGGATAAACTATTTGACAAGATAGAGACCCCCTCTCTTACTTTTGGTTCTTGTGTTGATACCTTAATAACAGGAAGTGAAGAGGAGTTCAACCAATTATTTATGGTAGCACAACTTGACAATGGTATCTCTGATACACTTGTTACAATAGTTAAGAAGCTATTCAATGATTTTAAAGATACCTATCATGCCTTAAAGGATATTCCTGATGATGCTATAATAGCATCAATAGAGGGCATTCAGTGGAATAATCATTGGCTACCAAAAACAAGGGCTAAAAAGATTAAAGAGGACTGTGCTGGATACTACGGACTGTTGTACTTAGCAGGAAATAAGAAAATTATCAGCACCCAAGTATATAACGATGTTCAGAATACAGTTGATAAACTTAAATCATCAGATGCTACTAAGTTCTACTTTGAACCAAATAGTATGTTTGATGATAATATAGAGAGATTTTATCAATTGAAATTCAAAGCATCATTCAGTGGTGTTGATTACAGATGTATGGCAGATGAAATAATTGTATTTCACGATAGAAAGCTAGTTGTTCCTGTAGATTTGAAGACTAGTTCTAAGACTGAATGGGATTTCTATAAGAGTTTCATTGAATGGCATTATGACATACAGGCTAGACTATATTGGAGAATCATAAGAGACAATATGGATAGAGACCCTTATTTTAAGGATTTCAAACTTGCTCCATACAAATTTATAGTAGCTAATAAAAGGACTCTAACACCTTTGGTATGGAACTTCAAATCTACAGAAGCTATAGGAGAACTTAAATTAGGAAAAGCTAATCAAGTAGTACTTAGAGACCCATTTACAATAGGCAAAGAGCTATTTAACTATTTAAAGGATAAACCAGTTACTCCAAATGGGATAGATAGAGTTCATCCTAATCAACTAGAAGATTGGATTAATGAGATATGAAAGTATTAAAAAGAACAAAGAAAGGTGGAAGCCAGCTTGAGGAATTTGACTTGAATAAAATAGTCAATGCAGTAAAGAAAGCCTACGCTTCTCAGAAAAAAGAACCTGATGAAGAGGTTCTTAGGGAACTTGCCTACATTCCTACTTACCATAGTGATGTAAGCTCTGTGAGAGTTGAAACTATTCAAATGGAAGTAGAAAAGATTCTTATGGATTTAGCACCTTATAATGTAGCAAAAGCTTATATTATATATAGAAATAAACATGAAGAGTCTAGGTTTATTAGAGAAAGGATTGATTATATGTCTAACTATGCAGATTCTGATGATAATGCTGCTAGTTCTTCAGAGACTGACCCTAATGCTAATGTAACCCAGAAGAATGTTGCAAATCTTGATGGGGAAGTTTATAAGACAGAGAATAGGATTATTCAGAGACAGAGGATGAAGGATAAACTTAATATCCTTTATCCAGAGGTGGCAAAGCAGTATGAAGTGGATGTTGAGAACCATATATTCTACCCTCACGATGAAGCTAGTGTACCTACTTTGAAGTTCTATTGTCAGGCAGATACTCTTTATCCACTTATGACGGAAGGTGTAGGTAATATAGATGGTGTGACACCAACTCCTCCTAATGATTTACAATCATTTAGTGGACAAATAACTAATCTTACCTTCTTGCTTTCTTCTCAGTGTAAAGGTGCAGTAGCCTTTGGAGAATATTTCATTGCTCTGAACTATTACATCATTGCAGAGTTTGGGGATAAATGGTATGAGAAGCTTGATTGTGTTGTAACATCTCCTCATTGTAGGATTCAAAGAACAGTCAGAGATTTCATAGAGAAAGCCTTCAAGCAGTTTATCTATGGCATTAATCAACCTGCTGGTAATAGGTCATATCAGAGTCCATTTACAAATGTATCTTATTATGACCATACATACTTTAGTTCATTGTTTGGAGAATTTTGTTATCCTGATGGAACTAAGCCTGAGTGGGCTGCAATTAATGTTCTTCAGAAGATGTTTATGAAGTTCTTCAATAAACTTAGAACCAAGCAGATTTTGACCTTCCCTGTTGAAACACTGGCAATGGTACATGATGGCAAGGATATTATAGACAGAGAATATAAGGATTTCTGCGCAGAAATGTATGCAGAAGGACACTCATTCTTTACTTATATTTCAGATAGTGCTGATAGTCTTGCATCGTGCTGTAGATTGAGAAATGAACTTGCAGAGAATACTTTCAATCCTACATCAGGTCTTACTGGTGTTATGACTGGTAGCTGCAATGTTATCACTCTTAATATCAATAGGATTATACAGGATTGTGATAAGGCTTATGGGTTGAAGAGAAATGGTGGTTGGAAAGAGAATACCTCATTTATTAAGGATTACTTAGTAGATATTCTTCATAGAGTCTATAAGTATCATATTGCTTATAAGACTATGCTCTATGAACAAGAAGAGAAAGGTATGTTTGCAGCTTGCAATGGTGGCTATATACACATGAACAAGTTGTATAGTACTATTGGTATCAATGGCTTGAATGAAGCAGCCAGATTCTTAGGTCTTAAGGTATCTAATAATCCTGAATATATTAAGTTCTTGCAGTTGATTCTTGGTACTATTAAGGAAGCAAATAAAAAGCACTCTATCCATGATAGTAAGAGACCTTTCTTGTTTAATTCTGAGGTAGTTCCTGCTGAGTCTCTTGGTGGTAAGAACTATAGATGGGACAAAAAAGATGGATATTGGGTTCCCGAAGATGAAAATCTTTATAACTCATATTTCTTTGATGCCCATGATGATACTTCAGTACTAGATAAGATGATTCTGCATGGAAGGCAGACAGCACAGTATTGTGATGGAGGTTCAGCTTGTCATATTAATCTTGAAGACCATTTGAGTAAGGAGCAGTATCTTAAGTTAATTGAATTTGCAGTCAAAGAAGGTACTAATTACTTTACCTTTAATATACCAAATAGTAAATGTGATGATTGTGGTTATATTACAAAGCATCCTATAACAGAATGCCCTAAGTGCCATAGCCATAACATTACTTGGTACACTAGAGTAATAGGTTATTTGAGACCTATTAAGGCATTTGGTATTGATAGATTCATTGAGGCTGGAAAGAGAGTCTATTCTAAACTAAAGGATGTATGCTGAAATATGTAGATAGTAAAGTAGTCTTTGCTGAAATTCCTGATGAAATAACTCTTGCTATTAATATATCTAATTGTCCTTGCCATTGTGAAGGATGCCATTCTCCTTACCTTGCAGATGATATAGGAGAACCTCTTGATTTACAACACTTGACTAATTTGATAGACTCTAATAGAGGTATAACTTGTGTTTGTATTATGGGAGGTGATGCTAATCCAAGTGAAGTAGATGATATTGCACAGGACATTAAGGAATATTATCCTAATCTTAAAGTAGGATGGTATAGTGGTAGAGATTATATTAGCAAAGATATTGATATGAGTAATTTCAACTATATTAAGTATGGACATTATGATAAAGATAAAGGCCCTCTTAATAGTAAAACTACTAATCAAGTAATGCTAGAAATAGATGTTATTCAAGGTAAAGTATTTACTAAAAATATAACAGCAAAGTTTTGGAATGTTTCATATTGAAATGAGTGAATATAAAGAGGGTGATAGTGCAGTGAGAACTAAAACTATCACCCTTTTTGGTATTATTATTTATAGTAGTAGAGAAACTACAAC
>ERZ1034980.1146-NODE-1146-length-16502-cov-4.471819_pt1 | contig 16502 bp, 17 predicted proteins | sample MGYA00520622_ERZ1034980 | MGnify/ENA primary metagenome ERZ1034980 (study PRJEB33766, sample SAMN09781791) | gut metagenome | biome: gut microbiome | host: Homo sapiens | place: Madagascar | study: EMG produced TPA metagenomics assembly of the PRJNA485056 data...
CGCGTCAAAGCGCAACGTGGCCAACGTATTCAATGCCGAGACCTTTATCGAAGGCCTTATCGCTGGCGTTTTTGCCATTGCGGTGGTGGTCATCGTGAGCTTCCCGGTTAATGCTTGGGCGCTTGCGGTCAAACAGGTGCCCAACCTTATGAGTCTGCCCGTCCAAGACGCGCTCGTACTGATTGCGATTTCGGTGGTGCTCACGGTGGTTGCCGGCCTGCTGCCCGCTCGAAGCGCCTCGAAGAAAGACCCGGTGGAGGCGCTGCGCTCCGAATAGGCACGCAGTAATGTCGCGCGGTCACCGTGCCGTTAGGCGATGCTCCAGGCCGGGCGTGCGGGCAACAGCGCGGAGAATGGGTTGAAGAATGATTTTCTGAGCGTTGGGCCCTTTTCTTGCGTTGCCACGATTCTGTGCGATGAGATATCGCCCGTTCCCCTATATCTCCTTGCTATTTCCTTGTTTTGGCGAACACAATGAACAATGTGCTCGCGGTGGGCACGGTTGAGGCAGCAAGTCGCATTTTCGCTGAGGGACCGAGGTACGCGTCTGCCGGATCGCACATCCTAAAAGGAGAGGATTGACCGACATGAACGTAGTGAAGATCGTATTCAGCCCGACAGGCGGAACTCAGAAGGTCGCCGATGCTCTTGCAGAAGAGTTGGCGAAGGACGGGGGCTCAATCTCCCAGATCGATCTGTCCGACCCCGCGATGGAAAAGGCTGACCTTTGCGTTGACGCCGACGCCCTTGCCGTTATCGCCGCACCGTGCTTTGCCGGCCGCGTGCCCGCCCTCGTCTTGGGGCGTCTTGCCAGGGTGGCCAGCAATGGCGCAAAGGCGGTTGTGACGATTGTTTACGGCAATCGCGATTTTGACGATGCCCTGCTTGAGCTCAAGGACAGCGCCGTTGCTCTTGGCTATACGGTGGTTGCCGGTGTGGCTGGTATCGCTGAGCACTCTTTGGCACATCAGTTCGCTACGGGCGAGCCTGGTCCGGATCAGATTGCGATGCTCCATTCGTTCGCACAGCAGATTCTCGAGAAGGTGCAAAACGACGCTACCGGCGACGTTGAGGTCCCCGGCAATAAGCCTTACAAAGATCCCGGTGCTGGCAAGTTGGTTCCCCAGCCAACTCCGGCGTGCTCGGCATGCCGTGCCTGCGCCCAGGTATGTCCTGTTGGAGCGATTGGCGCATTGCCGCGCGGTATGGCAGATGAAAACCTTTGCATTGGCTGCATGCGCTGTGTCGCCGTGTGCTCCAAGCATGCTCGCGTCGTGAATCAAGAGATTGCCGGCGCTATCGCCGCGAGGATCGAGAGCGCGTGTTCCGTGAAGAAAGATCCCCAGCTCTTCCTCTAACAGATATGGGGTTCGGCTGCTCAATTGGATATCGTCTGGCAATGCCGTAAGATGATTCGGTCAAAAGAGCATCTGAATCGAGAGGGATACCGTACGTGATACTGTCGCTGGCTCCCATGGAGGGGCTTACGGGTTATGTGTTTCGCCGTGTGCATGCGGAGTGCTTCGGTGCGCTCGATCGTTACTACACGCCGTTTTTACCGCCTCCTCGTGTGGGCAAGACCTTTGGAGGAAAAGCCTTCAAGGAGCTTGACCCGGCGAACAATCAGGGGCTTACTGTTATCCCTCAGCTTATGAGCAAAAATGCCGACGAGTTTGTGGGGGCAACCCAGGTTTTGGCCGATATGGGCTACCGCGAGGTCAATCTCAACCTGGGCTGTCCCTCTGGCACGGTTGTGGGCAAAGGAAAGGGCTCCGGCTTTTTGCGCGACCTGGGCGAGCTCGAGCTCTTTTTGCAGGATATTTGCAGCAGGTCTGCTCTGGGCGTTTCGGTTAAGACGCGCGTGGGCTTTGAGAGCGATGCGGAGTACGAGGATATCTTGGACCTGTATTGCCGCTGCCCGCTGGCCGAGCTCATTGTGCACCCGCGCGTGCGTGCCGACTTTTACAAGGGCGTGCCTCGGCAGGAGCTCTATGGCAAGACGCTCGAGCGAGCGCCGTTTCCCGTGGCGTATAACGGCGACATCTTTGGCGTGGACGATATGGACGCGCTCGTGGCGGCCTATCCGCAGACGCGCCATGTGATGATCGGTAGGGGGCTGCTTGCCAATCCTGCCCTGGCGCGCATGGCGCAGGGAGGCCCGGCGATGACACTCGCGGAGCTCAAGCATTTTCACGATGAACTCTATCGTGCCTATGAAGCCGAGATGGGCGGCAACGCGGTGTTTCGCATGAAGGAGTGGTGGTTCTACGCCAAGTGCGCCTTCGCAGATCCGCTGGCGGTTCATCGGCTTGTTCGCAAGGCGCGCAAGACGGCTGAATATGAAGCGGCTGCCGAGCGGGTCTTTAACGAAGAGCCTCTTGCCAGCGTCGCTCGTTTTCATGGATAACAATCGGAGGCGCGTTCCCTGTACGGAGCGCGCCTGCGATTTTGTTACAGCATGTTCTTTTGAATCCAGGTGATGATGTCGCTCGATTCGTAGAGCGGTTTGCCATCGATGAAGAGGCACGGTACCTGGCGTTTTCCGCCTACCGCTATCAGATGTTGCTCTGCCGTGCGGTCGGTTGTGATATTACGCTGGGGGATAGAGATGCCGTTGCTTGCAAGGAAGTTCTTGACCTTGATGCAATAGGGGCACCCGGTCATGACGTAAAGCTCGAGCTCGTGATTTGCTGCCATGGGACTCCAATCGGTAGTGACGTTGCTTAATGCTGATGGAGAGATACCCCAAGAAGGCAAGGGCGTATTCCATACGTTTTGGTATTTACGCGATGAGGGTATCGAGAAGGACGAGCTCTCTGAGGCGTTCGGTTCGCGATTGCCCGTGACGCCTTGCTTTTTCATCAAATGCTGCAATGACCGATTCGCCTACGCGTGTGGACAGAACGGCACTCGGTTCGTCTGCAATGGGCGGCCGTCCAAGTCTAGTTGTGCGCCCAGCCGGCCACTCGTCGTTCTCGTAGGCTTCAGCGGCTTTCTCAAGCTCACCAATATCGAAACCAAGCTCCCTCTCCAGGTCTTTGATGTCCATGATGTCTCCTAACGTACCAGTCCGATTTCCCTGAGTACCTTTTGGGTCGGTGGCGTGAAAGCGTGGTAGATGACATATCCGCGCTGGCTTTGCCAATAGCGCGCGATCATCTCGATTAGTCTACCGTTGCATCCCACTCCAACCAAAATGTAGTCAATGCCCCCGTTGTCCAAATCACGGCGGATCCAGGCAAACGCCTGGTTCCACGCGCTCGTGATTTCACCTTTACTGAGCCCATGCTTCAATGCATGAGGATGAATGCCATACAGGTCCATATGCGTCTCTTTCTTTTTGTATACACTTTTGTATACAAAAAATCAATCGTTTTGGGGAGAATGTCTCACCCTTATGCTTTTCTAGCTGTGATTTCGGCGTAGGAATGACCGTTAAACTTCCAGAGAGGCAATTTTGCATAGAGGGGTTCAAGAAGATTCTTGATCATGCTGCGCCGCGGATTTTCGGCATAAGGAAAGCCCGAGCAAACGAGGAGGAATGCAGCATCGTCGTCGATTTCGCTTGCCGATGCCATTCCTGTGAGGCCAACGTACCTGATTAGCTTCGCGATGGCAAAATCAAATCCTTCTTGGCGGTAATAAAGCTCTCTACTGTCGCCTTCGACTTCTTTAAAAACAGCTTCTTTGAGATGCTCAATCTGCCGCTCACAGGGATAGAAGCCGCACTCAATTGTGTGCGAGTCAAGTTGTTTGATGGGCCATTCTTTATGCCCGGCCAGAATGGTGGCTCTTCTCGTCTCAAGCTTCAACGCCTGTCTCTCGCGCACCTCTTGAATAAAATCGGTATGGCGTTCATAGCATGCATAGGAGTATTGATAATCAGAGAAGTGATAGGTATTTAAAGCAGTGGAATTTGAAAGTTCTTGTGCAACAAGACAGAACACTTGTTCTCCCTGCCATATAAGAGGTCTGTAATCTTCAGACCTCTTATCGGCAAGGCGCCAGATGGCTTCTTTGAAATCGTACGAGAAGGTGATGCCGGGATTCTCTTGTTTAAGGAGGTCATGCAGCGCCTCCACTTCAATTATTCCGCATGCATCAACATAAGCCTGGATAAAACGTAGAATTGTCTGACTTGCTTCAAGATGCCAACATCTGGAGTAACTGGGAAGGGTGTCTAGCCCCTGATATTCTCGATGGAGCCGTATCCTCGAAGGTTCCCAAGCACCTTCGGCTGCTGCATTTGTGATCTCTTGGCGACGTTTGAGGTCTTTAATGCGATATATCTCTTCGTATTGCTTCCAGTCGAGTTCGGCGCGCAAGCCGGCGATGTCCGGAAACGATCGTGCAAGATTGAGACATTTTTTGAGATAGGTCGGACCGAATTCGCGACCGCAGGCTTCTTTTAGACGTTTCCCAACAGCTGAGAAAAGCTGAGTGAGCTTTGAAGCGCTATAGGATGAACAATCCTGTTCGATACACACTCCGATTGTCCAAGCCCCCTTAAACATGGGGGCGTTGTCGAGCGTCTCATCGCCGAGCTGGTGCTCATCGATGAGTTTGGAAATGTCGGAAACGAGGCTGTCGATGACGGATAAGGGAAAGGAAGGGATGGTCTGGGCCATAACTAAGCACTCCTGTGAAACTCACGGACAACAAAGAGAGTTGTGAGTGTCGCTCTTCTTGGGTGGCGACGGACAGGAGCGCGGCCTGCCTGAAACAAACGTGTGCTACAGCAAAAAAGAAAGCAACTGAGCCTGCCGCTCCGCACCATTGGGGGTCTTCGGAACGGCTCACGTAGGATTTCATACCGTATCTAGAGTATAACACAAATAAGAACAAATGTTCGATTGAATTGATTTAATCCTAGAAGTCGTTTTTTGGCAAAGCGTATCGATGCGGCTTCGGGTTGCTGACTCAGGATACATTTATCGGCTCTGTGTTCAGTATGGGACTCCCTGTCATGTGTACAAAGGCCAGCCGCACGAGAGTTCTCCTTGGTAGGAAGAGAGTGCAAGCCAATTTACGCCATATGTCAGAAATGACTTGCAATCGATGATGTTCGGCGTATGCTTATTTATGACATATGTCAGGAATGGAGAAGGCTATGGCAGGACGGCGCGAAAAAACAAGGCACGTGGGCATGCAGCCCGAATACCTAGGGTTCACTCCCGACGGGACGGCTGCCGGCGTAGACGTTGTTCTTGCCATCGACGAGCTGGAAGCACTGCGTCTAATCGACCTGGAGCAACTGAGCCAGGCAGAAGCCGCTGAGCGCATGGGCGTCGCGCGCACCACGATCGCCATGATTTGCAGCCGCGCTCATACCAAGGTCGCAGATGCTCTGGTCAACGGTCGTCGTCTTGTCATCACGGGTGGAAACGTTGCGTACGACCCCGCTCCGCAACCTGACGCAAACGCTTGGTCGCACAAGAAGGAGAACAGTATGAGGATTGCGGTCACGTACGAAGATGGTAAGATTTTCCAGCACTTTGGTCGCACGGAGCAGTTTAAGCTCTATGACGTTGAGGGTGGTAAGGTTGTATCCTCGCAGGTAGTAGGCTCGAATGGTGCTGGTCACGGCGCTCTTGCCGGCGTGCTTGCAGCAGGCGGCGTCGACGTGCTTATCTGTGGTGGCATCGGCGGCGGGGCTGTTAACGCCCTCGCTCAGACCGGCATCGATATCTATCCCGGTGCGGCGGGCGACTGTGACGACATCGTGAACGCCTTCCTTGCGGGCGAGGTCGCGCAGGCCGAGGGCGCCACGTGCGGCTGCGGTGGCCACGGCCACGAGCACGGCCACGGCCATGAGGGCTGCGGATGCGGTGGCCATGGCCATGAGCATGGCGAGGGACATCACTGCTGCCACTAGTAAATGCTGGATAAACCATTGTTGGATTTATCCCATTTGCATACCCCAGTGTTTGCAACCGCGTAGATAACGCGCTAGAGTTTTCGCTTGAAAGCTAACCGAGCGGGTCAGACTCCCTGGAGGGGTTTGCCCGCTTTTGCTCTATCTGAGGGGACCTTACGTGAAGCTCGACGAGCTGGAAATCGGTAAGGACGCGATTATCGCGTCTGTGGCGTCGGACGACGTAGCACTGCATCAGCATATTCTCGACATGGGCCTAACGCCCGGTACCGAAGTGACCATGATGAAGTACGCCCCTATGGGCGACCCCATGGAGATTCGCCTGCGCGGCTATGAGCTCACGCTTCGTCGCGATACCGCGGCGCGCATCGAGCTTGTGGACGTTCACGATACCGATACCGTTGCGCGCCGTGCCCCGCAGACGGGCAGCGTCGCGCATCCTGCTTTGGGCGAGGGGTACCATCCGCGCCGTACAAAGAAGGCGGTGCCCGAAGGCTCACCTATCACCTTTGCCCTTGCCGGCAACCAGAACTGCGGCAAGACAACGCTCTTCAACTGCCTTACGGGCTCCAACCAGCATGTGGGCAATTTCCCGGGCGTGACGGTCGATCGTAAAGATGGCCAGATCCGCAACCACCCCGAGGCGACGGTCACCGACCTGCCCGGCATCTACTCGCTCTCTCCGTATACGGGAGAGGAGGTCGTAAGCCGCCAGTTTATTCTCGATTCGCAGCCCGATGCGGTGATTGATATCATCGATGCCACCAATATCGAGCGCAACCTCTACCTCACGCTCCAGCTTATGGAGCTCGATCGACCCATGGTTATCGCCCTTAACATGATGGATGAGGTCACGGCCAACGGCGGCACCATCGACGTCAACCTGCTCGAGCGCGAGCTTGGCGTGCCTGTGGTTCCCATCTCGGCGGCAAAGAACGAAGGCATCGGCGAGCTAGTGGAGCATGCCATGCACATCGCCCGCTACGGCGAGCGGCCGGGGCGCATCGATTTTTTGTTCGAGCGCGGCCGACAGCCCCGATGGCGGCGCGCTCCATCGTTGCATCCACGGTATTGCAAACTTGATTGAGGGCCATGCCAAGGCTGCGGCTATCCCGCTGCGCTTTGCGGCGACCAAGCTCGTCGAAGGCGACGCACTGGTTATCAAGGCCCTGAATCTCGATCAAAATGAGCTTGATGCCATCGAGCACATCATCTGCCAGATGGAGGAGGAATCGGGCAGCGATCGCCTGTGCGCTCTTGCCGATATGCGCTTTACCTTTATCGAGGATGTGTGCGCCACCTGCGTGGTCAAGCCGCACGAGAGCCGCGAGCACAAGCGCTCCGTTGCCATCGATCGTGTGCTTACGGGACGCTTTACCGCCATCCCAATGTTCATCCTCATCATGGGGCTTGTCTTTTGGCTCACCTTTGGCGTTATCGGCGCGGCGCTGCAAGGCCTGCTCGAGCAGGTGGTCTCGATGGCGATTGGTGCGACAGATGCAGGCCTTATGGCATTTGGTACCAATCCCGTGGTCCGCTCCCTTGTGGTTGACGGCGTGCTCACCGGTGTGGGCAGCGTGCTTTCGTTCTTGCCCATCATCGTCGTGCTGTTCTTGCTGCTCTCGATTCTCGAGGACTCGGGCTATATGGCACGCGTCGCGTTTGTGATGGATAAGATTTTGCGCCGCTTTGGCCTTTCGGGTCGCAGCTTTGTGCCCATGCTTGTGGGCTTTGGCTGTAGCGTGCCTGCCATCATGTCCACGCGCACCTTGCCTTCCGATCACGACCGCAAAATGACGGTCATGCTCACGCCGTTCATGAGCTGCTCGGCAAAGCTTCCCGTCTACGGTCTGCTCTGTGCTGCGTTTTTCCCGCAGGCAACCGTGCCCGCTATGGTCTCGCTCTATATTCTGGGCATCCTGGTGGGTATGATTGTCGCCACGATTCTCAACCACACAACATTTAAGGGCGAGCCCGTGCCCTTTATCATGGAGCTTCCCAACTACCGCATGCCCAGCGCAAAGACTACGCTGTTGCTTGCATGGGACAAGGCCAAGGGTTTTATCACCAAAGCGTTTACCATCATCTTTGCGGCTTCGGTCGTGATCTGGTTCCTGCAGACGTTCGACATCCGCTTCAATATGGTGACCGATCAGTCTCAAAGTATGCTCGCGGTCCTGGGCGGGCTTATAGCGCCCGTGTTCGCGCCGCTCGGCTTTGGTGACTGGCGCACCTCGACGGCACTCGTGTGCGGCCTTGTCGCTAAAGAGAGCGTCATCTCGACGCTTACGGTGCTGCTGGGCTCCACGTCTGCGGCGGCGCTTTCGGGCATGTTCACGGCACCCATTGCATACGTGTTCCTGGTGTTTGTCCTGCTCTATCCGCCCTGCGTGGCAGCCATTAGCACCGTGCGTTCCGAGCTGGGCGGGCGTTATGCCGTGGCGGTTTTTGCCTTACAGGTAACGGTTGCCTGGATTATCGCCTTTGTCGTACACACCGTGTTTTTACTTGCAGGGTTGCTCTAGTGCAGAAGGGGAACAAAGTCCTTAAGGGCGTTGTTCCCCTTTTTTATTGAGTGACGTTGCCGGTTGAGGATTAGAGGGTCATCGCATGATGGGGAAGACAAGGGTGGGCGCGGCAAGCCCCATGGGATTTATCCTGGGCTTTGGCATCGTGAGCATGCTGATGGACATTGTGTACGAGGCCGCGCTTTCGGTCCAAGGTCCGTTGCTGTATTCGGTAGGCGCTACGGCGGCGGTTGTGGGCTTGGTTTCGGGTCTGGGCGAGGCAACTTCGCTGGCGGGACGTTTGGCAAGCGGGCCTGCTGCCGATCGTTCCGGCCGCTATTGGGCATTTGCTCTTTTGGGCTATGCGGCAACGGGTCTTGCTGTTCCCGCCATGGGATTTGCGGGCAGCGTGCTGGGCATGTCATTTCTTATCATCTTCGAGCGCTTTGGAAAGTCGCTGCGCACGCCTTCGCGCGATGCTATGCTCTCGCACGCGGCCTCTCGCGTGGGCCGCGGCAAGGGTTTTGCCTTTCACGAGGCGCTCGACCAGGTGGGTGCCGTGGCGGGTCCACTTATCGCAGCAGCGATTTTGCAGGCGACGCACAACGCATATGGCCCTGCGCTCGGCGTGATGCTCATCCCCGGACTCGCCGCTATCGGCGTGCTACTATACTTGCGTTATCGCGTTCCGCGCCCCGAGGTGTTTGAGGAAGACGACGAGGCCGATTCGGCCGAGGACGACGCTGTGAGTGCATCGAAGGTCTCGGCAGTGGAGCCTATCAAGCTCCCTCGTCTGTTTTGGATCTACACGGGTTTTTGCGGCTTGGTCTTGGCTGGCGTGGGAACGTTTGGCGTCATGTCGTTCCACATGGTTTCTGCCCATATCGTCTCGGCACCGACGGTTGCCGTGCTCTATGCGGTGGCTATGGGTGTTGACGGCGTGTTTGCGCTGATAACGGGGTCGATTTACGACAAGGTGGGTGTGCGCGTGCTGTTTGTTCTGCCGGTGGTGAGCGCAATCGTTCCGCTCTTTGCGTTTGGAAACAGCCTTGTCTCGGTGGTTGCGGGCGTGGTCCTATGGGGCGCGAGCTTGGGTATCCAGGAATCGACCATGCGTGCGGCGGTTGCCGATATGGTGCCGGGCTGCAAGCGCGCAACGTCGTACGGCATGTTCTCGGTCTTCATGGGCGTGGGCTCGTTTGTGGGCGCAGGCGTGACGGGCGCCTTGTATGCTCATGGTCAGGCGGCGATCGTCGTGTATGCGCTGGTTCTCGAGGCGGCGGCCTGCGTGTTGCTGTTCTTGGCGCTGCGCGGCGCGAGGAAATAGACACGACGGAGTGCCGTTCGGCTTCGATAGGCAAAGAAAACACTCCTGATAGATGCCTCTACCAGGAGTGTTACGCGTTCGCGTTGTGGTGCGTTGGCGCGGTGCTATGCAGCTAGCGACTTGCGGACCATGCCCTTGGGGTCTTTGACGAGTAGGTAAAGCGCCCAGGCGATAAGGCCGGTCGTCACGATAACGAGGCCCAACAGGGCGTCATCAATCATCGCGGCGTGGTCGGCGATCTCGATAAAGGCTTCGCCCTCAAGAAGGCTGGCGATGCCGTCTACCGTCCACATAAGGCCCGCACCCCAGTACATGAGGGCAAGGACGCCGATTTTCATCTGGCTGTTGGGGCCGGCAACATACCACGCGATGGTGGCGATGGCGGCGGCAAGAAGCGTGATGATGAGCGTCATATTAGGCCTCGGTTGCAACCGCGCGTGCGGAGCGCTTGACCATGGCGTCGGCCACGACGGTGACGATGGCCCAGCATACGGTAACCATGACGCACATGCCCACGCCGACGGTCGCCATCTCGTGGAGCATGGCGGAGGTATCGGCCGCGTTGTACATGGCAGTCAGGAACGGCGGGAAGGGCACGACCTCGCCATGCCAGATATGCTCGATGCACAGCAGGATAACGCCACCCCACAGCATGTTGCACAGCCAGCCGAGCTTGCGGGTCCAGCAGATGCCGGTCTCGGCAGCGTCGGTGAGCTGATTGCCGTCCTTATCGACGATACCGCGCTCCATCTCCTTTTTCTTGACGATGGAACGAACGGCAGTAACGGCAACGGCCTCGCCGCCTCCAACAACAAAACAAGCCATAAGAAGTCTCCTTTGTCTATCGATGCAATGTCGCATCGGGCTGTTTCTATTTGAAGCAGTATAGGCGAATTGCATCATGCCGCGCGTACTGCGCAAGACGTTTTACCAAACTGTCACGCTTGGCAAAAATCGTCAACTTCGATGGCGTCGCGTGCACGGCAGGGCGGGGCGAGCCTTTGTGCAGAACTCGCCTCGCCGCAGGGGGCTATTGTTTTTGCAGCGTGATGGCGATGGTGTTGAGGTGATCGAGCGCACCGGCTGCAACGGCCGCGCGGTCGCCCGCGGCATATTCGTTGTCGCAGGCAATCCAGTCGGTCCAGGCTTCACGCGTGCAGGTCATGGCGTGCATATCCAAGATGTGGCACTCGGTCGTCTGTTCGATCATGGCGCGCCACCAGTCCATGTCGTGCATGTACTCCAGCTGCTCGGGGGTCCAGGAGGCAAGCAAGCATCCGGGTAGATTGTCGTGGCAATCGTGCACCATGCCGGGGATGGAAAGATAGAGTTTGGATCCCGGCTTGACGTATGGAAGGAGCTTTTCGCCCAGGTATCGAGGGTCGCGACCGTAGTAGTTGTACGAGTCGATGCTCACTACGGCGTCGAAGAACTCGGGCTCAAAAGGCAGACCCTGCGATGCATCGGCCTGTATGGGGTGAATCATCTGGTCGGGGACGCCCATCTCGCGAAAGAACGCGCGGTTTTCATGAGGGTCGCTCCAAAGATCGACGGCGTAGACATCAAGGCCGTATTCGCGTGCGAGCATGACGCTCGTGATGCCGCTTCCGCTACCGAGGTCGCAAACGCGACTTCCATGCGGAATCTTGGCGCCTTCAAGCAGCTCTTCGCAGAGTTTGAGCGGGTTGGGTCCCATGATTTTTGATTGGACGAGTGCGGTGTCAAAACGGTTTGACTTGGGAAACGTTTGCATGATGTTGTTCTTTCTGATTGATGGTTCGATATCGAATCAGGTTGGAACGGCGCAAACAACCCGGGTGCGCTCGGCACCCCTTATGGGCTATGCGATTAACCGTTCCCTAAAGAACAAGGACCAAAAAGACATCCCCTAAAGCGTCGTGGCGAGCGGTTGCCCGCCGGTTGGCTCCATAATAGCCCTCTCGGCCATGCTCTGCGAGGATATTCCCTAATAAGCGAGGTGGGGAGCGGCAGTTCTCCGTTTATGCGCTCTGCGTTTTCTTGGATGATAATGGCGAATGAGCAAAAGGGAAGATTGGGGTCTGCATGATTTTGTACTTTAGCGCCGAGGGCAACAGCCGCCATGTTGCTGAGCGCATTGCCGAGCATCTGGGCGATGTCGCCGTCTCGATTGAGGCGTTCAAAGGCGAGACCAATCCGCATATCGCTGTTGAAGAGAGCGGATGTTTGGGCTTTATCGCTCCCACGTACTGCTGGGGCCTGCCCACACCGGCTGTCGATTTTCTCAAACGTGCAACGTTCGAGGTCCCTGCCAATGTCTACGTCTTTACCGCCACGACGTTCGGCACCACCGCCGGGCAGACTACGCGCTTTGTCGCCAATCTGTTGCATGAGCGAGGCGTTGAGACGACGGCCCAATACAGCGTCCAGATGCCGGATACCTGGACTCCGATGTTCGATCTTTCCGATACAGAGAAGGTGGCGGCGCTTAACGCCCGGGCAGACGAGCAGATTGATGAATGCGCGCAGATGATTGCCAATCGCGCGATGGGAAACCACGTGCGCCGTGCCGTCCCGATGTTTGCCGCCAAGCTCTACTACCGCTTTGGCTTGCCCGCATGCCAGGATACGAGCAAATTTAGCGTCGATGCGAATGCTTGCGTGGGCTGTGGCCTGTGCGCAAAACGCTGCCCGGTCGATGCGATCCAAATGCGCGACGGTGTGCCCACATGGAGCAAACCCGAGTGCGCAGCCTGTCTGCGCTGCTTGCACAGTTGCCCTAAGTTCGCGATTCAGCGAGGACCCAAGACGCATGCGCGCGGGCAGTATCTGCACCCATAAGGATTGCTGCTAAGGCTAAGGCCGATTTGCCATATAAAACTACGAGGTCATGCGCCTCAAAAACGCCTCAAGGAGCTTGCCTCCTGGAGGCGTTTCTTTTTTGTGGGCTTGTTCGTGTCCGGGCCGGATGCTAGAGTGTGAAACACCCGAGGGTTGAGAGACCCAACTCCTGGCACAAAGGGCGCTTGACGCCTTTAGGAGATGCCGGCGGCGTTTGTGCCTGTCGTCGGATTTTTATTCAAGTACAACCTCATAGCGAGAGTCCTGGCGTGCACGGCTGCCGTTTTTGGCTGCTATCGATACGCGTCGGTTTCCATCGCGCTTGTGGTTGTTGCGTCTCACCCTCGGAAGGAGCTCAATATGGGCGAGCACACCATCATCTACCAACCTCAAATCATCCGCGAGACGGCCGAAGGCCTCAATCGCCTCGACATCAGAGACGAAATGCTGAGCCGGCGCGAACTCGAACTCATGACGTTTGTGGACGCGGAGTCGTGCGCTGCCGCTATACGCGGTCTGCTTTACCTGCAGCATCAGGACCCAGAAGCACCCGTGACGCTCTACATCAACAGCCCGGGCGGCGAGGTGCAAAGCGGCCTTGCGCTCTATGACGTCATGCAGGCCGTGACCTGCACCATCCGCACCGTTTGCCTGGGCATGGCGGCAAGCATGGGGGCGCTGCTGTTCATCGCGGGAGACGAGCGAGAGGTCCTGCCGCACAGTCGCGTTATGATTCACGACCCGCTTATCAGCGGCGGGGCAGGAGGCAGCGCGCTTTCCGTCAAGGCCCGCGCCGACGACCTCATGCGTATCCGCGACATCACTGCCGGTGTGATCGCGCGCCATAGCGGCATGTCGCTCGAGCGCGTCTTTGAACTTACGGCCTCCGATACCTATTTCGAGGCGAAAGAAGCCGTGGAGGCGGGCCTTGCAGACCGCATCATCACGAGGCTCTGATGCTCGTTAAATCCTGTATTACCTACATCTACCAGCGCGAACGCATCGCGCAGAAAGCGAGTAATCATGATCGCTAAAACCATGAATCCTCGTGCCGCCTATGCGGGCGAGCTTCTCCTCACATCCGAGCGCACCGAGAGCATGGACTCGTGGGCAACCGGACTCAATAACAACGTTCTCGTGCTGGGCTGCTCCGGCGCGGGCAAGACGCGCAACTTCCTCAAACCGAACCTGCTGCAGTGTCACGGGTCCTATGTTGTGCTTGACTCCAAGGGTCGCCTCTTTCACGAAATGGCGCCGTATCTGAGCGACCACGGCTATACGGTCGACTGCCTCGACTTCACTACGATGGAGGGGACGGTTGGCTACGATCCGCTACATCATGTGCGCTGGAGGCGCGGTCGCCCGCTTGCGCAGGATATCATTGGCATTGCGAGTGCGCTCTTTCCCCGCGACGAGATGGGTGACGACCCGTTTTGGGCGAGTGCGGCTGCCAATTACGTTGCAAGCTACATCGCCTACGTTTTTGAGGCACTGCCCGATCGCGAATGGAACATGGCATCGGTCGTGAGTGTTTTCGAACAGGCCTGCGAGGACAACATCGAGCAGCTGTTTTGCGACCTTCGCCGGCAGGACCCGGAAAGCTACGCCGTCTCGCTCTTTCGCCGCGCACGGAGCACGGCTCGGGCCGAGAAGATGCATTCGAGCATCATGGGCATTATCGCCGCGAACCTGATGCCGCTCACATTTGACGGAGCGCTCGCATCGTTTCGCAAACCCGAACAGATTGATTTTCGCGACTTGGGGTGCGAGCGTCGCGTGCTCTTTGTGACGATGGACGACATGGATCGCAGCCTGGCCCCGCTCACGAGTCTGTTTATACGCCAGGCGTTTTCGAGCCTGTGCGACTTCGCGGACGCCTCATGCGAGGGCGGCCGCCTGCCCGTACCCGTGCGATTCATGCTCGACGATTTCGCAAACCTCACGCTGCCCGGCTTTGACGACGTACTTTCCGTCATTCGCAGTCGAGAGATCAGCTGCACCGTCATCTGCCAGACGGTGAGTCAGCTCGAGGCCCGCTATGGCGAGGCTCAGGCGAACTCGATCATCGGTAACTGCGACCGTCACCTTGTGCTGGGATTCCAGGACGAGCGAACGGCCCGCTATTTTGCCCTGCGTGCCAATAAGACGCCCTCGACGCTGCTTGAGACTCCGCCAGGAAGATGGTGGCTGTTCGAGCGCGGCCAGCGCGGTGTGTGCGAGCTCGCTTACGAACTTGAACAGCACCCGGGCTATGCCGAGTTTGCTGGTGAGGAAGAAGCGCCTGAGTTTGTACCGGACATACGCGAGGAGGACTTTTGGTCCGAGACGCTTTTTGAAGTCGAGCCGCTTGGAGGCGGTTCGGGTGTGGCTGCCTAAAGGAAGGGGAGACGATGGACAAAACGATGAACAAGATGAACGAACGCCTGAGCTTGAGCGAACGCATTGCGCGTGCCAGCGCTATCCGTGACCAAGCGGCGACGGTGCAGCCAGAGCGCGGGCTTATCGACGCTGAGCGCAGAAGCGCGTTTGCTCCCTGTTATATCTACCGCGCGCATGCCGACGAGCTCTTGCAGATCGTGGGACAGATCTCTGACGCGTTGCCGAGCCGCGCCTCCTTTTTGGCGCGCACGGACCCGACGGAGGCTGCGCGTCCCGAGAATCATTCGGTCGCAGCGTATGCCGAAGTGGAAAACCCCGCCGTCGCCTTTGTGTGGGAGCTGCGCCACAACCCCGAGGGTGCCCTTGCGACCTTGCCGGACCGCAGCTACAACAAGGTGCTCGATGCCACGGATGTGCTCAAGGAGCTGTGGGAGGATAAACCCGCAGTCAACGAGCTAGAGCTCGCGAAGGCCCTGATCACACAGATCGTGTTGCTCGACGACAACCTGTGCGAGCAGGTGCTTACCCGCGCAAACATCATGGCGAGGGAGTGCTCAACCGCCGTGGCCCCGTACCTGCGGCCCCAAAGTTGATGATTTTCTGTTGGGCTATTTGCGCGTGTCAACGCTAGAATCGAATGGAATGTCTCGAGACTAGAGGAGAAGCACGTGGCCCAGGACTTTTTCGACCTGCTGTACAACGGCTATACCGGCGAATTCCAGCTTATGAGCTCGCTGTATCGCAACGGCTTGGACGCACTGCGCCCGCCTGCAGACATGGGCATCGACGTGGTGTCGCTCAACCTTAAACAAAGGCTCGAACAGCCCGATGTGCCCGCCGAGATGTTCTATTTCCAGGTGAAGACCGCCGTTACCAACGTGAGCGAGAATGCAGATCGTCCCGGTGCGTTTGCCGTGGTGGAGTTCAAGCTCAAGGCGACCGAGGTCAATCTGCTGAGCTGCTCGGGCGACCGCGCCTTGTTCTGCTATGTGTACAACAGCGAGGCCGGTGCGCTTACAGATGCGTTCGAGACACCGTTTATCTGCTTTTGGCTCGATGGCTGCCTGCTGGCAAAGCTTGAGCGCCAGGGTGCCTTTTATTGCAAGGAGGGCGAGTCCAAGCTGACGCTGACATGCCAGTTGCGCAAGCCCGCGCATGAGTTTGGCCACTGGTACGCGCTTGTAGTGGACAAGGACGGCAGCAAACTCGAGGACGGTTACCTGGGCGTTGTGGGCGGCGAGGGAAACCCGGCGAATGATGGTGCCGATCACTACAGCGTGGGCGGCTATCTGAAGTACGCGCGGCGGGACTAGGTGTTTGGTGCCGCGGACGTGATGGGTTTTATGCGCTAGCACGGGGGCTGCATATCGTTTGTGGCAAATCTTGCAAAGTAGGATTGCAAGAAACCGAGAATCTTGCAAAGTAACTTTGCAAGATTTGGAGAAGGCGCCATAGGGTGCCTTCCGCTTTCCGAGGTGCATATTCGTTTCGATCTGCTCTCCGGGCTGCTAGAACACAAGCGTTAGCTGGGCGCCCTGCTAATATGAGAAAGCCATTGTCAATAGGCATAATCGTACGAGCCCGGTTTCAACCG
>ERZ1034980.1154-NODE-1154-length-16428-cov-4.723264_pt1 | contig 16428 bp, 13 predicted proteins | sample MGYA00520622_ERZ1034980 | MGnify/ENA primary metagenome ERZ1034980 (study PRJEB33766, sample SAMN09781791) | gut metagenome | biome: gut microbiome | host: Homo sapiens | place: Madagascar | study: EMG produced TPA metagenomics assembly of the PRJNA485056 data...
CTTTTTGGGATCCTTTTCCAGAACCGCGCTTCTGAGCGAGGACAAGGTTGTCTCGATGCATTGCTGGCAACCGCACCGTCTGCCGTCGATTGTGAGAACGTGCTCGAAGATGCGAGCCAGCAGCGCTTTATCCTCTTGCTCAAGGGGCTCGGTGATTCCGTTGCTCATGACAATAAGATCAACAAGAGGTCGATATGGTTCGATGAGGTCATCGACAAGATTAAAGGCGTTGTAAACACTGTGATGATGAAGCCCCTGCGAAACGAGCCAACCGCCACCCACTGCTGCCCGCCCAATACCTGCGCGTAAAATGCTATAGCCGTAATCAAGCGCCGAGCTTTGCATACTACTGCGGCGAGTTCCTTCTGTAATGAGCGCTTTGAAATATGCTGCCGCGGCAGCTCCCTCGCGGTTATCCGTGTCGCCAGAGAGAACGTTTTTTGCATAGGAAGGCAACGGGCCGGGGGAGATACCCATTTCCTTAAGAACAGCGGCTTGGTTGAGAATCTTGGTCTGGACGATTCGTTTCCAGAGTTGTTTTTTAAACGGCAAGGTCATGGCGAGTTGATCTTCAACAATACGCGCGTGCCTCGAGTGAGCACCCAGGGGGAGCATGAGTCCGTTGGGCATATGATCACGTCCACAGATCATGACGCCGATGCCTGCATCGTTGAGCTGAGACATACATGCAACGGTGAGTGTAGCTAGATGGGACTCGATGATGACGACCCAGATGTCTTCAAGGGGAATCGTGGCACTGCGGTCGTCCAAAGTAACCATTAGCAGACCGTTTTTAATGCAGAGGTGGGCCTTGCTTTGGATAAGAATCGTCCGTTGAGCCATTTTGACGGCAACCTTCCCCTTAACGGCGCTATAATAGTGCTAGTCAGAAGCAGCTCACCTTGGGGAAGGGCGCGGCTCCAGACAAGGGGAGCCACCTATGTGGCTTACCCGTAAAGTTACCCCCGTTCAATCTTCGGATTGGGCGGGGCGAACTTTTCTGTGCGCACATAGCGTATCACCTTGGGGAAGGGCGCGTGCTCAAGACTTATTTCCCTCAAACGACATGCCGCCCAATAGCGTATCACCTTGGGGAAGGGCGCGTGCTCAAGACTATCTAGCTGGGTTAATCCTGCTTTCGCACAGCGTATCACCTTGGGGAAGGGCGCGTGCTCAAGACACATGGATACAGCTCTCCATTGACGCCCTTAGCGTATCACCTTGGGGAAGGGCGCGTGCTCAAGACCACACTGATTGCTCGTCCGCTGTCAGCTCTAGCGTATCACCTTGGGGAAGGGCGCGTGCTCAAGACAGACGTTATTGTTAAGTGCCACGACGTCGAGAGCGTATCACCTTGGGGAAGGGCGCGTGCTCAAGACCAGCCTATGATGCCCGAGATCCACGTGATCAGCGTATCACCTTGGGGAAGGGCGCGTGCTCAAGACTAGGATTGTTATCTCTCTTCCAAGCACTCTAGCGTATCACCTTGGGGAAGGGCGCGTGCTCAAGACTCCTCGAACTGCACGGAGGTGAACTGCTCGAGCGTATCACCTTGGGGAAGGGCGCGTGCTCAAGACTATCGATGCACCCGAAGTGATATTCAGCCAAGCGTATCACCTTGGGGAAGGGCGCGTGCTCAAGACGACCTCCGGCTTCACGCGGTGCAGGCACTTAGCGTATCACCTTGGGGAAGGGCGCGTGCTCAAGACCCGATATCCTTACCGATTCGGTAGCCGAGTTAGCGTATCACCTTGGGGAAGGGCGCGTGCTCAAGACCAACAACCGTTATGGTCTTTTCAGCGACATGGCGTATCACCTTGGGGAAGGGCGCGTGCTCAAGACTCTTGCGCTCAAGCGATGCGAAGTCGGTCGAGCGTATCACCTTGGGGAAGGGCGCGCACTCAAGGCGATCCGCTCGTTTTTAAAGTTGAAGTGCAGAGGTTATCGCCTTGGAGAGGGTCATGCTTGTATAAATCTGCGGTCAAGCAGATCAAAAGCTTGTACAGCTATTCGCAGTCGAGTTCTATTTAAGGCAGACGCGTCTCATTCGGGCGCTTTGCACTGGAATGAGACGCGTAACGGCTGCTAGTCGATTGTCGACTCACGAATAATTGTTGGAAGCAAAGCGTTGTTGAGCCTGCCAACGGTGGGGCAGTTCAGTTTCTGGCGAGTAAGCCTATCGCTGAACGACCAGTTGGCGCTATTGATATCAAACCCGCTAAACCGCCCAATAAAATCGTCAATCTTTACAAGATCGCCGAGATAAATCTCCAGCGGGGCATGTTTCATGGCGCTTTCCGGTACTGGTTTCCATGCTTTGCGCCCAGTGTGTGCTTTTGCGATTTTGGGCACGTAGGTTCCATCTTTAAGCGCGGGGATATCTGCCTTGTAGACAGGGTCGGCATACCAGCAGCCTTGCCCTTTCTTTGCCTCTGGGTCATGCCAGAGCCTCAGACAAAGCATCTCGCTCACTTTAATGATCGACTTGCCGTCTTCAGAGACAACGGCGTTGCCCATGACGATGTCCTGATCGGAGTTCGCCTTGCGAGCAAGGTCTTTGCCCTTGTCGTTAACGCCGGCATAGCGATAAGTTGTCTGCTCGAACAGCTCTCCTTTTCCCTTACGTGGAACAAAGCGTGTGGGGATAACAAAATCGTGGCTTGCGCGCACCTCATTTGCAAACGTTTCCCAGGGCATTACGTTTTCAAGCGCCTTCATGCGCAGGCGATTGCGCTCATCTTTGTCCAGATTCTTGGTGACGGTCCAGTGCGTCTGCTCGCTGATATGAGCAGTCTTGATTACCAAGCTTCTGCTGCATGCAGCGATGACACAAGCGTCGGTGGCGTGATGGCGATCATCGGAACGATCCTTCTCACCATTTGTGCCAAAGTTGAGCCCCCATCTGCGGCGGAGCCATGCGGTGGCTCTGCCGGTCGTTGGGACAACGTGTGACTTGGTTCCGTCTTCGGGGAACAATAGACAGTCTGCCAGATAGGCACAGACTTCGCGCGACATATAGGCGGTGTCGGTAAAGCTGCGGGTCAGGAATTCCCCCTCTTTGGCTTCAAGGTCCTCTTCTAGGAGGAAGTTCTTTTTGCGGCGACCGAGCTTCTGGTTTTCCTCTACGCGGCGTTTGAAGGCATCCCACGAAGGTGCGCCTTCCTTTGACATCCATTCAAAGGGAGTCTGCTCGCGCTTGTCCTGATTGCTCTTTGCGAGAACGAGCACCTTGTTGCTGGGAGAGTTCTCTCCCGTACGCGAAAACGGCAGGATGTGGTCGATTTGCGTATAGGTTTCGTCACTTATCAGGCGATCCACTTCAATCTTGGTGCCTGTGTAAAGATCAAAGTACTCCTGCTCTTCCCAGAGGCGATATTTTTCAATCAGCTTGCCCGAGACATCTTCGGGGCTACATCCACGCAGCTCGGCAATTTGTCCTGCTATGCGTTCGCGGTTTTTCTCATTCTTCTTATGCGCCTTGGCAATATCGTCTTTGGCGCGCTGAGGAAGTCGGAGCTCGCGGTCGAGCTCGATATGGATCTCGTTGGGTACGCCCCATTTGCGGCAGATGGCGTTAACTACTTTGCGCATTTGAGACATAGAACGGATAACAACAGGATTATTGTTGGTGCGTCCTGTGAGTTCAACCCACATTTCGTAGGGCATAAGGTGCTCGGAGCGCTTCAGCTGAGCGCCTTGGGTGCGCAGGCCTAGCAGCCCGCAGTCGTCTTCGGCCTGAGTTAGACCAAGGACTTCGGAATCCTCGAGGCAATCAAGGAGCATATCGAGCGCCTTTTTGGAGCGATTGCCGTAGCCATTAAGGGCTTTGGAGGAATAAGGCAGCTTGCAGAGAGCGCCGATTTCGGTTGGAGAGAGCGGCAGCGCCTGGAGTTGTTCTTCGAGTACGGGAAGAGCGGAAGAATAGGCAACGGCCTCCATGACGGAGTCGGTAAGATCGCGGTCGTCATGCAAACGGCGGAGGAGGAAGGGGCTTATCGTATTGAGCGTATTGCGCAGTGTGCGCCAACCCTTGGGTTTGTAAACTTCGCGGGTTTTCTCATCTGCGGCGGGAACGCCTTTGAAGTAATCGCCGGAGTTCAAATCGAGTTCTCTACGGAGGGCTCCAAACTTGACGGCGCAATCCTTATTACCGCGAATTGGCTCACATGAGAACAGGATGGCGATGCATTTGTCGCGTTCTGCGGCGGTTAGAGTGCGTGTCGTTCCATCTTCGCGGACAATCGTGATGTTGCCAAGGGCGCCATAGGCCGCGACGAGCTCGCTGGTAAGCGTACAACGGGCGGCGCGCTTTTCCGTTGGGAAGTACGTGCAATAGCCAACAAGGTCATAGCTGCGGCGATCGAAATCTTTGCGCGAGCGTTCCCAGTCGCATACCTGAACGTATGCCTCTTCTAGCTCTGCCGAGGCGTACTGTGAGCCAAAGTTGCGCTGGGCTTCGAAAAGAATGTGCGTTTCTTCGACAAGCTGGGCGTGGGTTACGCACTTGTCGTAGTTGCCACCGCGGTTTCGGCTCTGCGGTTGTTGGGCGAGCCATTCTCCTACCGTGCGGCAGGAGGTCTCGGCGATGGCCTCTTTGTTTGCGGCGAGGGCAGAAAGGACTTTTCCTCCCTCGCTTGATTTGTCTTGGCTTCCTTCGCCGTGGGGGATATAGCCACGGCGTTTGCAGAGCGAATAGAGCACGAGTGCCCACTCGCGACTGGTTAGCATACGGTCAAGACCCTCGACGCGCAGTTTGAGCGGTTGCTTGTCGCCTTTGGTGGTGTGAAAGAACTCTTTCGTAGCGTCTTGGGGGATAACACCGTGCTTTTTAAGAACTTCAAGACAGTGTTTTAAGCGTGCTTGAGTACGATCGATATTGCGGCGAGTAGAGCGAAAGCCCCTTCTGATAACCGCTAGGCTTTGGCCTGTTTTTGGGTGAGTCGGCGAGTCGAAAAGACGGACGCCGATTTCAAGAATCTCGTGGTTATTGATGTCGATAAGTGCGAATCCGCAGCTTGCGATGCCAGGGTCCATGCCTAGCACAAGATGCCTGGGAAGTCCGAGCTTTCCAATCTCGCGGTTGACGGTGCTTGTCATAGTGCACCCCTTTCTTAATAGAAACTATAAGAAAGGTACCATTGCGTGTGGACAATACTGTCGGGGGCAATACGAGTGGCATTTTTGATGGGCGAACGGAGGCAATTAGCCAGGGGCTATTGTTTCGTCCCGTTGCCCTGTCGAAAAGGGCTGCGAATTGTATAGCAGACTGCTAGGGTCCGGGTCGAAATAAAGGGCGCAATTGCCCCAGTCGCCCTACATCCCACCCTCGACAGCCTCAACCAGAAACGCCGTGGCGCCGGTTCCGCAGGGGTCATCGTAATAAGACACAAACCGCGGGTCGGCGAGGTATCCCTTAACAAGTCCCAGGTAAGCCTCGTCCTCGGGTTTGCTTCCCCAGTGGAGGCCCACCCAGTGGCGATGCATTTCTACCAGCTTCTTTGCCTCGGGGCCGTGCGGGTCGCCCTCTGCCATGGCAATCGAGAGCTGGCCCAGAATTGCGCGCTCAAGCTCTTTCATGTCGTTCCATGCTGCCGGGTCCATATCCAACAGACGCTCGTTGGCAGCATCGACCGCATCATCTCCGTAGAGCTCGCGGGCCTCCTCGCCATAGCGCTCCTCGTTCTCGCGCACCGCGCGCCACCGCTCCAACTGCGGCAACACGGCGCCCATAAGCGACACCGCCTCGTCGAGCGTCATGCCCGTATTCTCCGCAAGGCGCGGAGCACAGTCCTCGATCATGGCTTCCATCGTGGTCTCGTACGTGTATTTGCCCTGCTCGTAGCACCATTTGCAGTAATGGTCAGTCTTCTTGCCGCTCGCATCGGTGCCACAATCGTCGGGGGTGAGGTACATGCCGCAGCTTTCGCAGTAATGCTCGGGCATCTCCAACAGGTGCGGCAGTGGCTCACCGGTAACGGCCGCGATGAGCTTCATCATGTCAATGCCAGGCGTAACTTCTCCGCGCTCCCAGCGGCTTACGGCCTGGCGCGTCACAAAAAGCTTGGTTGCAAGCTGCTCCTGCGTAAGGTTATGCGCTCGACGTACGGCAATGAGGTTTTCGGCAAAGGCCATGGCGTATCCTTCCAGCGGATTTCTCGATAGCACAAGCTTACGCGGCACAGTCGGCCAATCCAAGCAACCGTTTGTTGCGCGGGGCAGGCCGGCCGATAGTCGGGCAGGTCCTCCTCGCCTTCATGTCGCTTTGATACGATTGGGCAAGCTCGAAAGGATCCATCATGCGCGTTATCGACCTCACCCATACCATTACCGAGGACATGCCAGTCTATCCTGGGACAGATGCGCCCCGACTCACGCCCGCCAACACGTACGAGAAAAACGGCTTCAAAGAAACGCTGTTGCAGATGTTCTCCCATACGGGTACGCACATGGATCCGCCTTCGCATCTGTTTCCCAACAGGACAACGCTCGACGAGTTCCCCGCGAGCCAGTTTATCGGCCAGGCCCTTGTTATCGATTGCTGTGACCTGCCGGATGGCGCCGCCATCACCATGGAGCAGCTGCGCCCCTATGGAGACAAAGTTTCCCAGGCAGATTTTCTCCTCTTCAACCTGGGCTGGGACGAATACTGGGGCACGGACGCCTATTTTGGCGACTACCCCTGCATAGACGACGAGGTGCTCGACTTTATCATCGCCGGCGGCTACAAGGGCATCGGCTTTGATGTCATTGGCCTGGATCCCATCGCCGACGAGAACCTTACGCGCCACAAGAAGCTCTTCTCTTCCTGCGACATCGTGAATATCGAGAACCTTAAAGATCTGGATTGCTGCGGCGACGACCTCTTTTGGTTTAGCTGCTGCCCCCTGAGAATCAAGGACTCCGACGGCTCTCCCGTCCGCGCCATCGCTTGGTTCGAGTAGCCAAGGCGCTAAACATCGCAGACGTCGATGCGCCTCCGCAGCGCAGGCCGTTTGTTTTACCATCTTTGATATGAGCAAGCTGGAACATGTGGGCGCAACAGGGGAGACCGGATGGCTTCGAGCGTTATTTCTCGTGATGAACTGCTGGAAGAGGCATATCGCATCGCCGATGCGCAGGGCCTCTCGGCGCTTTCTATCCGTTCGCTGGCGCAGGCGTGCCATGTAAGCGTGGGCACCATCTACAATCACTTTGCCTCTAAAGACAAGCTCACCACGGCGGCCATCGAGCTGTTCTTTCGCCGCTCCGTGTTCGACGGCTTTTGTCGCCTCGATGTGCACAAGGGTTTTGTCGACTATTGCGAGGACCTCTATGCGTCGCTCGTCATGGTGCTCGACCGATTTAGACGCTGCTGGCTCAAAGGCGCCGAGGTGCTCCCCGCTGCCGAGAAAAATGCGGCCCATCTGCGTGAGCAGCAGATTTTGAACCATGCCTTGCGCGGTCTGGTAGAGGTTTACGAAAACGACGCTGCCATCCGCGCGGATCTGCCTGCGGGCTTTGATGCCGAGCTGGTGTGTCGCTTTACGTTCGACAACATGCTCAATGCGCTGCACGCGGGGGAGAGCGGTTGCCCCATTCTCTTTGGCCTTCTTCGAAGAACACTCTACGAGGCGTAAGGGATGAACAAGGCACCTTTGATGTTCAGGTGCGACGATTCCACAATATGATTCGCAGTCGGGGCAACAAGTGCTCCCGGCGCGATATCGACTTTGGAGGAATCACATACCTATGAATCCGTTGATTATGCCTGCATCCACGGCGATCACGCTCGCCCTTGCGTTCTATACCATCGGTGTTTTTGGCGAGCGCCGCGCCGGCACGCTTAAGAAGAGCCATCTCGCGCTGTTCTGGTTGGGCCTGATCTGCGACACAACGGGCACCACCATCATGACCACCATCGCCCGCACCTCGACCGCGGCGGTCTCTCCGCTGCACGCCATTACTGGCCTGCTGGCCATTATCCTCATGCTTTTCCATGCCCTGTGGGCAACGTTTGCGACTGTTCGCGGCAGTGAGCAGAGCCGCCAGGGCTTCCACAAACTGAGCATCTGCGTGTGGCTCATCTGGCTCATCCCGTACTGCGCGGGCCTGTTCATTGGCATCCCCGTGTTCCGTTTTGGTGACGCCGCGGTGCTGGCATTTTCCGTGTGCATCCCGGCGCTTATTGGCATCGTGCTGTTCATGCAGGAGCGCAAGCGCGCCTGCTAGCAATTCGATATCCCTCTTTCCATTGCGCCAAGGTCGGGGCGGGTTCCTTTGGGTGCCCACCCCGACCTATTTTGTTGCGCGTGCGACCGAGAGGATGGCGCCCACGGCGGCTCCGCAAAGGGCGGGGAGCAGCCAGCCAAAGCCCAGGCTCGCAAGCGGCAGGGCGTCGAAGGGCAGCCACGTACCGGCAAAGAACGCATCGCGCAGGGCCGTGGCAACGCTCACGATCGTTGTGGCTCCGATGGCCCAGGGCCAGGTGAGGGGCAGGCGGTCGCACGCGCGGTGTGCCATGCCCATGATCACGAAGACGATGGAGACGGGGTAGAGCGCGCTCAGCAGCGGGACCGAGAACGTCAGGATGGCGTCGAGGCCAACGTTTGAGAGCACGCAGGAAAAAACGGTAAAGGCCGCCGCCCAGCCTGCGTAGGGGATGCGGCCCAGTATACGCGTCTGCGCACCGGGGGCTGCCGCGCCAAAGGTCTCGGCAAAGTAGGTGCCGCAGCAGCTAATGAGGCCAATGCAGACGTTTAGGCAGGCGAGTAAGTAGATGGCGGCGATAATCACCGTTCCCGCAATGCCAAAGTGCAGCGTAGCGGAGGCAGTGAGCAGCGCCGCGCCGTTGGTGGCGTGCGGCATGACCGAGCCAAAGCTGGCGCCCACCTGTGCCAGGCCGCAGTAGACAAGTGCCATAAGGATGCCAGCCACAATGCCCGCACGCGAGATCTCGCGCATGAGACCGTGCGAATCGCTCACACCGAGCCCCTTGATATTCTCGGCGATAACGAGGCCAAAGGTGAGAGAAGCGAGCAAGTCCATGGTTTGGTATCCCGTAAGGAATCCCTGGATGGAGGCGGCGCTATCGTAGGGTGCCTGAGGCGCTTGCGCCACGCCGGCGGGTGAGACGATCGATGAGCCCACGACCATGATCAGCAGGAGGATGAGTGCGGGTCCCGTGATGCGCCCCAGGAGCTTGGTGAGGGCTCCGGGGTGCATGGCAAGGGCGTATGCCACGGCAAAGAACACGATGGAGAAGACCAGGCGGATGGTGCCGATGGGTGCGCCCTGCGGAAAGAGCGGGACGAGCATCTCGAAGGCGGTTGAGCTGGTGCGCGGAATGGCGAGACAGGGTCCGATGGCCAGGTAGATGGCTGCAACGAAGATGCTCGAGAACAGCGGATGGACGCGGTCGGCTAGCTCGCGTGCCGTGCCCACGAGTGCTACGGCCACAATGCCGAGTACCGGCAGGCCGATGCCGGCGACAAGGAAGCCGATCATTGCCGGGACGGTGGAGGTGCCCGCTTGGAGTGCGAGCATGGGCGGCAAGATGAGGTTGCCGGCTCCAAAGAACATCGAGAACAGCGTAATGCCCACCGCGATGGACTGACGGGGTGAAAGGGATTGACTCGTTGCCGCTTTGTTCATGATGCGGGCCTTTCAAAAGAGTGCGTTCGTGGAACGTATTGTCTCATACACGGCGGCACCTGGATGAATATCGGGAAGAGATATTTAACCATAAAAAGCGAACATATGTTTGGTATGATATTTTTAATATGAAAATAGTAACGCTTGACGTTAATAACGCGTGGACTTAATATGATTGCATCGTTTGGGGATAAGGATACCGAGAGGCTTGCTCTGGGAATGAGGGTCAGGCGTTTTGTTTCTTTCGAGCGAGTTGCCCTCCGTAAGATAAGACAGCTTCAGGTTTCAACATCCTTGGACGACTTGCGCATCCCGCCGGGCAATCGGCTTGAAGCGCTCAGGGGTGATCTAAAGGGCTGGTTTAGCATCCGAATCAATGCTCAATTTCGGATTATCTTTTGCTGGGATGATGGGTATGCGCAACGTGTGCAGATCGTTGATTATCACGACTAGGGGGTTGCTATGACCGAATTGCTCGACCCCGTAACTCCGGGGGAGCTTCTTAAAGAAGAGTTTCTCGAGCCTTTGGGGATTTCTCAGTATCGTCTTGCCAAGGAAATTGGCGTGCCCGCACAACGCATTGGACAGATTGTGCTCGGAAGGCGCGCCATCACGGCCGATACCGACTTGAGGCTTTGCACGTTTTTTGGTTTGTCGGATGGCTATTGGCTGCGTGCACAGGCGGCTTATGACATGGAGATTGCTCGCAGGAAGCTTGCACCCGAGCTTAAGAAGATCCGCCCTTGGAGCGCGGCCGCGGCTCTGTAGCTCCCGTCCACCGCGCCGGCGCAAATAATGGGCTGGTCGCTTACAATAAACGAAGACTGCAAGAAATATCGCCGAGAATTGAGTGCATGCGATGGCCAGCGCATTTACCAAAGATGTGATTCGCTCCGTCACCCATTCGTGGGGGCGTTTTATCGCTATCGCTATCATTGCGGCACTGGGAACAGGCTTCTTTGCCGGCTTGCGCATGACCGGCCCCGACATGCGCCTGGCGGGGGACGAGTATTACGACGGCACCTACCTTTCCGACGCCCGCGTGGTCTCAACGGTAGGTCTCGACGATAACCAGATCGACCAGATTCGCGCGGTCAAGGGCGTGGCTTCCGTTATGCCCGCCTACGAGGCCGACGCCATCTCCGACGTCGACGGTATCCAGTGCACCTTGCGTTACCACTCGCTCGATGTGGATGCAGCTCGCTCCTGCGAGTACGACGGCGTGAGCACCACGTCGAAAGATGACGACTACCTTAACCGCCCGATTCTCACAAGCGGCACCTGGCCTAAGGCTGCAGATGAGTGCCTGCTCTCGGCCGATACGGTGTGGCAAAGTGATGTGAAGATCGGCGACAAGGTGCGCTTGATCGAGGGCACGCAGGACCTGGGCGATACGTTTAGCGTGCGCGAGTTTACCATCGTGGGCTTTTGCGAATCGGGCTACTACACCTGCTCGACCAGCATGGGATCAACCTCACTGGGCAGCGGCAAGCTGACGAGCTTTGCCTATGTTCCCGACAGTGCTTTTGCAGAAGATTACCCTTATACCGAGGCGTTTATCTCTGTGGAAGGGGCGCGCGATGAGCGCTGGTCGAGTGACGCGTATCAGCAAAAGGTCGATGCGGTAACCGCTCGTATCGATGCGATTTCCAACGATATCAAGACATCGCGTTTGGATGATTTGCGCGCGGAGGCACAGGCCGAGCTTGACGAGAAACGCGCAGAATACGAACGCAAGAAGGCAGATGCCGAGGCTCAGCTTGCCAGCGGCCAGTCGGAACTCGATAGCGCGAAGGCTCAACTGGATAGTGCCGCGGCAGGCTTGGAATCGGCGCGCGCCCGCATAGCGCAAAGCGAAGCGCAGCTGCGCGACGGCAGAGCTCAGTACGAGGCGGGAACCGCGGAGCTCGAGGCCCAGAAGCGGCAGGCGTATGCGGCCCTCGCGCAAGCTCAAGCCCAGATAGACAACGCGCAGGCGCAGTACGATGCAGCGATGGCCTCGCGCGCACAGCTTGCCGAACAGCTCGATACCGCGCAGACGTCCCTCGATCAGGTGCAGGACGGCCTTGCCCAGGTTGATGGCGGCATCGCTCAGGCAACGGCGGGAATCGATACGCTAAAGGCGACCATCAACCAGCTTCAGCAGCAGATTGATGCTCTGCCCGCAGACGATCCGGCGCGCCTTGTGCTCGAACAGCAAAAGGCCGGCTGCGAGCAACAACTCGCTCAGGCCCAGGCGGAGCTTGCGGGCCTGCAGCAGCAAAAACAAACCCTCGAGGGGCAAAAGACCCAGCTTGAGGGTGCAATTTCCCAGCTCAAAGGCGGTATTGCGCAGATTGATTCCCAAACCGCCGGCGTGGCCGAAAGCCTGAACGCCGCGCGATCGGAGCTTGCGGCTCAAAAGGCAGCTGCCGAGAACGGCTTTGCCACAGCCCAGCAGAGCCTCGACGCGGCGCTTTCGCAATTGCAGTCGGGCGCGGGGCAACTTGAGAGCGGAAAGGCTCAGCTCGCAGAAGGCCAGACCCAGTACGACGAGGGCTTTGCCCAGTGGCAGGCGGGCAGCTCCGAGCTTGCGCAAAAGCGTGTCGATGCCCAAAGCCAGTTTGCCGACGCCGAGGCCCAGCTCGAAGAGGCTCAGGCCAAGGTGGACGATATCGCCACCATGGACGCCGATGTCTACACCCTCAACTTAAAGAAGAACATGGGCGTTGAGAGCTACCGCTCCGATGCCGGGCGTATCGACCAAATCGCGCAGGTCTTCCCTCTGCTGTTCTTCCTGGTTGCAGCACTTGTTTCGCTCACCACCATGACGCGTATGGTGGACGAGGACCGTATGCTCATTGGTACCTATAAAGCACTGGGCTATTCCAACGCGCGCATTACGGGCAAGTATCTGGGCTATGCGGCCATCGCGAGCGGTGCGGGCTCGATTGTGGGTATCCTTACGCTCTCTACGTTCCTGCCGTGGTTCATCATGGAAGCCTATGCCATCATTTACGCCGTTCCCTGCAGGCCCGTGCCTATCGATGCGCCCATTGCCCTGTCCTCGGCAGGCCTCGGCATTGGCATCACCGTGCTGGCAACTTGGTTTGCCGTGGCGGCCACCCTGCGCGAGAAGCCCTCGACGCTCATGCTCCCGCGTGCGCCCAAGGCAGGCAAGCGCATTCTGTTGGAGCGCATCCACCCCGTTTGGAGTCGTCTGACCTTCTCGTGGAAGGTTACCGCGCGCAACCTCTTTCGCTATAAGCGACGCTTCTGCATGGCCATCATCGGCATCGCCGGCTGCACGGCTCTGCTGCTCACGGGCCTTGGCTTGGAGAATTCTATCAACGACATCATCGACAAGCAGTTTGGCGAGCTGTACCACTACAACACGATCGTGCGTATGGATGAGGACGTTACCGCAGCGCAGAAAAAGACTGCGACCGAGCGCATCGATGAAGATTCCGCCGGCTCTTCCACCTGGCTTGCGACCGAGAACATGGTGGTGCGTCAGGCGGGCGCTCGCGACAACGATTCCGACCAGATGGTCGAGCTTGACGTGCCGCAAAAGGTCAAGTTGTATTCCGAGTTCCATACGCTGCGCGACCGCGTCTCGGGCAAGACGATGACGTTTGACAACACGGGTGCGCTCATCAGCGAGAAGCTTGCCACCGAGTTGGGCGTGCAGGCAGGCGACTCGGTTGATATCTACGCGCAGGATGCCATTGGCAACCCCACGGGCAAGGCGTACCGAGTGCGCGTGGCGGGTGTGGTTGAGAACTACGTGGCGCACTACGTGATCATGACTCCGGCGCTTTATGAGAGGACGTTTGGCGAGAAGGCCTCGTTTACCACGCTGTATGCGAGCGTGAAAGAAGATGAGGCCACGCGCGACAAGGTGAGCGACGATTTGCTGGCCACCGACAGCGTGAAGACCGTGAGCTATAACGACGAGACCATCAACAGCTACCGCAGCATGCTCAAGAGCGTGGACTCGGTTGTGGTGGTGCTGGTGGTTGCTGCGGCGACCCTTGCGTTCGTGGTGCTCTACAACCTTACCAACATTAACATTGCCGAGCGCGTGCGCGAAATCGCGACGCTTAAGGTCTTGGGCTTTACGCAGCATGAAGTCAATGCCTATATCTATCGCGAGACGTTGCTGCTGGCACTCATCGGTTCGCTTGTGGGTCTTGTGCTGGGCATCTTTATGGAGGGCTACGTGATCGTGACCGCCGAGGTGGACCAGGTGATGTTCGGTCGCGACATTCATCTTCCGAGCTTTATCGTCGCGTTTGCCCTCACCATGGTGTTCTCGGTGATCGTAACGCTTTTCATGCGCTCCAAGCTTCGCCGCATCGACATGGTAGAGAGCCTCAAGAGCGTGGAGTAGCGCGCAGGCTCAACATGGCTGCAGGTCCTATTGTGCTCAATGCCATCAAACCAGCTGACCCTTGTTGTGGTTTCTGCTGCTACTTCGAAATATGGTTACTTCTTAGTTCCTGGGCAAGTTCCTCGCGCGTTCGTTTTCCCGAGACCAAGTCTTGAATCCATGCATAGTACGGATTTGATTCGGGGTCTGGGTTGTCAGGAAAAACGACTGGAACGTTTCTCAACGCAAGAATGGATAGCGCAAAGACGAGACTTGTTCTTTTGTTTCCGTCTTCGAAGATATGGTCTTTGGCCATGTGCTCGGCTACATAGCTTGCTTGATCGAAGATATCCAAGAAACGTTCGAATGGCGACTGGCCAAATATCGTGCAGAACGCATTTGAAAGAACGGATTCAATTCGTCCGCGTGTGACAGCAGCCTTCTCTTCTGTTGTTCCTGTTGCAAAGCATCTTCCGTTTGTCGAAAGCGCATCGTGCAGTTGCAATACAACAGAAGAGAGTTCCTCTATCGCTTCCTCATCATCAAAAACAAGGGGAGCAAAAGGGCATGGCTGCTGCTTGGCAGGTGGCATCAGGAGTTCTCCAGAAGCCTTAATGCGTTAGGCATGGAGGCGATGGTCGATTGGACAGCTTGGCCGATAGTGACAAGCTTGCCATCGTCAATTCCGTCTGCCGAAGTAAGAATCGCTTCAGGGGTAATGGTGTTGTCTTTTTCGGGGGAGTAGACACTGGCCCAGGCTCCACCGGGCTTATGAGACAACGTCACTAAGTCGAACGCAGACAGGCTTCCGAGCTTTTCCATTACGGAATGAACAATCTGCTTCGAAGCCGCATCGAGCTTCTCAGACCCATTTGTCACTTGGATGCGATTTCTGCCATAAGAGGAGAATGCCTGATATACCGCGGGCTCGACGGGACCGTACTGCCACGCTTCGATTGCGTCGTCGAACAGGGGGCGGCCCAGCTTGCGTAGGGATTCGACGTATGAATAATAGACAAGCTTGTTGAGCTTGAGATTTGTGATCTCGATCGTATCGCTCCAGTTATTGACGATGTAGTTTGCAATGCTCAGTGCGTTCACGCCGTTCTCCCTTCTGCATCCTAAAGCTATCAATTTCGAATTGGGTAAATTATCTACCCATTTGTCTGGTTGTCGAGGCGAGCCCCGCAAACCTGTCTTTGAATTTCACGATAGATTATCGCGTAGCGTGAGGACAGATTAAGCTTAGATGAGGACTGCCTGATGGCGGGAATCTGGGCAGGTTTGTTCAGGCGGGTTTTGAATGGACTTCTCTTGTTCTCTCGTTATGCGATAACGGCGTGGTCCTCGTTGCTCGCGCTCTATGGCTCGCGCTACAATGCTAAGGTTGCATATTCGCACGTTACGCATACCGATACCAGTTAGGACACGCATGGCATCCCTGTCTGACCAGATTTCCTCGCGTCGCACCTTTGCGATCATTTCGCACCCCGACGCCGGCAAGACGACCCTTACCGAAAAACTGCTGCTCTATACCGGCAGCATCCAGACGGCGGGTTCCGTTAAGGGCAAGTCGAGCTCTAAGCATGCCGTGTCCGACTGGATGGACATCGAAAAGGAGCGCGGCATTTCCGTCACCTCTTCGGTGCTGCAGTTTTCCTACAACGGTTGCTGCGTGAACATTCTCGACACCCCTGGCCACCAGGACTTCTCCGAGGATACCTACCGTACGCTCATGGCCGCCGACGCTGCCGTCATGGTGATCGACGCCGCCAAGGGCGTCGAGGCTCAGACCATCAAGCTGTTTCGCGTTTGCACCCTGCGCCACATTCCCATCTTCACCTTTGTGAACAAGCTCGACCGCGAGGCCCGCGATCCCTTTGAGCTCATGGAAGAGATCGAGAATGTCTTGGGCATCAACACGTATCCCATGAACTGGCCGATCGGCTCCGGTCGCAACTTCCGCGGCGTCTTTGATCGTCAGACGCGCCACGTGATCGCCTTCGAGGGCGATGGCCACGCCAACGCCACCAAGAAGGTCGCCGAAGTCGAGGCCGAGCTGGGCGATGCCAAGCTCGACGAGCTCATTGGCGAAGAGAACCATCGCAACCTGATGGATGATATCGAGCTGCTCGACGGCGCGGGCGATGAGCTGGACCTCGACGCCGTGTCCTGCGGCAAGCTCAGCCCCGCCTTCTTTGGCTCGGCGCTCACCAACTTTGGCGTGGAGCCCTTCCTGCAAGAGTTCTTGCGCCTGGCGCCCACGCCGCTGCCCTACAAGGACACCCTCACAGGCGAGCCCGTGGATCCCGCGGCCAACGACTTCTCCGGCTTTGTCTTTAAGATTCAGGCCAACATGGACAAGAACCACCGTGACCGCATCGCCTTTGTGCGCATTTGTTCGGGCAAGTTCGAGCGCGGCATGGATGCCTTCCACATGCAAGGCG
>ERZ1034980.1158-NODE-1158-length-16393-cov-63.707063_pt1 | contig 16393 bp, 14 predicted proteins | sample MGYA00520622_ERZ1034980 | MGnify/ENA primary metagenome ERZ1034980 (study PRJEB33766, sample SAMN09781791) | gut metagenome | biome: gut microbiome | host: Homo sapiens | place: Madagascar | study: EMG produced TPA metagenomics assembly of the PRJNA485056 data...
TCCCTTGGGCATCACGCCGCGGCAGGAGTCTTTTTTGTTTTGGAGGAGAAGTGTCAGATGGAGCAGCGTCTATGAGGGTAAAACGCCTGGTCAACACCTATAGCAGCCTCGTGCTCATGGGTGCCGTCGGAATCCCTATCGGCATTATCGTTGGCGCCATTTGCGCCCTCTTTGGTCGCGTGCTCCTGGCGATCGGCGCCTTCCGCGATGAGCGCATTACGCTGCTCCTTCCCTTCCTCGCCCTCATGGGCTTGGCCATCGTATTTGCCTACCGCACTTGGGGCAAGGGCACCGACCGCGGCATGAGCCTGGTGTTCGACGTAGGCCACGGACGCGAGGACGCCATCTCCCCGCGTCTCGTGCCGCTCGTTATGCTGAGCACGTGGGGGACGCACCTCTTTGGCGGCAGCGCGGGACGCGAGGGCGTGGCCGTGCAGATCGGTGCAACCGTCTCGCATTGGATCGGCCGGCGTCTACCTTTCCGCGACCCCGGCAACACGTTTTTGCTTATCGGCATGGCCGCGGGCTTTGCCGGACTCTTTCGAACACCGCTCGCTGCTACGGTCTTTGCGGTCGAGGTGTTGGTCGCAGGGCACATGGAATACCGCGCGCTGTTTCCCGCGCTTACGGCCTCGCTCGCCGCAAGCATGACCTCCGGCGCCCTGGGGCTCGAGAAGTTCGAGGTCGCCGTTACCGCCTCGTATGCGCTCGACCTCCCCGGTCTTGGACGGCTGGCGCTGTTGGGCATCGCGTTTGGCATGGTAGGCGGCGCTTTTGCCTGGTGTCTCGCTCACGCCAAGACCCTTGCAGCGCGGATGTGCCCCAACCCTTATACGCGCATCGCGGTTATGGGCCTCATGCTGTCGGCGATCCTGTTTGCGCTATGGCAGGGGCGATACTGCGGACTTGGCACCAACTTGATATCGACAGCGTTGAACGGCGACGGCAAGGCCGCCATCATGCCTTGGGACTGGGCGCTCAAATTCGCACTCACCATTGCCACGCTTGCCGCAGGATATCAGGGTGGCGAGGTGACGCCGCTGTTCTCCATCGGAGCCAGCCTGGGCGTCGTACTCGCCAGTGTTCTCGGCATGCCCGTTGAGCTTTGCGCCGCACTGGGCTACGCCTCTGTCTTTGGCAGCGCCACCAACACGCTGCTTGCACCCATTCTCATTGGCTGCGAGGTGTTTGGATTTGGCAACTTGCCGCTGTTCTTTATCGTCTGCGTCGTTGCCTACCTGTTCAACATGGACAAATCAATCTACGCGCTGCAAAAACGGGCGTAACGGTCAGGTTTACCGATATATCGACGCTCGGCCTCGGTCACGCGGAAAGCGCGTCCCATTCTGAAGCGATATTCCGGGACACAGTTTCCGCTTGACCCCTCAAAGGGAAAGCGCATCCCGTTCCGATGACTCAAACTGGGATGCAGTTTCCCGATAGCTTCCTAGAGGAAAACGCATCCCATTCTGAGGCCAGATTCCGGGACGCAGTTTCCGCTTGATCCCTCAAAGGGAAAGCACGTCCCAATCCACAGCCTCACGCCGGAGCGCGCCATCCGCCCGCAGCCCGACTAGTCAGCATTTCCCCAGATAAAACCTGCCAAAATAAACCTGTCCCTTTTTGCAGGTTTTAGAGACGGACGGTGAAGGTGATCTGATGGTCGTGGCCAGATACGGTAGCGGAGCCGCCATGGGCCTCGGCGATGGCGCGCACGACGGATAGGCCCACACCCGAGCCGCCTGTCTTGGAGCTGCGCGACACGTCCGCACGATAGAAGCGGTCGAACAATCGGTCCAGGTCGCCTTCGGGCAGCTCGTCTACAGCGTTCGATACGACAAGCTCTGCCGAGCCTTTGCCCGCACCGCGCGAAACGGCGCGCAGACTCAACTCGATCACGCTGCCCTCGCTCGCATAGCGCGTGGCGTTGTCCAGCAGCAACTCAACCACCTGCGTCACCGCCGCAGCATCGGCATGAGCGCGCACGCCGGTCGCGACCGACATCGACAGGCGCTTGCCGCGCGAGACCGCCACCGATTCAAACGGCGCGGCTGCCTTGTCAACTGCCTCCGAGAGATCGATCGACGCCATGGTAAAGCCCGCCGAGCCCTCGTCCATGCGCGCCAAAAATACCAGACGCTCCGTAAGTGCCGTCAGTCGCGCCACCTGCTCGTGAATGCTCTGCGTCCACTCACTCTCGCCGCTCTCAATCTCCTGTACCTCGTTGGCGGCATCGATCACAGCGAGCGGCGTCTTGATCTCGTGGCTTGCATCGGTAATAAATCGCTTTTGCTTGCTGTAGCTCTCGACCATCGGTCGAATCACGGCACCCGACGCGACCGTTACAATTGCCAGCACCGCCAGCCAGCCAATACAGCTGATTGCCACACTCGCGTTCAAAAACGAATGGAAACTTGCAAGCTCGCGCGAACAGTCCACGAACACATAGGTGGTCTTTTCGCCTTGAGCTGTGGTCGTATAGCGGTAGTTACCAGAAAACCCAGAGGTCAGGCCCTTGGAATCCAGCCCCATGGCAATACGGGCGGCACGCTTGGCGCCCACCGCGGCAATGCGGGCGGTATTGACATCGACCACCTGCCCTTCGACAAGCATCACCGTAAAGTAGCGCGTGTCGAAGGGAGACTCCGCCGTCATGCCTTCAAAATGTCCCACGCGAGCGCCCGCTCGATCGCCATCCGCAGCCATGCCGGTGCTCGTATCCCCGCCATTGCCGGAATCGGTCCTGGACTCGTCTTCCCAATCGATGCTGCCCTTGCCTGCCAGGATATAGTCCAGACGCGCATCAGCCATTTTGCAGACATGCGAATAATTGACGATGTTGATGCCGGCGATGATGAGCGTGAGCACCACGGTCACGGCGCCCATGGCAACGAGGATAAACTTGCGACGCAGACGGCGGCCCAATGCGTCAACAGAATTAGCCCGCCCCTTACTACTCGAGACGGCGTGAAACCACTCCGTCATGCGCTTGCACCACGCGCTCGCGCTCACGCTTATTCGCCTTCCTCGACAACCTCGAGCGAATAGCCCTGGTTGCGCGACGCGCGAATGGCAACGTTGGCACCAAGCGCCATCAGCTTTTTGCGCAGGTACGAGATATAGACCCACACCACGTTGGCGCCTTCGGGCGCGTCCTCACCCCAAACCTCGAGCATCAGACGTTCAGTGGGCATGCGCGTGCCGGCGTTGCGCATAAAGAGTTCCATAAGCTGAAACTCGCGATTGGCCAGGTGCTCCTCGCCCAAAGGTCCCACAAGCGTGCAAGCCGCCGTGTCGAGGCGCACGTTACCCACGCTGAGCGTCGTGGCGTCAATTGCCGTCGCGGCACGCGTCATGGCACGAATACGCGCAAGCAGTTCCTTGGCGGCAAACGGCTTGGTCAGGTAATCGTTGGCACCGGCATCCAGGCCCTCGACCTTATCGGACACCTCGCTTTTTGCCGTGAGCATGATGATGGGCAGTCGCTTTCCGGCGGCGCGTGTACGCTTGAGCACCTCGATGCCGTCCATGCCGGGCATCATGATGTCCAGGATTGCGGCGTCGTAATCGTTGGTGAGTAGATTCTCGAGCGCCGTCAAGCCGTCGAGGGCGGTGTCGACCTCGTAGTCGCTATGTTGAAGAATCGCGGTGAGGGCGCGGGAGAGACCAGGTTCGTCCTCGGCAAGCATCAGCTTCATAGTTGCTCCTTTGGCGCATGGCTCTACAGGTTTCGATACTGCCGATGATAGCGTACCGTCAACCGCCTTAGCGCAGCCTTAGCTGCTCAACCTGCGCGTTTTTAAATACGCAGGATGTGGCTTAGCCAAACTTAAGGCGCACGTGTCGAGCGCTTTGACGCATGCCGGGCGCGAAGGGACAGTGACTCGTCCTTTCACGGCGCCCTAGTTATGCAAAGTGCTCGAGCGTTACTCCTCGTACGCGCCCTCAAGCCGAAGCAGCCACTCCTTGCGATCGAGCCCGCCAGCATATCCGTTGAGCGAACCATCGGCGGCAACTACGCGATGGCATGGCACGATAATCGAAATGGGGTTACGCGCAACCGCAGCCCCCACCGCGCGAGGAGATACAACGGGTGCCTCGTTTCCCGGCACATGATGTCGAGCCGCAACACGCTGGGCGATCTCGCCATACGTAGCGACCTCGCCACGCGGGATAGAAAGCAGCTCAAACCAAACCTCGCGCTGAAACGCCGTGCCAATCAAATGCAACGGCGGCGTAAACCGAGGCTCCTGCCCCGCAAAATAAGCATTCAGCCAAGCCCAAGAACGCTCAAGCACCGAAGAAGCCGCGCCATTTGCCGGACTCACCGAAGACATCCCACCGGTACCGGAAACCGCGTCGGCGCCTTCAACATGTTCGGAGTCTTCCCGGAGAAGCGTGGAACCAAAGTGCTCCTGCCCCTCAAACCAAAGCCCCGTCAAACCGCGGCCATCAGCGGCAAGCAGGATTTCGCCCAAAGGCGAGGCAAATGTCGTCGTGACCACCAGCGGCTCCTTTCAAAACTCCGCAACATAATACCGCGAATTGTGCAGACAACCCCAATCGACCCCAAAGTCACCCAAGGCAGCAGGCGCGACAGCGCCGCAGCTGCCGCACGACCCCAAAGTCCCCGCAGGCAGCAGGCGCAACGCGCCGCAGCTGCCGGCCGCGCTCCGCAGCCCCCCAAGGCGGCAGGCGCAAAGCGCCGAGGCCGCCGCCGGGACTAGGGCCCGCAACAACCACGTGTCCCCACATCAGCCCAGCGGCCCCAACCAGCAACGGCCCCATCGCAGGCAGCTCGCAGCAACGTCACCGCAGGCGGGGGCCGGGCTTGGTTTTCAGAACACTCCGCACTGACCAGTGTGGCGCCTTGTCCGCGGCTCCGAAGGAGCAGGACAAGGCGCCACACATGGTCGAGGACGTTCTGAAAACTAAGCCCGGCCCCCGCCGGACAGGTCACACTACTCGCAGAGCAGCTTAGCGATCTGGACGGCGTTGGTTGCCGCGCCCTTACGGATTTGGTCGCCGCAGCACCAGAAGGTGATGCCGCGCGCGGCCTCGGGGTTCGAGATGTCGCGACGCACGCGGCCGACCCAAATCAGGTCCTGGTCGGACGTATCCATCGGCATGGGGAAGCGATCGTGCGCATCCTCGGCGCTCATATCGTCAACCAGCTTCACGCCCGGAGCGGCAGCCAGCGCAGCACGAGCCTCCTCGACCGTAATGTCGCGCTCAAACTCGAGCGTAATGCTCTCGGAGTGCGAACGCAGCACGGGCACGCGCACGCAGGTGCAGTTCACGCGCAGCTCGGGCAGATGCATGATCTTGCGGCCCTCGTTTTGCAGCTTCATCTCCTCGGAGGTAAAGCCTTCCTCCTTGACACCGCCGATCTGCGGAATCAGGTTGCTCGCCAGCTGGGCGGCAAATGCACGCGGCTCGGGAATCTCCTCGCCACGGCCCAGGGCGGCCAACTGAGCCTCGAGCTCGGCCATACCGGGGGCACCGGCGCCCGAAGCCGCCTGATACGTCGAAACGATCATGCGCTTCACGCCGGCGAGCTGATGCAGCGGCCACGTGGGAACCAGGCCGATGATGGTCGCGCAGTTGGGATTGGCGATAAGGCCGTGATGCCACTTGATATCGTCGGCATTGATCTCGGGCACGACCAGCGGCACCTCGGGATCCATGCGGAAGGCGTGGCTGTTGTCGACCACGACGGCGCCGCGCTTGACGGCCTCGGGCAGCAGCTCCTTGGCGATATCGTCGCCGGCAGCGCCGAGTACGATGTCGCAGCCCTCAAAGGCCTCGGGGCAAGCCTCTTCAATCACAACCTGCTCGCCGCGGAACTCGACGGTCTTGCCCGCAGAGCGCGCGCTCGCTAGCAGCTTGAGCTTGCCGACCGGAAACTCCTGCTCGTTGAGGCACTCGAGCATCTGGGTGCCCACGGCTCCCGTCGCGCCCAAAATAGCAACCGTGTACTGTTTCATGCTTCCCCCTTTAAAGGCTGTGGCTTTTGCCCGCACGCCGAGCAGGCCGATTATTGTTGCCAGTGTATACAAGAACAGGGCGGGCACGAAACCCGCCCCGTCGAAACGAAACCGAAACGAAACGCCCCGCCGTAGTTTTTGAGGCAAGTCCCAAAAATCTACTGGGATAGCAGCTACTTGTGGGGCGCGGCCGGGGCGGGATCGACCGGCACGGGAGCCTCCAGGTCGGAGACCTTCACAATGCCGTTCTCGTCGGAGAAGGCGCGGTAAATGGTCCGAATCGCCAGGTCGAAGTCCTTCTCCTCGACACCGATAATGATGTTGATCTCGTCGCAGCTCTGCGAAATCATACGCACGCTCACGCCGGCCTGGCCAAGCATGCCAAACAGGTGGCCCGAGATACCTGCGCGGCCGCGCAGGTTACGGCCGACGGTCGCGATAAGTGCCAGACCCTCGACAACCTCGATCTCGAGCGGCTCGACCTCCTGCTGAATGTCGCCCACGAGCGAGTACAGCGAGTCGTGCACATCCTGCTCCTGCACCACGGCGCCAAAGCGGTCGACACCGGTGGGCATGTGCTCGACGGAAACGTCATAGCGCTCGAAGACCGAAAGCGCACGGCGCATAAAGCCGACGCGGGGCTTGGTGCGGTCGCGGGCAACGTTGATGGCGACAAAGCCGCGCTTGCCGGTCACGCCGGTAATGATGGGCTCCGCCTCGCCCTCGTCGGCCGTCTCGCTAATGATGGTGCCGGGGTCCTGCGGCGCGTTGGTGTTCTTGATGACCAGCGGAATACCGGCCTCGCGCACGGGGAACACGGCCTCCTCGTGCAGGACGCTCGCGCCCATGTACGAAAGCTCGCGCAGCTCCTCGTAGGTAACGCGGGCGATGGGCTGAGCCTCGGGCACAATGCGAGGATCGGCAGAATAGAAGCCCGAAACGTCGGTCCAGTTCTCGTACAGATCGGCGCCCAGACACTTGGCCAGAATCGAGCCGGAAATATCGCCGCCGCCACGATCGAGCAGCTTGATCTGGCCCTCACGCGTCGCACCGTAGAAACCGGGCATAACAAAGCCGCCCTGCTGACCGTACTCCTGCACCAGCTCGGAGGTGCGGTTCATGCTGAGCGTACCGTCGTGATGGAACGCCACAACTGTCGCGGCGTCCAGGAACGGTAGGCCCAGGTACTCGGCCATCAGGCGAGCGGTGAAGTACTCGCCGCGGCTTACGAGCTCCTCAGTAGAGTAGCCACCGGAGCGAGCACGCTCGGCAAAGGCCGCAAACTCCTCGCGGATGGGATAGGTGAGCCCCAGCTCGTCAGCGATATCAAAATAGCGCTGGCCGATGTCCTCGAGCAGCTCCTCGCACGACACGTGGTACTTGACGTGTGCGTTGACCAAGTAGAGCAGATCGGTCACCTTGGTGTCGCCCTTAAAACGGCGACCGCAGGCAGAAACCACCACAAAACGGCGGGCCGGGTCGGCATCGACAATGGCCTTGATCTTCTTAAAGTGTTCGGCGTCGGCGACCGACGAGCCGCCAAACTTGGCAATCTTAATCATGGGCTTGAGGTTACCTTTCTAAAAGCCTCTGCAAACCTGTTTTGCGCGCTCTGATACCATGGTTTCACCGATTGGGACCAAGGCATCCGAGGAGCAGTGTTATATGGGAACTTATCATAGTACACGAGGACGCACTTTATCGTGCTCAAGTAAGGTGGCAATCCGTACCGGCATCGCTCCCGACGGGGGTTTGTTTGTCTCGGACGAGCTCGGCACCCAGCAGGTCGATATCAGCTCGCTTGCAGATAAATCGTACTTTGAAATCGCTCAAGATGTGTTGGGAATGTTACTGAATGATTACACGGCCGAAGAAATTTCGGCGTGTGTCGACGAGGCATACCGCGGCACGTTTGCGAGCGAAGAGGTCACGCCGCTCGTCAAACTCGACGCAGCACCGGGCGCCGACGCCCCGCAGACCTATGTGATGGAGCTCTTTGGCGGTCCCACGAGCGCCTTTAAGGACGTCGCCCTGCAGATGCTCCCCCGCCTGATGGCCCGCACCTCTGCCAAGGACGGCGGCGCCGAGCGCATCATGATCGTCACCGCCACGTCGGGCGACACGGGCAAGGCCGCACTCGCCGGTTTTGCCGACGCTCCGGGCACGGGCATCACCGTCTTTTATCCCGAGGGCAAGGTCAGCCGCGTCCAGAACCTGCAGATGTCCACGCAGGAGGGCGACAACGTCGCCGTCTGCGGCATCCGCGGCAACTTTGACGACGCCCAGAGCGCCGTCAAGCGCATCTTTGCCGATAAGGAGCTTGCCGAGCGCCTGGAGGCCGCCGGCACCGTGCTCTCGAGCGCCAACTCCATCAACGTCGGCCGCCTAGTGCCGCAGGTCGTCTACTACTTTGCCGCCTATGCGCAGCTGCTGCGCGCCGGCGCTATCGAGGCTGGCGACGCCGTAGAGTTCTGCGTGCCCACCGGCAACTTTGGCGATATCTTGGCCGGCTACTACGCCAAGCGTATGGGTCTACCCGTCGCCAAGCTCATCGTCGCGAGCGACAAGAACAACGTGCTGGCCGACTTCCTGACCACCGGCGTTTACGACCGTAACCGCCCGTTCTTCACGACCATCTCGCCGTCGATGGACATCCTTATTAGCTCCAACCTGGAGCGCATGCTGTACTTCCTGTCCGATGGTGACTGCGAGCTCGTTGCCGGCCTTATGGAGCAGCTTGCCCAGACGGGCCGTTACGAGGTTCCCGCCGAGCTGCTGGCCAAGATTCAGAGCGTGTTTGGCTGCGGCTGGGCCAGCGAGGACGAGGTCCGTGCCGCCATCAAGAACTGCTGGGACGCCAACAACTACGTGATCGACCCGCACACCGCCTGTGGCTATCACGTCTTTGAGCAGGTCGCTCCCGCCGAGGGCGCCAAGGCCCGCGTGCTGCTTTCGACCGCCAGCCCCTACAAGTTCCCGCGCGCCTGCTGCGACGCTCTGGGGCTCGACGTTCCCGAGGACGATTTTGAGGCTATGCGCGTACTGGAGCAGGCCACCAACACAGTCGCCCCGACCCAGCTCGCCGAACTCGAGTCCAAGCCCATCCGCTTCGAAGACGCCTGCGACGTAGCCGACATGGCCAACTACGTAGAGCAGGCTGCAAAAAAGATGGCTTCCAACTAAACCCCTTATTGAGCGCCGGCGAAAGCCGGCGCACCTTCTTTTATCAGATACCCACCGGGATGATGACGAACTGACATGCGGGTCTGCCTGTTTAGTTCGTCGCGAGTTCCGCACGAGCCGGAAAGCACTTAATGTGCTTTCCGAGCGAGCCAGGACTGCCCGAGCAGCGAACTAAACAGGCAGACCGCCCAGGAGATTCCCATGATCAAGATCACCGTCCCCGCCACCAGCGCAAACCTAGGCATTGGCTACGACACCCTCGGCATGGCCGTCAGCCTCTACTCGCACTTCACCTTCGAGCGCGCCGACAAGCTCACCATCACGGGCTGCCCCGAGGAGTTCCAAAACGAGAACAACCTGGTCTATGTGAGCTTTGTCGATGCTCTGGCCGCCTGGGGCGAGCCGGCCTTCCCCGTCGCCATCGACATCCAGACCGACGTGCCCGTCGCCCGCGGCCTGGGCTCAAGCTCCACCTGCGTCGTCGCCGGCATCATGGCGGCCGCCGCGCTGACGGGCCACACCGTCGACCGTGCCGAGCTCGTCCGCATTGCCACCGAGGTCGAGGGCCATCCCGATAACGTCGCCCCTGCCATCCTGGGCGGTGCCGTTTGCTCCTTTACGCCGACTGATTCGCTCCCCCAGTGCCTGCGCTACGAGGTGAGCGATCGCTTGCGTTTTATTACCGTGATTCCGCCCTACGAGGTGCATACGAGTGAGGCGCGCAAGGTCGTGCCGCAGGAGATTCCACTCTCCACCGCCGTATGGCAAATGGGCCGCATCGCCGGCATGACGCGCGGCCTGGAGACCGGCGACCTTGACCTGATTGCCGCCGCCAACGACGACCGCATCCAGGAGCCCTATCGCCGCCGCCTCATTCCCGATTACAACGCCGTGCGCGACACCTGCCTTAACGGCGGCGCCAAGACCATCTGGATCAGTGGCTCCGGTTCGACCCTCATGGCCGTGACCGACGACACCATCGTGGCAAAGTTCCTGCAGGTCAAGCTGCGCGAGCAGTTCCCCAAGTGCGATACGCATATTCTGACGTGCGACACGGAAGGCGCTCAAATCGAGTACCTGTAGACATCGCCGGTCAATCTGTCCGGGGTCTGCCAGGTGTTCCCCTCAAAATCGTCCTCGGCCATGAAGGCCCGTCGTTCTGCTCCTTCGGAGCTACGAACGGCGGGCCTTCGGCCTGCGGAATGATTTTGAGGGGAACACCTGGCAGACCCCTACGGCAACGTGGTCGACGATGTCTATAGGAACCCACGCTTTGAAGGGGCGCCAGGCTGATGTTTTGGCCTTTTATTGATGGGGGCTCTTGCTGGGGTTGGGCACTTGTTAGAGATGGGCTTTGGTGATGTGTTTGGTTTAGGCGGCGCTGGGTTCTTTGTATTCGAAGGCTGGTTCTAGGAGGTCTTCGATGTTGCAGTGTAGGGCTTTTGCCATATCCCTTACGGTTGTTACCGAGGCTTCGTTGATGTTCCGCTGACGCTGCTCGTACATTTGGATTGATCGAAGCGATACGCCCGATTCGTATGCCAGGTCTTGTTGGGTTTTCTTGAGCCTCTTTCTTGCTAGCGCAAGTTTGGTTTGACGAGGCGCCTTCTTTGCCATATCGCAGACAAGGCGCGCCACGCGCTCCTCCGAGGCCTCGTGCCAGGGGTAGTACAGGTTTCGCAGAACATCAAATGGAACGACATGAAGCAGATCTTCGAACGATTCTCCTAGGCGCCACTGCAAATATGCCAGTATCCAACCTGTCCAGTATTCCGGCGTCTTCTCAGATCGATAGGTTCGATCCGGCATCGAACCTGCTTGATAACCCGATCTTTCAGCTATAAGCGCAAATAGTTCAACGCCCGATTTTCCCGACACGACCCATGCGTTGCCGCGCTCAAACTCACGGGCCACACCGCTCAAACAAAAGAGCTCGGCAACCTCTGATCCTTCCGCTCCATAGTCATTCACGGCATAGTCAAAGCAGTCGCCGAGGTTGTTCATCGCGTCCTCAAGGTAATAGACGGGATATGTCCTACTCGGCCCACAATCCGTTAACTCTTGGATCATTTAAATCAACCCTCCCTGACATTAAATCCCTAATGTCGATGCCCTCGGAATCGAACCCATTGACCGTGTCCAAATACTTACGCCGTGCATTCTGTTCTCGCTCAAAACGCTTGGGATAAAACTCAGATCCCGAAGCCTGCTTCCACTCGCAAAAATGAATTGCCGAGAATGCGCGTTCGCTCATAAGAGCGTACTGAATACCCAAATCGCCCAAGCGCATAATGCGCTGAAGCTGTCGAAGCGAGATCATGCCGTTAACGAACTGCCTTGCAAACGAAAAGTACGAGTCGTCGGCACGATAGCCCCGAATAACGTCATACGAAGAAATATCAATCAAGCAGTTATCGAGCAGAAACCGAAGCCCTTCACGCGCCAACGGCGTCGAAACGTTAAACTCCCTGTTGTCCGCCAATATTGCAAGCCAATTGAGAATTGAAAACTCCCCGGACTCTAAATCGAAAACCGTGAGCCCATCCATATCAAGCTCATATCGATTCGCGACGCCATCAGACTCGGTCCGACACGCCCACTCCATCGCCATTTGCTCATGCGGCGTGCAATAAAAGCCGCGACCATAGTCATTAAATTGCCTACATCTGTCCAACAACGGGCGTTCGACAACAACTTCCGACCCGTGCCACAGCTCCATGCCAACCCCCTCAAACTAAAGATCACCCTAGTGATAGTGTACCAATTACTATCACTATAGTGATACCTAATAGTTATATACGCAAGACGCCATAAAGAGCCTGCTGCGCTACCGCCCCAAGCGTTCGCAGAACCTGGCCATCGTGCCCGGGATGTCGATCTGCTGGGGGCAAACCGCCGCACAGGCGCCACAGCCGATGCAGGCGCTCGGACGCTTGTCCTCCGAGAGCGTACCCACGTACATGTTTGAGATGAAGTCCTTCTCGCCCGTCACCACATTTTGGTTGTACATCTCGAGCAGCTTGGGGATATCAAGGCCCATCGGGCAGTACTCAGTGCAGTAACGACACGCCGTGCAGGGGACGGTGCCGCGCCCGAGCATATCGTCGGCAACACCCTGTAGGACCTCGAGTTCACGCGGCGTCAACGGCTTGTCATCGCTAAACGTCTCGATGTTCTCCTTGACCTGCTCAAAGTCGGACATGCCGCTGAGGCACACTTTGACCTCGGCGATGCTCTGAATGAAGCGGAAACACCACTGGACCGTCGTCTCGTCGGGACGTGCTGCCTTGAGCTTCGCCTCGTCCTCCGCGGGAATCTGTGCGAGCTTGCCGCCGCGTACCGGCTCCATGACCCACACAGGCAGGCTCCAGTTGTTGAGCAGCTCAACCTTGCCGCGCGCATCCTGGAACGTCCAATCCAGGTAGTTGAGCTGGATCTGGCAGAACTCCATGTCCTTGCCGTACGCCTCGAGAAAGCGCGTCATGCATGCAATATCGCCATGTGCGGAAAAGCCCAGATGGCGGATGCGCCCGGCCTCCTTCTGCTTGAGCAGGTAGGGCATGATGCCAAACTTGGGGTCGAGGTACTCGTCGATATTCTTCTCGCACACGTTGTGGATGAGGTAGAAGTCAAAGAACTCCATCCCTGTCTTCTCGAGCTGCTTCTCGAAGATCTCCTCGACCTTGTCCATGTTATTGACGTCGTAGCCGGGGAACTTGGTCGCGATCTTAAACTCGCCGCGCTCGTGGCGGTAGAGCGCGATACCCATCGCGATCTCGGACTGCCCATCGTGATAGCCCCATGCGGTGTCGAAATAGTTCACGCCACGATCAAGCGCGTAGTCGACCATCTCGTTGACGGCATCCTGGTCGATCTTGGCATTGTCGCCATCGAGCACGGGCAAGCGCATGGCGCCAAAACCAAGCGAGGAGAGTTGCTCGCCTTCAAAGTCCCTATACAGCATAGAAAAGCCTCCCAAAGTACGTACTTCAGGAGGCATCGTAAACCTTTGAGCGCGCTTCAAGTCAAGCGCGGTCGCGCATCCTTACGGCTGATGTGTCCAGGTGTGCGAGATTGCCCCGAAAGACAAGGGCATAGGCCTTGAGGCCATGCCCGCAGGCTTGAGGGGCAAGGACGCATATCTGGACGCATCAGAGGCAAGCCTCGGCGATGCGTTTCTTCAACTCGTCGATACCCACGCCCGTCTGGGAGCTTGTGATGATTACGTTCTCGGACGGGACGTTGAGCTGCTTTTTGATGGCTGCTGCCTGGCGGGCCTGCTGGGTGCGGCTGAGCTTGTCGGCCTTGGTAAGGCAGACGATAAAGTTGAACTCGTTACCTTGCAGGTAGTCGATCATGTCGTGGTCGAGCTTGCTGGGGTCGTGGCGAATGTCCACCAGCGACACCACGAGATTAAAGCTTCGCTCGGAGTCAAAGAAGTCGCCGATGAGCTCGGCCCAGCGGTCGCGCTCGGCCTTGGAACGACGAGCGAAGCCGTAACCCGGCAGGTCAACGAAGTGCACGTCATCGGCCTCAAAGAAGTTGATGTTGCTCGTCTTGCCCGGCGTGCTCGAGACCTTGACCAGGTTCTTGCGGCCAAAAAGCTTGTTCATAATCGACGACTTGCCCACGTTAGAGCGACCGACAAAGCTCACCTCGGGGCAGGTGGACTCGGGAATCTGCGAAACCTTGCCGTAGCTTGCGACAAACTTGGCAAGCTGATAGTTAATGGAATCGGCCATGGACACTCCTTGGTCGTAGGTGCTTACAACAAAACTGCGCTACTGCGCAGCGGCAATGTGGCGGACAATATCGAGCGTGATGCCGCTCGCGGTGCGGGCATACTCAAACAGATCGAACTCGTGGTCGCAAAACGCATCGTATGCCTCGTCACAATTATCGCTGATAGCACGGAGCACCAGGCAATCAACACCATTCTTCGTTGCGACGTGGGCAATTGCCGCGCCCTCCATACCAACGCAATCGGCATGCGTCGCTTCAATCGCGGCATCGCGCATGGCACCGTCCGCCACAAAGCGGTTGCCCGTGGCAATGGTGCCGATCAGGAACTGCTTGGAGCCTTCGTTCGAGGTGGCCACATTTGTCGAAGCATCGACAAACCCATGCTCAGCCAACACATCGGCGGCAATGTCGACCAACGCCGGCGTCGAGGCGAACTCCTCGAGCCCCGGTGCCGACTCGGCGATAAGCGCCGTATCGGTATCCAGATAGCGCAGGCATTTGCCGATGACCACGTCGTCGATATGGAGCTTGGGATTTAGGCCGCCCGCAATGCCCGAGAACACTACAGCTCGTGGTGCATACTTGCTAATGAGGTGCTGCGTTGCGGCAGCAGCGTTCACCGTGCCCATGCCCGCCGTCGTGGCAACCATCGATATGCCGTCCAACTCGCCGCTCACAACGTTCAAACCAGCCTCTTTCGCCACGCGAACGTCGCTCAGCTCTTCCTTAATCTGCATGACCTCTTTTTCGAGCGCGCCGATAATCGCGATGGTAGCCATACCATCCCCCAAACCTATACGAAATTCTTAACCACGGTATGGTACCAGCATTTTGTTTGACCTCGCCAAACGAACACGCTGAGCCAGTGCAGCTCTCATATCAAACAGAGCCTCCGCTATGGCTGTAGCTCGCTAGCCGATGGCGTTTTTGAGTTCGGCGCGGCGCTTTTTCATGCCGGCCATGACGGCGTTGCGCAGCTCGGGCATGCGCGCGGTATCCATCTGGGGCACGCCCTCGAGCTTATAGGGAATACCCAGCTGCTCATACTTGACGATGCCCATCGTGTGATACGGCAGCATCTCCAAGCCCACCACGTTATGCCACGGCGCGATCAGGCGGCCCAGCTTCTCGCACTCCTCCACCGTGTCGGTAATGCCCGGCACCACGACGTGGCGGATGACGACCTTGATCCTGCGACGTGCCAGCTCATCCCCAAAGGCCAGAATGCGCGCGGGATCGCAACCGGTCAGTTTTTTGTGTTCGACCGGATCGGCGTGCTTAATGTCGAGCAGCACCATATCGGTCTCGTTGAGCACAGCATCGAACTTCTCCGGATGCTTGGGATCAAACGCATAGCCGCAGCTGTCTAGGCAGGTATGCACGCGGCCATCGGGGTTGTTGTGCATCGCGCGGAACAGGTCGGCCAAAAACTCCGGCTGCAGAAGAGGCTCGCCGCCAGACACCGTAATGCCACCGCTGCGATAGAACTCATGGTTGCTCTGGAACTCGTCCATCAGGTGCTCGACGGTCACCATCGTGCCGCAGTTGACCGACCAGGTATCGGGATTGTGGCAATACGCGCAACGCATGGGACAACCCTGGACAAACACCACAAAGCGAATACCGGGGCCATCAACGGTTCCCATTGTCTCGATCGAATGTACGCGGCCCAAGGCAAACGCAGAGTCCTCGGGACGAGCGTCCACACCCTCAAGCGTCATTTCAGCCATATCCGCAACCTTGCCTTCCCTGCTTCTAGCTAAATAAATGCCAGAGCCATTCTAGCCCATACGTTTGATGCCGAACCGTTTTAGCAGGCAATTGCTCCACGCATTTTGATACAAGCAACAACGGCGGGCAGGTTATCGCAAACCCACCCGCCGCAACAGCAACAAATGTCGATAGAAGCCAGGCCTACGCCTTAAGCGTGAGTACCGCGCCAAAGGCGGTCGGGCCGCAGTGGCTCGAGATAACGCCCCCAACCTGCGTCCAGGTAACATCCTTAAAGCCATGGTCATGAGCGTAGGCTTCCATGTCGTCGCGCAGCTCTTCGGAAAGACCCACCGAATACGCCAGGCCAATGTGCGAGTAATCGATATCACCCTTTGCGACCATGTGGTCAATAAAGGCACGGGCGCACTTGAGCATAGAGCCGCGGAACTTCTTGGTTGCCACGAACTTGCCGCCCGTTACCTCAATGCAAGGCTTAATCTTGAGCAGATGGGCACCGAGGAATGCCACGTTGGACAGACGGCCGCCGGCCTTAAGGAAGGCAAGATCGGTGGGAACGAAGCCCAGCAGCACGCGATCCATAACGGAGTTCGTGAAAGCGAAGATCTCATCAACGGTGGCGTCCGGATGGGCCTCGATATACTTAGCGGTCTCGACGGCGACCAGCGACTGGCCAACCGAGACAAAACGCGTATCCATGGAGAACACGTAGTCGCGCCCCGCAGCCGCAATCTTCGAGGACTGATGCG
>ERZ1034980.1159-NODE-1159-length-16382-cov-8.687144_pt1 | contig 16382 bp, 25 predicted proteins | sample MGYA00520622_ERZ1034980 | MGnify/ENA primary metagenome ERZ1034980 (study PRJEB33766, sample SAMN09781791) | gut metagenome | biome: gut microbiome | host: Homo sapiens | place: Madagascar | study: EMG produced TPA metagenomics assembly of the PRJNA485056 data...
ACGCTGGAGGAGCGCGTGAAGCGATTGGAAGAAAGGGTGACGGCATTGGAAGGGGTGAAGGAGTAATGGCCGATCTTACGGCAGATAAAATCGTTCTTGCGTTTGGCGTGCTGCTGGTGCTGATTGGTGCGTACAACACATTTGCTGCGGCGAGAAAGAACGTAAGGGCGGAAAAAGAACGGCATGACAAGCCGACGAATGCGCTGGCGGCGGAAGTGAACGACATCAACAGAAAATTGGGTGTAGACAAGCTTCGGCTGGATGGGCATGACGAAAAAGTAGCCGACCTGAAAGCCGGGCTGATGGTCACCTGTGCTGGCGTGCAGGCATTGCTTGAGCATGAACTTCACAACGGAAACGCGGACGAAATGACACGAGCAAGCCTTAACATTGACACATGGCTGCGGGAACGCGGCTGAACGAAGAAAAGGAAGGAATCGAAAATGAGTGAGAATATCAAGCGTAAGTTGACGAGCCGTAAGTTCTGGGCGGCGGTGGTAAGCTTTGTGACCATGCTGGTGATGGCCTTTGGCGTAGCGGAAGAGACTGCCACGCAGGTAGGGAGCATCATTATGGCTGGCGCAACGGTGATCGCGTATATCATTGGTGAAGGCATGGCGGACGCGGCAGGCGTGGAAGCGAAGAAAGAGGAGGAGTGACCCGTGCGGTTGGAATGGCGAAGCGTACATATGAGGAAATCGTCCGAGAGTGCGGATTGACTGACGACGAGGTGCGTGTGCTGTCCCTAGCGCGGCGCGGGTTATCCTATATCCAGATGGCGCAGGAGTGCCATTGCAGCGACAGCACCATCAAGCGGCGGCTGCAAGGCATCCGGCGAAAGATCAAGGCCTACCCCTAATTGGGGTAGGCTTATTTTTTTTGAAATTTTTCCTGAAAAACACTTGCAAAGTTTCCCTACTTGTGCTATAATAAGTACGTAATCAAGGGAGCCCGCAGAGCTGGTAAGAGCTCGGGGCGCGGAGGCAATATATGTATGGTTTAAAGCTATCGGAAGATAGTTGGGAAAACAGGGATTCAATCGGATGGTTTTCCGCGTTATTCGATGCGATGGCCGTTGCACGTGGAGCCATCGAGGACGGAGAGGACGCGGCAGAAATCGAGATCATGAGCTTTACTGACGACGGGGATTGCCGCTGGGATTTCCCCATTACCTTCGACGCGGACGGCGGCGCGTGGTCACAGGACGAAACAGCCCGCGAAGAAATGGGCTTTGTCCAAGGCCAATTCTGACGAGAGGAGAAAAAAGTATTATGAAGGATAGAATCATAAAGAAACACGCCAGCCAGTTTATGGCTGGCAAGCGGGAGTACCCCGTGAAGGTGGAGTGGTTCTCAACCAGCACTGACGGCGACGGGGTGTACAAGGCAGTGTACAACCTCCCCATCAAGGTCTGGCGGGAGGTTGACAAACTGGCCTACCGTCGTGGGTGGGACGGCTGTCATTGGGGTTCTCCCACGCTTTTGGGGGTCTTGTACGAGGATGGGGATCTTCAGTCCCCGGTTGGTGGCTGGAAAACGGAGAAGCTCAGCATCGCCGCAAAGGTGCTTGAGAAAGGGTGGAAAAAACGATGAGCAAAGAAGCTGTTTATACCGTATCCTCGGATGAGTTCGCCGCCAAATTCGCTCCCGCTGCAACGCCCGATAGCTATTTCATCCGCAACCGGGAAACCGGCAAGCTGGAACTGCACTTCGACAAGGCCGATTATGACGACCTCACCGACGACCAGAAGCGCGAAATCAAGGGTGCGTTCTTGTGGGGGCACCGCTCCGGCTGCTGGATCAGCCGTTGCAAGGCACCGAATCTTTGGAGCGCCGAGAAGATCGCAAAGGCGCTGGGCCTTGCGAACGCGGGAGCGACCGGCGAGCGGTTGAGCTTTGCCGAGCAGCAGGAGCGCAAGGCGGAGAAGGCGGAGCGCCGCGCCGAACGCCTCGAGAATGCAGCAAGCCGCGCGGAAGCGCGTGGGAAAGCGCTGCAAAAGCCCATCACGGACATGCACGGAGACGTCGCTTTCTTCACCCAGCCGAACATCAATTCTTCGGCAGGCCGCGCCTTTACCCGCCGGCGTGATCGCATGTTCGCAGCCTATGAATCAGGCTTCAAGGCGTTCAATAAGTCGGCCTATTACCGAGAACGCGCCGCCATCGCCCACAATACCGCCGCGCAGAAGGGATTGCAGGACAAGGGATTCATCGGCCGCCGCATCGCCGAATGTGAATCCAGCCTGCGCAAGCTAAAAAAGAACGTGGATCAGTACGAATCGACCAGGCAGCGAATCGAGCAGGGTGCGCAGCTCACGCGCTATAACGGCGCACCGCTCACGTTGGATGCCGTAAACGAATGGATCGAAACCACGCTTGATCGCATGGAGGCGCAGCTTGACAAGCTCGGCTATTACCAAGACGCGCTGGACGCTCTCGGCGGCGTGGAGTTTTCGCAGAATAACATCAAACCGGGCTACATTGTAGAGGTGAAGCATTTCGGCGCGTGCCGTGTCGTTTCCACCGGGCCGAAGAACATCACCTATCGGATCGGGGTTGACGGCGTTGTACTGACGGCGGCTTATGCGGAGATCGGCGGCATCGTCAAAGCGGAGGAAAAAGCCGCCGAGCCGCACCCCTTCAAGGTCGGCGACACGTTCACCTGTTCCCGCTGGAACCGCGAAAAAGGCGACGTTGACGTTCTGGAGTTCCGCATCATCCGTGCGACAGACAAGAGCGTGACCATTCAGACCGGCAGTGAAAAGCCGTTCGTCCGCAAGCCGTCGCATGTCGCCTGGGATAAGTCGGGCAAGTGGGGACTGTGCATCACTGATTGGGACGACGGAATTGTGTATAAGTTGTCTAATGGATAACGCCGCAAGAATATTTCCCCCGCCCCCGAAGGACACGAGGGCGGGGAACGAATGAGAAAGGATGGGTTTTCTATTACGGAGGAAATACACGCATGGGCGCTGAAACAAAGAGAAATTTACGGTGGAAAGTAATTTTTAAGATACCGAAAGGAGAAGCCGATGAGTAAGGTACAATGGACGATTCAGAGTCCATGGGGCACGATCTACACGACGTGGAATCTGCTCCGCTTCATGTCCGGCCGCCCGGACTTTTTCCCAAATCTCACAACGGACTACGCCACGGCCGTCCATTGTGCGGATACATTGGCCGCTGGCGCACGATCCGCCGCCAAAGGCCGCTGCTTTCTTTTCGCTGGCGGCTGGCGCGTGCTGGACCGGAGCGATAAGCACGACGCGATTGTTGCGGCCAACGTCAAATTTCCAGCGCGTTTTACATGGGTCGTGATGCGATCCCCTGAGGGGAAGACCTATCGCGTCGGAAATCTGCGCGGCTTATGTGAGCGTTCGGGGCTTGTGAATAAGCTGCCCTACATGACGCGGCTGCTCGAAACCGCGATCAAAGACAACAAGTGGCCTTATCCCATGCGCAACGGCTGGACGTATGAACGCCTCATAGACAGGAGCGAGTTCACCGTGATCCGCGATCCGCAGGATGTGCACTACGCCATCAAAACGCGCCCGGAAAACTATGTGCATCAGCTCCGGGGCGGCAGCGGGAAATACATGCGCCTGGAGTGGACGCTATGCGATCCCTACGGCTACGCGTACATCACCCAGAGCTTGTATCGCTTTCTGCGGGAGCGGCCTCATGTTTTTCCGGACGCGCACACTGCCTATGTGCAGTTTGACAACATCATCCGCAAGCGCTGCGGCCTAATGGAAGGTGCGCTGATCCTTACCAACGGATGGACGGCCATCGACCGGAGCGACGCGCACGACCTGATCTATAACGGCGTGCCGAATACGCTTGAAACCCCTGAGCCGCTGAGCACCCCCGGCGTTTGCGCCATCTGCGGGAAGATCCTCCCCAAAAGGCAGCAGCGATATTGCAGTGAGGCTTGCCGAAAAAAATCCAACGCTCTCCGCGTGAAGCAAAACACAGGCAGTCCGCGCGGTAATCCGGAAGCACGCTGGCTGACGCATTGCGTGGATTGTGGAAAGCTCATCTATCGTCCGATTAAGTGCATACGATGTGAGGCGTGCCAGCTTTTGATTAACAAGGCGCGGGGCGCTTTGTACGATAAGCGCGGCTCCCAGCGTCCGCTCGGAAGTGTGGATATATGTAAGGTCTGCGGTAAGCCCTATATTGTCCAGGCAAGCCTACAGAAATATTGTCCGGCCTGTAAGCAGATCGGGAAAAAGCAAGGTATCTCTAAGCATAAAGCCGCTTACCGTTTGGAGCGGATGAACGACCCTGAAATTGCTCAAAAAACGCGTGAAGCAAAGCAATGGGTGCCCTCTCCCAAATTTTGTGCGCATTGTGGAAAGCCCTTTGTCTCCCGATACGGTGCGATGTACTGCTGTGATGCCTGCCGCCAAGCTGCATTGATGGCCTATCATAAGGAGTATGAGGCCAACCGCGCTGGAACACGACAAGCGTATAACAAGATGCTCTACCAAAAAAACAAAGAAAAAAAGGCAAAATTGAAGTCGGAAGAGGGGAACGAAAAGCATGAGTGAGGAAATCCGAAATTTTGACCTCTCTGCGGAGGTGGCCTACGCGCTGGCAGTGCTTCCCTCTGCGCACAGCGCTATTATGCGCGTGTATAACCGAGATCGTGCCAAGTATTACGCGCTGGCGCGGCAGTCGGACAAGCGTAATCATCCGGCGCTGTTCTGCGGACGCGCAGAGCACCAGATCATGGCGCAGCGTGTGCTCGGCATTTTGTCCTCCGGAGAGGTGGAGAACCTCTGCATGATCCTCCGCTCCGTCAACCGCCGAATGTATGATGAGCTTATTCAGCACAAGGGCAGTGATGAGCGTATCACGCTTGATCCCTTTCTGCGGCACATCCCAAGCACCGTGTCTGCTCTGACCATGTACGCCCAAGTGATTGTCGCCATGGGCACTTGTGCGATCAACGACATCAAGGTGGAGCAGTCCCCGATTATTGATATGGCTGTCCACTCTATTGAGCAGCGGATACAGGCGGCGGCATATCGCAAGCAGCCGTCACGCAACGAGGCGGCTATTGCGCGGATGCGGGAGCACCTGGGCGCAGACCGCTTCGCCGGGTTCGGCGCGTGCTACGATGCTTCCGCCGACCGCAATGAGCGGTTTTGGGAGCGAATCGCGCTGGTGCTCAACTCCGAGGGCATCGACCCGGAGCAGTACACTTCCGACGTTGTTCTCACGCCGCTGGACGCGGTTCTGGTCGCGGGTGATACGCCGGAGGATAGCATGGCGTGCGCTACGCTTCTGCTGCTGGCTCGCAGTATCCGGCTTGATCGTGATTTCACCATGTCGCTGTACCGCGAGGATAAGGTGGTAGAGGTCGAAGCCGCGCAGAAAGAGGCGGATCAGGCCAAGCAGGAGGCGGAAACCCTGCGCCAGCGCATCAAGGCGCTGGAGGATGCTCTGCGCGACGCGGAAAAAGCCCGCGACGCAGCGAAAGCTGAAGCAGATTCCCATCAAGGCGACGCGGCGGAGCTTGCCTCTCTGCGTGACGCTGTTTACGAGTCCACGCAGGAGCAGGAGCCGGTGAAGCAGGCTGAGCTCTCGGAGCGTGACCTCTCTAAGCTAGATGTTGTGGTCGTCGGCGGTCATCCCGGCTGGGCGCGGCAGATCAAGGAGCAGCTTCCCGTGCGTGCATGGCCGCACGGAACGACCTGTCCCGCATCGGTGTTAGCCTCCGCTGATGAGGTGTGGATTCAAGCGGCATACATGTCGCACAAGGAGTTTTACGCCATTATCAACGCCGTTCGGCGTGCCGATACAACGGTGAGATACTTTGCCACGACCGGCGTTGGCAAGTGCGTGGAGCAACTAAAAGCAATGACCTAAATGCGAAAGGAGGGGTAAAGACGCTGATTGATTGGGTGATACAGGCCCCGTGCGGCACCATCTACAAGACTAACGATTTATGGCGCTTCATGTCTGGACGGCCTGATTTTTTCTCGGAGTACGCCGCCATGTATGCAAATGCGCTGAAATGCGTCGGCACGCTGGCGGGTGAAAGCGTCGGGAATAACCGCAGCTTTACCTTTGCGGACGGATGGCGCGTCCTCGATCACAGCGGACGGCACGCGGAGATTGCCGAGGCGGCTGTCAGTTTCCCGGCGAGGCTGACGTGGGTCGTTATTCAGTCCCCGAGCGGCGGAAAATACCGCGTTGGGGATATTCATCGTTTTGAGCGCGAGAAGGGGCTGTCGCAGACTTGCGGAAATGCGCTGGTCGCGGCGATCAAGCGCGGTATGGACAAGCATCAATGGCCAAGCCCAGCGAAAGACGGCTGGACGGTTTTGAGACCGATGGAGGCCAGCGAATTCCGCGTGATCATCGATCCGCAAAATGTACACTATGTATTTCGTTCGGTTCCCGCAAAAAAACTGCCGAGCATCAAGGGATCAAAGGCCAAGGCAAACGCGGAGTGGACATTATGCGACGGATACGGTTATGCGTATAAAACACACAACCTACGACTTTTTCTGATGAAGCGACCGCATATTTTCCCGGATGCAGATTTGGCTTATACGCGCCTCAAACAGATCATTGAGATGCGCTGCGGCACCCGAAGCGGAAGCCTTATCCTCTCCAATGGCTGGACGGCTATAGATCGGAGTGATGTCCACGACCTGATCTATAACGGGCCACCGAGCGCGGAAGCCGTACCGGAAATGCCGAGTACCCACGGTGTTTGCATCATCTGCGGGAAACGGCTTGATAAGAGACGGTGGAAGTATTGCAGCGAGGCGTGCGAGCAAAAGGCGTGGCAGTTGCGGGAGAAGAAGCATTCAGGCCGCCCGCAGGGAAATCCGGATGTACGTTGGCTGACGCATTGCATCGACTGCGGAAAGCTCATTTACCGCCCGATCAAGTGCATTCGCTGTGAGGCTTGCCAACTTGCAATCAATTATGAGCGGCACAAGGAGCATCAGAGAGCAAAGCCAGCCCGCCCATTAGGGAGTACGGATATATGCACGATATGCGGCAGACCTTACATTGTTGAGAGCGGTTTGCAGAAATACTGCCCGGACTGCCGAGAGGCCGCGACCCGTGCGAGTATTGCGCGGAAAAAGAATGCCTACATGGCAGAGAAACGCAAGGATCCAGAGGCCGCCGCGCAGATGCGCGAGGCAAAGCAAGCGGCACTCTCTCCGAGTTTGTGCGCCACCTGCGGGAAACCGTTTATCTCAAAATTTGGGGCGATCTACTGCTGTGAGACTTGCCGAAAAGAAGGAAGACGGAAATACGATCAAACGTATGATTCAAAGCGTGTGAGAAAAGAAAGGAAGGATTAACGCATGGCGGAACAAAAAAGCGAAAAAAAAGCTAGAAGAAAGATCGTGTCCTTTGAGGTGACGGACGCTCAGTATGAAGCCATCGCCGCCGAGTGCAAGCGTACCGGAAACGGCATAAGCGTTATTATGCGTGATCTCATCGTTAGGTATATTATGGATAAGGCTTGACCGTTATCTGACCTATTCCAGACCTGTAACAGGCCCTTAGTTGGCCCGCTGCGGGTCTTTTTTTTTGCGAAAATAAAGGCGAGGAGGCGAGCGGATGTACAAGCATTACAACCCCAATCCTGCCGGAGCGCGGGTGGGCGACTGCGCTGTCCGAGCTTTATCCTGCGCGACCGGGCAAAGCTGGGAGCGAGTATACGCCGGATTGTGCGCCATGGGCTACGACATCTGCGACCTCCCCAGCGCGGATAGAGTTTGGGGCGCATATCTCGCGGATCGCGGATTCAGACGGCACGCTCTGCCGGACGAATGCCCGCTGTGCTACACCGTGTCGGATTTTTGCCGCGACCATCACAAAGGGGTGTATGTCCTTGCGCTGGGCGGACACGTCGTCTGCGTGACAGACGGCGACTGGTATGACACATGGGACAGCGGCGCTGAATCTCCGCTGTGTTACTGGACAAAGGAGGGATAACGCATGTACGGATACGGTGGATACCAACCGACTTACTACACGCCGGGGCAAGCTATGCCCGGGCAGCTTGAGCAGCTGCGGATGAATCAGCAGCCCAACCAGCAGATGATGCAGCAACAGACGCGCCCGCAAAGCCCCATGATCTGGGTGCAGGGCGAAGCGGGGGCTAAAAGCTATATGGTAGCCGCCGGGAATACGGTGGCGCTCTGGGACAGCGAACAGCAGACGATCTACCTCAAGTCCTGCGACCAGATGGGAATGCCCTCCATGCGTTACCTCGACTATACAGAGCGTACCGCGCCCAAGCCGCCAGCGGCTCCTCCCGCAGCCGCTCCCGGGCAAGAGTACGCGACCCGGGCAGAGCTTCAGGCGCTTGAAGCCAAAATCGAGGCGATGTCCGCACCCAAAAGCAGAGCGAAAAAGGAGGCCGTAACGGATGAATCCGCTGTTTAAGCAGTTTGGCGGTCGCATGGGCGGCGAAATGCCAGGCCCATTGATGAATTTCCAGCAGATGATGCAGCAGTTCCAGCAGTTTAAGTCAAGCTTTCAGGGCGATCCTGAGCAGGAGGTGCGGAAGCTGCTTGCCTCCGGACGAATGACACAACAGCAGCTCGATCAGCTCCAGCAGGCCGCGCAGATGTTTCAGGGGCTGCTTGGATAACGGCGTAAATCGTGGCCACGATTTTGCATAAATCAAAAATTCCGAAAGGAGAAAAACATGAGTATGAATAGCGAGTACAGCCTTTCCGACATCGCGGCGGCTTCCGGCAACAACCGGAACAGCGACGGAATGTTTGGCGGAAACGGCGCATGGTGGATCATCATCCTGTTCCTGTTCGTCTTCTGCGGCTGGGGCGGCAACTGGGGCGGCAATCGCGGAGGCGGTCAGGGCTCTGCGGTAGACGGCTACGTGCTAACAAGTGATTTCGCCAACATCGAGCGAAAAATTGACAGCGTGAACAATGGCTTGTGCAATGGTTTTTACGGACAGGCGCAGTTGACCAACGGCGTACAGATGCAGATGGCTAACGGCTTCGCGCAGGCGGAGCTTTCCCGCGCCAATCAGCAGTCCGCGCTGATGCAGATGCTCTATAATATGTCCACACAGGCGGCGGATTGCTGCTGCAAGACGCAGAACGCGATTCAGGGGGTCAATTACAACCTCGCCACACAGGCTTGCGAAACGCGCACCGTTATCCAAAACGGCACGCGGGACATCATCGAGAACCAGAACGCCAACGCCCGTGCGGTGCTGGATGCACTCACGGCCCAGCGGATTGAAGCCAAGGACGAGAAGATTGCGGCGCAGAGCCAGCAGATTTTCGGCCTACAGCTTGCGGCCTCTCAGGCGGCGCAGAATCAGTACCTCGTGCAGCAGATCAGGCCGTGCCCGGTTCCTGCTTACACGGTGCCCAACCCGTTCTGCTGCAATCAGCAGTATTGAGGGCGGCGGCCTGACATACATCACAGCTTCCCGCCTTGCGGGATGATCGGCTCCTGCCGATGCTGAAACTTGCGGCGGGGGAAATATCCCTCGCCGCATTATTTGAAAGGAGAAGAAGCATGAAAAAAACTTTTGAAATGGCGAAGGATCGTCTGATGGAGCATCTACTGCGGGTTGATCTGGAAAAACTGTCTATGATAGACTTGTCCGCATATGCTAGTATGCTTGTCCAGTTGCGCCCTTTGTGCAATGAGGAACCGGACTATTATCAGAGGATAGCCGATCTGCTAAAGGGAGGATGCTTCGGCATGAAATCGCCTTCTGTCCCATTAAAGGAGGTGTAATCAATGGCTGAGTTTACCTACGCCGCCGCGCAGATCGTCGCAAACGGCGAGAACGTCTTGCTGAATGAAACGCCGATTACGCCGTCACGCTGCATCGTCCACCGTGACGGAAGCGGCATCGTCACTTTGCGAGGATTGACGAACTGCCAGAGCCGAGCACGCTTCCGCGTCGGCTTTGGCGCGAACATTGCCGTGCCAACGGGCGGGACTGCCGGGCCCATCTCTATTGCGCTTGCCATTGCCGGTGAGCCACTTCCGGCATCCCGCGCAATCGCTACACCTGCCGCTGCTGCGGAATACCACAATGTGTACGTTGATACGTTTGTGGACGTTCCTGCGGGCTGCTGCGCAACGATTGCGGTAGAAAACACCAGCGGCGCGGACATCTCCGTGCAGAACGCTAACCTAATCGTCACCCGCGAGGGTTGAGAAAGGAGAACAAGATGAAGAATCTGTATAAGCTCAAGGACATGCTCTGTGAGGAGCTGGACGAAATCTCCGAAAAGCAGGGCATGTCTGCTGGCGACCTCGATACGGCCCAAAAGCTGACGGACACCATCAAAAACATTGACAAGATCATCATGCTAGAGGATGGATACAGTCAGATGGACGGTGGATGGGAAGCACGCGGAAGCTATGGACGGGACGGCAGCTCTTATCGGCGTGGCCCTATGCGCGGACGTTATAGCCGCGACGACGGTTTTGACCACGACCGCAAGCGCATGGTGGACGAGTTGGAGGACATGATGCGCAGCGCCGATGGCGAGCGCCGTGAAAGCATTCGCCGTGCGCTGGAAGAACTGCGGAAGGTGTAAAGCATAAGGAGGGGCGGCGCGTGATTACGTTGGCATGGGTAGAGAACGAGATCGAGAAAGCGTTGAGCGAGGACGCAACGCCGAGAAACGTATACGATCTGGCGGCCCTTGTAGCCGTGCAGGGCTTTCTGCTGAAACGCGCCGCCCCCCAAAAAGAAGAAAAGCCAAAGGAAACGCGGGAGGAGCGTGAACACCGGGAGGCGGTGCTGCTTACTACGCACAGCGCCGATCTCGACACTATCCCGACTATTGAGCAGATCGAGGACGCACTCGGCGCGGTGGCGGTAAACACGCCGGAGGAGCGGAAGCGAGTGCAGGACGCACGCACGTGGGGAAAGATTATCAGGGGATCGGACAACTGACTATACTTTTGACTAAATCACAACGCGCAAAAGGGGCGTTTTTGCGCTGGGTGAGATAGCAAAAAAGGCGAAGAAAAAACCTAGGAGCCTTGAAACTCCTAGGTTTTTCACGTCTGGGTGAGAAGATTCGAACTTCCGGCCTCTTGAACCCCATTCAATGCATCGCAAGTCTCGGACTTGTTGATTTATAACGGATTCGGGTCACTTTCGCTTGAACTGACTATGCTTTTGACTAATTGAGCTTGGATTTCAACCTTTTCAGCCGCCTTTTGAATCGCTTCACCCTTCCTCTTATTTGTTATATGGTCATAAATTTTGCGAATCATTTTCTCGTCGCTGTGCCCCATCCATAGCATAAGAACCTCGATGGGAACGTATGCGTCGCAGCACATAGAGCAGAACGTGTGCCGAAAGTCGTTCGTGCGGATATTCATCGGAACCCATGTTCTTCCGTTCGCCCAACGCCTAGAAAAACCGTTGTGCAAATCCCCCATCTTAGATAGATAGCTTTCCCACGCTCTATCAAATGCTGATAGCGTCATTTGTTTCCCGCTTACAGATGCAGCCGCCAGCCCATGCCGACCTTGCAGCACCTCGCGCAGGGGATTAAAAAGCGGTATTTCTCTGACGCCAGCCTCTGTTTTGGGATCCTTTTTTTTGCCTCTGCAGCCTTCGGAAAAACTGACCGCCTCACGGACGTAGATTCTTCCGCGCTCAAAGTCAGCATCTCGATCAATATCAAAGGCCAATACTTCCCCACGCCGGAGACCAGCGTACAGCATCAGCATAGCAGCCACGCCGAAACGGTGACCGACCATCTGATGGACAAGCGCTATTTCCCAATCTTCAAGGCGGCGGTGCGTGCCCTCAGTGCCGCTTGGCGGTTTAGCCGTCAGCGCGGGATTTGACCTTATCAGCCCATCCGACACAGCGTCGGATAGCATGGAGCGGATCAGGCTCTTGGCCTTGTCGATGTAGGACTTGCTCATTTCAGCAAGCGTGGCATAATACGCGGCTACGTCCGATTTGGTGATCTTCCCCAGCGGCGTGGACGCGCCTAGGAACTCCGTAAAGGCGTTGAGCATACCGGCGTATTGGCGATATGCGGCGGTAGAGGCTTGGGCGCGGTAGATCGGGAGCCAGTAGGACGCGTAGCCGCCGACGGTATTTCGCTTGTCGCTGTGCAACCCCGCTTCATCGTCGCGCTTGTACGCGTCGCGGGCGGCGAGGGCTTCGGCTTGCGTGTAGCCGTAGAAAAATTTTCCGTGGTAGGTGCAGACATAGCGCCCATCTGGACGCTTTTTCAGCGTTTGGCGCGGCATGGCTTCTGGCTCCTTTCGGCGAGGACACGGCCTCGGTTCTTTTTGCGGGCGCGGGGACATATAATAGAGGTAAGAGAGTTAAAGCAAATGTTTTACTAGCGCTGGAAAACGGGAACAAACAGGCGTATAATAGAGCTAATCACACGCGGCGAAGGAGGATTGCAATGCTGAGAAGGATCAACGCGCTAAAGGGAGAGCTTGCGGAGCTTCGGCAGGAGCTTGAACGCCTAAAGACGCAGCTTCGCGTCACGAAGGAGGATATGGCGGAGGGCTTCGTCTCACCCAAGCGAATGTACATTCGTGTGCTTTGTCGATACGCCAATATTGCGCTGTTCTGCGCACAAAATCACATGGCCGTGCCCATTGAAACGGGGATGATGCTGGATAAGGCGCTCGACCGGTTGGAGCGCCTCTCAGCGCGTGAAGCAAGCAATCCCGGCGAAGAGCATGGCGAAGAAGGAGATAACAGTAGGTATCCAGAAGCGGATCAATGATTGCCGATACTCCTTGATTGCGTCTTCCCCGGCTTGCGTAAGCCTAGGCGTATACGGTTCCGGTACGGCGTCGCAGTCCGTGGGAATGAGGGATGCGCATACAAGCTTTTCCCGCTGAAGCTGTTCAACAAATTTATTGTCGACGAGTATGCATCCTAGCTTGATGCGATTTAAGACGCGGTAATCTCGGTAGGTTATCATAGGCATTACTCCGATAGCCAGTTTTTTCCCGATTGGGGAGAAATTGCGAACATATCGTCGTATACTGGGGACAACGACAACGCCCACGGGCGATGAAGGAGGCCAACATGGAAAAATCCCAGAATGCGACAAAAGAGGAAATCATCTTTTTGAAGCACATCCGAAACCTAACATACAGCCAAAAGCAAGAGCTCCTAAAACGCCTACAAGCAGAGAACAGGGTGTAAGCTACACCCTGTTCTCTTTTCTCATTTGCAAACTCTCCCGGTACTGCTGGGCATCGGGATAATCCACAAATTCCACCGTTTTATCATGATTTTTGCGGACGACCTCTTTAATCTCGTCCAGCGTGACGTTGAAATACTCTCGGCGCAGATTTACGCGATTGACGCGCCGATCATCAAAAGCGTGATGGAGCGCATTCTCCAGCGTCGGCGCGTCCTCGGAAAAGATCATTGCGTGAACGTCAAAAAAGAAGGGCACGGACGCGTCACCCAACTCGTATACGCGCTCCATGGGGTCGAGGCGGCGCGTCATACCGATTTTGTAGACGTTTTCGCCGAAAGCACCAATATTGGAGATAATATATACATATCCGGCACGCTGATTGGCCTGTCTGTAATCAATATCTTCCAGTTTAGCCGTAATATCGTCGAGGCGAGACATAATTTCGTTCCTTTTCGCGGACAGGTCAGCGTTTTCGGGGGACGCCATGATCTGAGCGTCCAGCTTTTCGAGCGCCTGCGTATAGTGCTGCTTTTCTTTTTCTGCGGCCTTTCTGGCCTCCTCCATTTCCTTTGCGGCGCGGACGGCTTCACGCTGCTGAGCGCGGAGCTCTGCGGCCTCCTCTTTCTCTTCCTGCTTTTTCTGCTGGTACTCGTAAGCAAGCGCCAGCTCATCCAGCTTGAGATTTAGATAATCATGCGATATAGCGACCTGAATGGTTTCTGATGTCTTGTTAAGTATTTCGTAGGACTTTTTTATTCTCGCCTGACATCGGTCAAAATTGCTGAATTTAACGGAACCAACAGCAATATCGCATTCATTATTAAACGATCTAAGGACAAGCTTTATATTTTCGTTTGTCAGTTTTATGCCCTTAGCTCTATTCCCACTGACAGACCATTCGGAGGAACACAATGCGGCTGTCTTATTCTTAATCATATCTTTTTCTTTTTCGCGGATACGAGAAAGAGCAAGCTTATATTCTTCGCTTTTTGTAAAATCAAATCGCGGTTCATACAGAGAAAAAGTTTCTAGCTCCTGCTGCTCAGTAGCGACGATTAAATCATGCTGAATAAAACCGTATTTCTCCATCATTACATGGATTTCTTCATCAGTTTTTTCTTTCTCTTGTTTGGCACGGACGATGTTTAGCTTGATGGCATCCAATTCGTCTTGTGCGTTTACGATAGCGCGGAGTTCCGGCGCTAATTGCTCCATAAGCTTTTCATGCGCGTGCTTTTCCTCGCTGTACGCCTTCGTTACGCAGTCGAGGCACAGGCCGTCCGGATTGAGCTTGAGAAACACACCGCGTTTCCCGCATTCTTTGCACTTTGGCATAGCTTATACTTCACCCTTCTTCTGATCGGCTGGATTATCGGTTTGCAGCAGCGCCAACACAGCACGTTTCTTTTCGTCAGACAGGAGGCGGAACTGCTCGAGGAGCTGGCGATCCAGCTCATCTACGATCATATGGCGTATATCGTTCGTTTCCGGCTTCCCTGGGAGCTCCACAAACTCCCATTTCCCGGGAACGCCGAGGAAGTACCTCAGATCAGTATGATAGAGGCTTGCCAGCGCTCCGAGCTGCTCCATGTCTGGGGCGGCCGTCCCATCCTCCCATCCGGCGACAGTATCAACGGGAACGCCGAGGGAATCGGCCACGAACTGCTGAGATAAGCCCTTCTTTTCGCGGCACTCCTTATATCTGGCTGCTTTTACGTCCTTAGCCGTGCTAGGCAACTGGATAGGATAATCCGCGATCGGCTCATATCCCATGATTTCGGCCTTACTAACGTTTAAGAGCCTTTCAAGTTTTTCAAGGCTTTCCCCACGGGGATTTTTATTCCCGTTGAACCACTCGCTTACAGCGGGCTGCGAAACACCGACTGTAAGTGCAACTTGCTTCTGAGTAAGGCCCCTCTCCTTGCACAATTTCCTTATGTTATTCATGCTAGCCCTCCTTAGTTATTATAGCGTCAAAAAAAGCGGATTAAAAGCAAAAAAATATTACAAGAAGTTATTGACAATGGAATCACGTTAAGTTATAATATAACCGCAAAGTAAAGAAGAGAGGTGAGTATCGTGCGCGAATGGCTTATAAAAGCCAGAAAACAAAACGGACTATCCCAAAAAGTAATAAGTGAGCGAGTAAATATTACGCAACCTGCCTATTGTGCTTACGAGAGCGGCAGATCGAGGCCTAAGCCAACGACCGCCAAGCAGATCGCCTCCGTGCTAGGTATCGACTGGACGCGCTTCTATGATGATCCCGCGTCCTGAAACAATTATAAAGGAGAAAAGGGGGTGCAAGCATGGCAGAATATACGCGAATCGACCTGCGGAAAGCCCGCGAAGCGCACGATCTGAGCCGCTGGAAGCTTGGGGAGCTGCTGGGGGTCAGCGAATCTACAGTGGAGCGCTGGGAAAGCGGCGAGACGAAGCCAACGCCGGACGACGTGGACAGGATCGGCGAGGCGCTCAAAGAGCCGATGATGTGGCACCGATGGATGCTGAGCAACTGCGATAGCTATCGCAAGCGCTACATCGGGTGCGAGGACTTGGCGCTGCTTGGGAGCGTGGTACGGACGCGATACGCGCTGTCGGGCGTTACAGGGCTTCAGGAGGCCGTAGAGCGGGACGTGATGGACGGGCGGCTGGACGACAAGGCGCTGGGCAAGCGATACGCGGAGCAGCTTCGGGAGGCCATAGCGGCCTTGAGCGACGGCCTCGCTCGTGTGGAGGGAGGAATCAAGGATGCCTGAATACCTAACGCCGCAGCAGGTGGCGGAGGCGCTGGCTGTGAGCCGCAACACGGCGGCGGCACTAATGCGGAAAATGCCGCATCTGACCATGGGCGGCGCGGCGCGGCAGGTGCTGCGGGTAGAGCGTGGCGCGTTTGAGAGATGGCTTCGGGAGCAGACGGCGGAGCCGGAGGAGCCGCGCAAGCGTGGCAGGAAGCCGAAGAGCGGCGGCGCGATGAACGAGGCGAAGCGGCTGGGGCTGCTGACGGCGGACGGGAAAATCTCCCCCGTGCGACCGAGCCCGGAGGTGCTGCGTCAGCTTCGGCGGGATGCTTAAAAAACCGACCCGAAAGCGAAAAAAACCGAAGTAAAAGCGAGAAAAAACCGAACTGAAAGCGGACAAAAAGCGAGATAAAAACGAACCAAAACCGAAAAGAAAACGAAAAAAACCAAATGAAAGG
>ERZ1034980.1163-NODE-1163-length-16339-cov-5.047408_pt1 | contig 16339 bp, 7 predicted proteins | sample MGYA00520622_ERZ1034980 | MGnify/ENA primary metagenome ERZ1034980 (study PRJEB33766, sample SAMN09781791) | gut metagenome | biome: gut microbiome | host: Homo sapiens | place: Madagascar | study: EMG produced TPA metagenomics assembly of the PRJNA485056 data...
GCGTAAAGTATGCCTGCAATGACGATAAATGTCCAAAAAGGCCAAGGCGTGGCTATGAAATACCAAAGCACGAAGCCTATTGCGGCTATCGAGACAAAGCCACCCACGAGCTGGTCTATTCCTTCCCTGTGTATGTGTATTTTCTTGAGTTTCTTGATTCTTTTCCCCATGATTATGATTTTGTCTATAAAAGACGAGGTTTTCAATATTATACTTATGCAAAGGTAACCTTTTTCCATTGAATACGCAAATAGTTTTAGGTTGAATGTGAAATTATTTTCATTCTTCTTTTGGTATGTCAATTATTCGGAGTAACTTTACACTCATAATCGCATCTTTCATGGAAGATTTTGTACATCTGCACGTTCACACGCATTACAGTATTCTTGACGGACAGTCTAAAGTGAGCCACCTTGTCGACAAGGCAATAAATAATGGCATGAAAGGCATGGCCATCACCGACCATGGCGTCATGTATGGCATAAAGGAATTTTCCGACTATTGCGCCTCAGTGAACAAAAAGCGCAAGAAAGACGGGCTTGAACCTTTCAAGCCTATTCTTGGATGCGAGATGTATGTGGCCCATCATCATAAGGAAGACAAGGACAAGTCGGCTGGTGACAGTTCTGGCTATCACCTCATTGTGCTTGCCAAGAACTATCATGGTTACAAGAACCTTATCAAGCTGGTCAGTAGGTCGTGGGTCGACGGTTATTATTACAAGCCCAGGACCGACCGCTATGACCTTGAGAAATACCATGAAGACCTCATCGTCAGTTCAGCGTGCCTTGGAGGCGAGATACCGCAGAAAATACTCGCGGGCGACATAAAGGGCGCGAGAGAGGCGGTGGAGTGGTACCACAACTTGTTTGGCGATGATTTTTACCTGGAGCTGCAGCGTCACCAAGTCACGGATCCTTCGTTGCATGCCAATCGCGAGACCTACCCTTTGCAGCAGAAGGTCAATAAGGTGTTGACGCAGTTCGCGAAGGAATATGGCATAAAGCTCATTTGCACAAACGATTGCCATTTCGAGGACAAGGAGACAGCCGAGGCTCACGACCACCTGCTATGCCTTTCCACCAACAAGGACTTGGACGATCCCACTCGCATGGTCTACACCAAGCAGGAGTGGTTCAAGACCCGTGAGGAGATGAACGCCATCTTCTCGGATATTCCGGAGGCATTGTCAAACACCCTTGAGATACTCGACAAGGTGGAGGTCTACAGCATAGACCATGGACCTATAATGCCGTTCTTCCCGATACCCGAAAGCTTCGGCACGGAGGAAGAGTGGCACTCCAAGTTCACCGAGGAACAACTGTATAAGGAGTTCACCACCGACGAGAATGGCGAGAACCCATTGCCTAAGGACAAGGCCGATGCCGTGATTGAGCGCCTGGGTGGTTACGACAAGGTGTACCGCATCAAGTTCGAGGCCGATTATCTTGCGAAGCTTGCTTATGACGGTGCGCGAAAGCGCTATGGCGACCCAATCCCGGATGATGTGAAAGAGCACGTCAAGTTTGAGCTCCACGTCATGAAGACCATGGGTTTCCCAGGCTATTTCCTTATCGTGCAAGACTTTATCAACGCCGCTCGCGAGGACTTGGGCGTCTGGGTGGGGCCTGGCCGTGGCTCTGCCGCAGGCTCTGTGGTGGCCTATTGCTTGGGTATCACAAAGATAGACCCGCTAAAATACGACTTGCTTTTTGAGCGTTTCCTCAACCCTGACCGTGTCAACCTCCCTGATATCGATACCGACTTCGATGATGACGGTCGCGGAAAGGTCTTGCAATGGGTAATGGACAAGTATGGCAAGGACAATTGCGCGCATATCATTACCTATTCGAGCATGGCGACGAAAAACTCCATTTCCGACGTGGCGCGAGTGGAGAAGCTGCCATTGGCGCGCTCCAATGAGCTGAAGAAAGCCATTCCCGACCGCTTGCCCGACGGCATGAAGATGAATCTCGCCAATGCCATCAAGTGCACGCCTGAGCTTCGCGAGGCGGAAAGCTCCATGGATCCGAGGGAGCGCAACACCATAAAATACGCGAGGATGCTTGAGGGTACTATCCGTGGAACCGGCATTCACGCCTGCGGCTTCATCATTTGCCGCGACCCTATCAGCGACTGGGTGCCCGTGTCTACGGCAGACGACCCCGACTTCCCCGACAGGAAGTGTGACGTGACGCAATATGACGGTCATGTCATCGAGTCGACGGGCCTCATCAAGATGGACTTCCTCGGACTGAAGACCCTCTCCGAGCTGAAAGAGGCGGTGAAGGTCGTGAAGCAGACCACGGGCGAGGAGATAGACCTCGACAACATACCTATCGACGACGAGCTAACTTACAAGCTCTATCAAGAAGGCCGCACCATAGGCACGTTCCAGTTTGAGTCGCCCGGAATGCAGAAGTATCTCAAAGAGCTTCACCCGACAGTGTTCGAGGACCTTATAGCCATGAACGCCCTTTACAGGCCGGGGCCAATGGATTACATCCCAGAGTTCATCGCCAGGAAAAAAGACCCGACACGTATCAAGTATGACATTCCATGCATGGAGAAATACTTGAAAGACACCTACGGCATCACCGTCTACCAAGAGCAGGTCATGCTCTTGTCGCGACAGCTTGCCAACTTCACCCGAGGCGAGAGCGACGCCTTGCGTAAGGCCATGGGTAAGAAGAAAAAGGCCATCGTAGACGCGATGAAGCCTAAGTTTCTCAAACAGGGTGCGGAGAATGGCCACGACCCGAAGATATTGGAGAAAATTTGGGGCGACTGGGAGAAGTTCGCGTCTTACGCTTTCAATAAGTCGCACGCCACTTGCTATTCCTGGGTGGCTTACCAAACGGCTTATCTCAAGGCCCATTATCCCGCCGAATACATGGCCGCCCTCATGACGCGGCGTTTCTCCGACATTGGTGAGATAACGAAGCTCATGGAGGAGTGCAAGTCGCTTGGCGTGCCAACGCTCGGTCCGAGTGTCAACGAGAGTTACGTCGAGTTTGGTGTCAACGACAAGGGCGAGATAAGGTTTGGCTTGTCTGCCATCAAGGGAATGGGCTCTGCCGCCGCCGCTGCCATTGTCAGCGAGCGCAAGGCCAATGGCCCATACAAGGACATATATGACTTTGCCGAGCGCGTCAGCCTGAAGGATGTCAACCGCAAGGCGTTTGAGAGCCTTGCCCTTAGCGGAGGCTTCGATTGCTTCGGCCTCATGCGTGAGCAGTATCTCGCGTCAAATTCCAAGGGTGAGGTGTTTCTTGACAGTATAGTGCGCTTCGGCCAGCAATACCAGCAAGACAAGAAAGAACAGGTGAACTCCTTGTTCGGCTCCTTGGGCACGGAAGTGGCCTTGGCGTTGCCACAACCTCCAAAGACCGAGGAGTGGAGCAGCATTGAGAAGCTGAGCAGGGAAAAAGAGTTGGTTGGCATTTACCTCTCCGCCCATCCTCTCGACGATTTCTCGATAGTGTTGAACAACATGTGCAACACGACGTGCGCTGAGGTTGGCGACCGTGGCAAGCAAGAGGAACTGTCGCAACGCGAGGACATAACCTTCGGCGGCATAGTGACCAAGGTGACGCAGAAATTCACAAAGCGCGGCAGCCCCTTCGGCCTTGTCACGCTTGAGGATTTCAGTGGCTCTGGAGAGATAGCCCTCTTTGGCGAGGAGTGGGGAAAATGGAACGGAAAGCTATCCATGGGCTGCTCGGTGTTCGTGAAGGCAAGATACGTGAAACTATATCCCACGAGCCAGTCTTTTTCGTTGGCCATACAGAACGTGGAGTATCTCCAGACAGTGAAAAACGAGCGCATAGAGAAGTTCACGATAAACGTGCCGAGCAAGGTCATCGACGACGCGTTGGTCAGCGACTTGATGTCCATCATAGGTGATGCCCCAGGCCCTACGCAGTTGTATTTCAACGTCATAGACGAGGAGAGCCATGTCAATGTCCTCTTGCGCTCAGACAAGAGCCAAATAGAGGTGGGCAAGGAACTCGTGCAATATATTGATGAGAGATCAGACATGAGTTATCATGTCAATTAACAATAACATTATAAACAACAATAAGCAGCAATGAAGATTTCGATCAAATCCTTGGACAGCATCCATGAGGCAGCCCGTGAGTTTATCAAGAACATGGGCACGGGTCACGTCTTCGCCTTCTATGGCAAGATGGGAGCGGGAAAGACGACATTCATCAAGGCCGTGTGTGAAGAGCTTGGCGTGGATGATGTCATCACCTCGCCAACCTTTGCCATCGTCAACGACTATACTTCCTCGAAGGACGATAGTCACATCTTCCATTTCGATTTCTATCGAATAAAGAAGTTGGAGGAGGTCTACGACATGGGTTATGAGGACTACTTCTACAGTGGCAGCCTATGCTTTATCGAGTGGCCGGAGCTCATAGAGGACATCCTTCCTGGTGATGCCGTGAAAGTCACGATAACGCAAAACGAAGACGGCGGCAGAGTGGTAGAGTTCTAATACTTATATTTTTTTGCGTAAAGTTTGCCAGAATGAAACTATTTGCTTACTTTTGCAAAGAAACATCACTTAATTAAAAAAAGAATTCACAATGACAGTAGAAGTAACAGCCGACAATTTTGAGAAGCTGAAAAATGGCGACCTGCCACTTGTTGTTGACTTGTGGGCAACATGGTGTGGTCCTTGCCGCATGGTTGGCCCAATCATGGAGGAGCTCTCAAACGAATATGAGGGCAAGGTCGTGGTAGGCAAGTGCGACATCGAGGAGAACGAGGACATCCCCATGCAATATGGCGTGCGCAACATCCCGACTATCTTGTTCTTCAAGAACGGACAGCTCGTTGACAAGTTTGTTGGCGCGGCCGCTAAAGGAAAGTTCCAAGAGAAGTTCGACAAGCTTATTGAGGGTTAACCATTTCCCATTACTCTCAATAAGACTTGTCATCAGACCTTGATATAAAAAAGGCGAAAGCCTTAAGAGAAACCGTTTCCTCTTAGGGCTTTCGCCTTTTTTATATTGCTCTTCCGGAACTAATCCATGACAGACACCATGCTCTCCCATGTGGAATAGTAAAATATTATTATCAGATTAAATTGGTGTCATTTCTGCTTTGCAGGGGCGGGTAGGGATGGTTAGGGGCCGTCCGCACCCCGAATGGCCTGTCCCTTTTCCTCAAGCTATGCTGTCGAGGAAGAGCAGCAGCCTGTTGGTGACATTCACGGCAGACACGCCACTGTCGAAGTCGAGCGAAACGAGGTTCAGTTGCGGGAACATCTCCTTCAGCTTCTTCTCAATGCCTTTCGACACTATGTGGTTGGCAATGCATCCGAAAGGCTGCAAGCTTGCCACGTTGTTCACGCCTTGCTTCACCATGCTTATGATGTCGCTTGGCAACAGCCAGCCCTCGCCAAACTGCGCGGCGAGCGACACCACGCCGTTTACCTCCTTTGCCTCGTCAAAGATATTGGTGAACGGACGGAAATAGCGGAAGCGCGACGCTATGCGGTTTACCTTTTTCTCCCGTCGCCATATAAGGCTGTATACGCTTTTTACCAAGAAGTCGGGCACATGGCTGCATTTCAATCCCATGTGCTTTTGCACGATGGCGTTGACAAACTCCTGCAGGAAGAAAGGCAAGAGCAGTGGCGGTACCACCTCGCACCCGTTATTGATGATGCGGCGCTCAAGGAATTGGTGGGCAAAGGGGTTGAATTTCAAGAATATCTCTCCCACGATTCCGACTGCGGGCAGCTCCTTGTCCTCGGTTATGTCGTCAAAGTCCTTTGCGGCTCGCGCTATGAGGCTCATTAGCCCCTTTGGGTCATTGTCAAGTATTGGCTTTGCGGCAGCCGTGAGGTATTTCTCGCGCAGCATTTCGGCCTTGTTGCCGAATTGTCCGCCAACGAGCATGGCGTCTTTCTTCAGTCGGCTCACGGAGCCGTGATACAGTTTGGATATCGTGTCACCGTAGATGAATGTAGTCACGATGATTGGCGCCATTTTCAGCCATGGCACGTTCAGCTCGCCGTCTTGTTCCTTGTCGTCGCTTGCGCTTGCCGACACGCCTAAGGTGATGAGAGGCACGTCCTTGAACCCGTTGGCGTTCATGGCGCGACGTATCAGCGCCGCGTAGTTGGTGGCGCGGCATTGACCTCCGGTCTGCGTCATCACGGCTGAAATCTCCTCCGGATTGTATTTCCCCGACATCAACGCCTTCACGAAGTCGCCAACGATGAGCGTGGCAGGATAGCATACCTCGTTGTTGGCGTATTTCAGTCCCAGTTCGGCGCTGTTGATGTCGCTTGGCGGCAACACCTCCACGTCCCAGCCAAGGAGCTTGCAGAGTGGGGGAAGGAGTGGCGTGAGATATTCGGTGAAATACGGCGCGAGTATCTTCTTGTTCTGCGGTCTTACGCTCGCGGCTTCTTTCGCGCGCTTGTCACCGGTGCCCAAGCCTGGTCGCTTTCCATTGCCAGTCTTTCCGTTGAGGCTCTCGATGAGCGACCTCACCCTTAGCCTCAGTGAGCCGACGTTGCTCACGTCGTCTATCTTCAGCAGGGTGTAAGGCTTGCCGTGAACGCTCATTATGTGGCGAATCTCGTCTTGAATGAATGAGTCAGGGCCGCAGCCAAACGAGGTCATCTGTATGAAATGCACGTCGTCGGGTTGCGTGGCGCACCATTGTCCCGACTTGATGATGCGGTTCATGTATGCCCATTGCCTGACGAGATAAGTGTCGCCAGTGCCCGTTCGCGTGTCGTTGCGCACTATGTCATCGGAGATGACGTTCACTCCGAGCGATGCAATCAGGTCTGATAGCTTGTGCTGTATGAGCGGGTCGGTATGGTATGGACGGCCCGCGAGCAATATGGTGAGCTTGTGTTGGCGTCGGCTCTCGGCCAATATCTGCTTTGCCTTCTCGCTCATGGCTTCCACGTATTCGTTTTGCGCCTTTACGGCGGCGTCGAAGGCTTCCTTGCGTTTCTTCGCGTCTATGCCATAGCCTTTCAGGAACTTGTCAAGCTGCCTGGCGAGCAACTTCTCGTCGCGGAAGTTTATCACGGGTGCCACAACCTCGGCACGAAGATTCATGGCCGACTTTATGACATCCGAGTAGGCCGACACGATGGGGCAGTTGTAGCTGTTGATGTTCCGGTCATCGTCTTGACGCTCAAACACCACGTAAGGCATGAAGATGAACTTTCTGTGGTTGGGCAGTGTCGCGAGACGCTCGTCGAGTTCCTTCACGTGTGAGTGGACCAGTTTCGCCGGGAAGCAAATGTTGTCGCTCATCACCGTGCCAAGCGCGCTCTCGTAGCGGTGGAAATTGCTCTCCGCGCTCAGCATGACCTTAAAGCCTGCCGTGGTGAAGAGGGCGTGCCAAAACGGGAAGTCCTCATACATGTTGAGGATTCGCGGAATGGCCACCACCGTCTTCTCTTTCCTTGACGTGTCGTCGTTATCCTTCTCGCACCTGTCGAAAAGCAAGTGATACTTGTATGTGTATATGTTGTCGCCCTTGGCGTCGTTCTTGCCCTTGTTGTTGAACACACGCTCGCATTTGTTGCCCGAATAGAACTTCCTGCCTCCGGCAAAGAGATACCTCGTCACGAAGCAGTGGTTCTCGCATCCCTTGCAGTTGAGCAGCTTAGTGTCGTATTCCGACATGTCGAGCAGGTCGTCCACGCTACGGTTATCGCGTGCGTCGTTTGCCGCATGGTCAGCAATGGCGTGCAACGCGCAACCGTAGGCACCCATCATCTCGGGCATGTTGCTTCGCGCCACTTCCTTGCCGGTGAGCATCTCGAAAGCCCTTACCACGGAGTCGTTTTTCATGGTGCCGCCTTGCACCACTATGCGCGCGCCAAGGTTGTCGTTGCCATGCAGCTTGAGCACCTTGAACAAGCAGTTGCGCACCACCGAGTAGCTCAGTCCTGCCGCTATGTCCTCCACCGTGGCGCCCTCACGCATCACCTGCTTCACCTTCGAGTTCATGAACACCGTGCAGCGTGTGCCGAGGTCGCAAGGCTTGTCGGCATGGCACGCGGCCTTGGCGAAGTCATCTATCTTATAGCCCAATCCCTTGGCGAAAGTCTGAATGAACGTTCCGCAGCCCGAAGAGCACGCCTCGTTGAGCTCCATGCGTGTCACGGCGCCGTTGTCCACGAAAATGGCTTTCATGTCCTGTCCGCCGATGTCGAGGATGAAGCTCACGTCGGGCATTAGCCTCTCTGCCGCTCGATAGTGTGCCATGGTCTCTATTATGCCGCTGTCGAGATTGAACGCTGCCTTTATGAGCTCCTCGCCATAGCCGGTGGAGCAGGAGCCCACGACATGGATGTCGGCACCTGCCTCTGATGCTTTCTCCTTGAGGCGTCTCAAGCCGTCTTTCACGGCTTTGATGGGGTTGCCGAGGTTCATGGAATAGTCGGAGAACACTATCTGTCCCGCATCCTCGCCCTGTGCGCGCACGGCTATGAGCTTTGTGGTGGTTGACCCAGAGTCTATTCCTATGACCACTTGCTCTTCTCCTTTGCGCATGGGGTACACCTTCGTGGCATATCTGTCTTTGCCTCTAAGCCATGCCTGGTGCTCCTCTTCCGAGGCGAACAGAGGGTTGAGCTTCTCTTCCACGTCCACTTGGGCTTGTTTGCCGCACGAGACCGCGCAAGCGTTTCGTGGCGCGTTGAGGAGCTGCTTCAGCTCATCGAGGCTTACGGGCGTGGCGTCCTTGGCCCGGAACGCGCATCCGAGGGCTGGTATGAGATTGCTTTCCTTCAACACTATAAAGTCGGAAGAAGGCATGTTGAGATAGTCGGAGAAGGCTTTTCTCAGCGCGGGCAAGAACGTGAGGGGCCCGCCGCACAAGAGAATAGGCGCGGAGAAGTCGCAGCCGTGGCTGAGTGTCGTCACCGTCTGCACGGCAATGCTGTGGAAGATGCTTGCCGCGATGTCGGCCTTGGGAAGGTTGCGCGACATGAGGTTTTGGATGTCGGTCTTTGCGAACACGCCGCAGCGGGCGGCCATGGGGTAGAGGTGTGTCGATTGCATGGCGAGGTCGTTCATCTGCTGGTTGTCGCAGCCCATGAGCACCGCCATCTGGTCGATAAACGCTCCCGTGCCGCCGGCGCAGTTGCCGTTCATGCGCAGCTCCGTGCCCTTGCCGTTGAAGAACACGACCTTGGCGTCCTCGCCGCCAATGTCTATCAGTGCCTTTGCTTGTGGGAAACAATTGCGGGCGAAAACGGTCGCGGCAACGACCTCTTGCACGAATTCGGCGTTTAGCGTCTCTGCGGTGGACATGCCAACGGAGCCTGTCACGCAAAGGCTCATGCTGGCGTTGGGCATTCTTTGTCCTATCTCGTCCAAGTATTCGCTCACAAGTTCCTTGACCTTGGCGTTGTGACGTTCGTAGCGTGAATAAACAATATTGCCCTGAGTGTCTATGACAACCATCTTCGCGGTTGTGGAGCCAACGTCAAGTCCTGCCCTGAAAAAATCTTCCATATTTACCAACAATCTGTTTCCTTGTATTTTATATTGCAAAGTTACTATTTTTTTGTGCAAAACTTTAATAATCGCATCAAGTTTCCAATTATTGTTGTCCGCCAAAACTGTCCTGTTTTTCTCGTGAGCCAATGCCAACCATGCAAGAGCCCAAGGCGGTTTTGAAAGTGGCAAGTCGGAGAGAGTATCCGAATTAACGACATTTGCCCGCGCATGTGAGCGATACTGTTCACATACGCGGGCAAATGTTTATCTTGTCGTGTGTAGTTATTTCGTGTAGAGGAATCTCTTGATTGAGCGTTTTGGCGTCTTCTCGAATTCCTCTTCGTGGATTCTTATCTCCGCCAGTCGGCAATAGGCAGGCTGCTCAGCGTTGAGGGTCTTGCGGTTTTGCTCCATCACGTCTTTCAAGTCGTTGTCGCTCACGCCCATGGCCTTTGCCGCGTCGTAGTCGGGGTGTACAAGGCCAATGAGCTTGTCGCCATCCTGTATCACCACACTTTCGTTGACTAAGGTCATGGAGTTGAGCTTGTCCTCAATCTCCTCCGGGTAGATGTTTTGTCCGTTGGAGCCGAGAAGCATGTTCTTTGAGCGGCCCTTGATGAAGATGTTTCCGTTGTTGTCCATCAAGCCGAGGTCGCCAGTGTGGAACCAGCCGTTGTCATCGATTGCAGCCTTTGTGGCCTCCTCGTTCTTGTAGTAGCCCAACATGACGTTAGGGCCTTTGCACAGTATCTCGCCAGGAATATTCGCCGGGTCCGGACTGTCTATCTCCACCTGCATGTGGTAAGCCGCCTTGCCACACGACCCTGGTGCGAAGCGCGACCAATCCTCATAACCTATGATTGGGGCGCACTCAGTGGCTCCATAGCCCACGGTGTAGCGGAAGCCGATGCGGTGGAGGAATTGTTCCACCTCTTGCGAGAAGGCGGCTCCGCCGATTATTATCTCGTAGAAGTTGCCGCCGAAAGCCTTGGTTACTTGCTCGTTTATGCGCTCGTAGATTCGCTTGTTCAGTCCTGGCATCTTCAAGAGCAGGCGTATGCGTGGGTCTTGCAGCTTGGGGAACACCTTCTTCTTTATAATCTTCTCGATAATCAGAGGCACGGATATGATGACGCGTGGCTTTACGTCGGCGAAAGCCGCGGCGATGATTGCCGGCGACGGTATGCGCGTGAGGTAGAACACGTGGCAACCCTTGATGAACTCGAACAAGAACTCAAACGCCATGCCGTACATGTGGGCCATGGGAAGGATGCTGATGATGTTGTCGCCAGGCACGATGGCCTTGCCGAGCACGTGCTCGGCGAAGTCGGCATTGCTCCACATGGCGCGGTATGGAAGCATCACGCCCTTCGAGAAGCCCGTGGTGCCGCTGGTGTAGTTGATGAGCGCCAACTCATCGGGGCTTTGCTCAATGTAATAATTGACGTGCTCCTTGCGGAAATATTTTGGGTATTTGTGCCCGAACATCTCGTTGAGGTGCTCGCGGGCGTAGGTCAGCTTCTCTGTGCGGGAGACAACCAAAGAATAGTCTGGAATGTAGATTATGCCCTCAAGTCCAGGCATCTTCTCCGAATCCACCTGCGTCGCCACCACGTCTCCCACGAAGAGGAGCTTGGCGTCGGAGTGGTTCACTATGTTGTGTATTTGGTCTGGCGTGAACTCATGGAGTATTGGCACGGCTATGGCTCCATAGGTCAACACGGCGAGGAAAGCCGCTGCCCATGCCGAGCTGTTGCGGCCGCAGAGGGCTATCTTGTCGCCTTTCTCAACGCCGGAGCTCTCGAACATGATGTGAAGCTTCTCTATCTTGCGTGCCACGTCGTGGTATTGCAGGGTAGCGCCCTTGTAATCGGTGAGAGCGTCGCGATCCCAGTTCCTGACGATGCTGTCTTGGATGAGCTGGTTGAAGCTTGGTATCTTTTCCATAGTAATAATTATCTAAGTGAAAGCGGTAGTCCGTGGTTATTGGTTCTCCGTATTATAGAGATACCTCTTTATCGACTTCTTTGGAGTTTTCTCAAACTCCTTGTCTTGCAATTGCATCTTGCTTATCTTGCAAAACGCCGGCAACTGCTGGTTGAGCTCTTGCCTGTTTTGCTCCATGATGGCGTCGAGGTCGCTCTCCTTGAAGCCCAACTGCTCTGCCGCCTCGGTGTCGGGATAAACCAAGCCCACAAGATGGTCGCCTCGTTGCACGATGAGGCTCTCGCCAACCATTGTCATGGAGTTGAGCTTGTCCTCAATCTCCTCAGGGTACACGTTTTGGCCGTTTGAGCCAAGAAGCATGTTCTTGATTCGCCCACGTATGAAAAGGTGTCCGTCGGCTGATATTCGCCCAAGGTCGCCTGTGTGGAACCATCCGTCTTCGTCGATGGTGGCTTTCGTGGCTTGTTCGTTCTTGTAGTAGCCGAGCATGACGTTGAGTCCGCGCGAGATCACCTCGCCTGGTACGTTTACCGGGTCTGGGCTGAGCACCTTCATCTCCATGTTGTCTACCACCGTGCCGCATGAGCCTGGCTCGAAGTCGTGCCAGTCGGAGAAGGTAATCAGTGGTCCTGTCTCCGTGGTGCCATAGCCCATGGTGATGGGGAAGCCTATCTCCACGAGGAATGTCTCTATCTCCTTGTTGAGTCCGGCTCCGCCAACCACTACCTCATAGGCGTTGCCGCCCATCTCTTGCTTCACGAGGTCGCAGATGTGCTGGCGCACCTTCTTGCCAATGCCCGGCATGTGCATGAGCAGTCGCAGGCTTGGGGTGATGAGGGGGAATATCTTCTTGCGAATGATTTTCTCTATGATGAGGGGCACGGATATCACCACACATGGGTGAATCTCTGCCATGGCCGCCTGTATGACCGTCGGGCTGGGCAGGCGGGTGAGGAAAAATTGGTGGTTGCCGATGCAGAACTGCAAGAGAAACTCGCACGCCATGCCGTACATGTGGGCCATGGGCAGGATGGAGAGCGCGTTGGCGTTCTTGGGCAGCTTGCTGCCGATGGCACGCTCAACGAAGGAGATGTTGCTCCAAAGCGCGCGATATGGCAGCATGACTCCCTTTGAGAAGCCAGTGGTGCCGCTGGTATAGTTTATCAGGGCGAGGTCTTCTTCTTGGTCGTTGTAATAATGCACGTGCTCCTTGCGGAAATATTTGGGATATTTCTTGCCAAAGACCTCGTTGAGGTGCTCTCGGGCATAGGTGATTTGCTCTGAGCGGCTGAGCACGATGGAGAAGTCGGGTATGTAGACAATGCCCTCAAGGTGTGGCATCTGCTCATAGTCGAGCTGTGTGGCCACCACGTCGCCCACGAAGAGAAGGCGGGCATCGGAATGGTTTACCACGTTGTAGACTTGAGCTGGGGTGAATTCGTGCTGGATAGGCACGGCCACGGCTCCATAGGTGAGCGTGGCCAAGAAAGCGCATGCCCACATTGAGCTGTTGCGACCGCAAAGGGCGACCTTGTCGCCTTTCTGCAGGCCTATGCTCTCAAACATGATGTGGAGCTTCTCTATCTTGCGCGCCACGTCGTGGTATTGCAGTGTGGCACCCTTATAGTCGGTAAGGGCGTCTTTATACCAGTTGTTGACGATGGCGTCCTCAATCAACTTATTCAGACTTCTTGTATTTGTCATTGCACAAAATTCGGATTTCCGTGCAAAGTTACTATCAATACTGCTCAATAGCAAAAAAAATGTGCATTATTTTCTTTCTTGTAGTCTTTTTTGCACAGTTATTGAGAAATTCGTGATTTAACGTTATGATTGTCGTTTGCGGCAGGGTAGGGAACTTTCGTAATTCTCGCCTCTCTTCACTCTTCCCTCGAGTCGAGACTTTCCATGAAAAACGGGAAAGGGCCAGAGGGCTTGGACAACTGCTCGCCAGGGTCAAGCACTTCGTTGTGTGGTGTCTTGTCTATTTCTGGCTCTTTTCTTTCGCCGGTACCACTACCACTCATTAATGGAAACTCTTGATGTATATGCACTACTTTCGTTACCGGTTTATTATATTTCTTACGGTTTTTCATTGTCAAGGCTTTTAGATTGTTTTATCGTCGGATGGTTTTCCTGCCGTTGCTTATCACGATGCCTTTGGCTCCTCGTGGGCATAGTTTTCCATCAAGAGTGTAAGACGCTGGCTTAGTCTCATTGTCGTTTGTCTTGCCAATAGCGGTAGCGGCGTCTTCCGCGAAGACGTAGCAAGGCTTGGCGGCTGAACCATAAGTGTCGGTCTTGGGAATGGCGAGGTATGCCTTGTGCTCGCCATTAAGAAACGCGGCACCGTTTTTAGCTCCCCAATAAAATCCGACACCTTCGCCATCCTTGTTTGCAAGCATGTAGAAGAAGTAGTCGCCATCGTTTCCTGTTGTGTTCGCCTTGGTGTCGGAGCCTTTCAGCTGGTTGTTATTGTCTGTGGTGCCTTCCTCCGTGGAAGTGTCAAGATTATACTTGCCCGGTTTCCCTCTTAGGATCACGGCGGTGGCCTTTGGCAATGTCTCGCCTTCAGAGTAAGCACGGCTCTTCACTATCTTTCCATTCTCCACCTTCATGGTGTATGCCGTGAGACCTGTCGGTATCTTGATTGCGCGCCCACTATAATATAATGTGGCGTAACCAATGGAACCTATCGTAATGAAGTCTTCGGAAATGATGGATATCTCGTCGATAAAGAAATTTTTGCCTCTGAACGTGATGCTGCTCAGCTGGCTGGCAGATGAGATAGGCACTGAGATATCTGTCCATTTCATTTTGTCCAAGACATCATCCAAGGCCTTTGAAGTGCTGTTGTCACTATATTTTAACGTTACGGTTACCGGTGTCTTTGATGATTTTTCGGATAAAGCGTATTTGAAATTCAGCCTAAAATTCTTCAATCCATATTTTTCAAGATTTTTGATGGTATAAGATTTCTCAATCTCAAGACACTGGTATCCTTTATACAGAAAAGGGCTTGTGTTGCTAATATAATATCCAGGGGTATATTTATAATTCCCTTCGTATTCATTATTCACAAGATTACCGCCATTTCCATCTGGGCCGTCGTAATCGGCAAAACCATCATAATACACCTCGTTGTTTAATGGCTCTCGTCTTGTTGTCAATTGGTAAGACACAGCTTGGTAAGCATAATTATTATTGCCTTCAAAAATGGCATAAATGGTGGTCGTTCCAATGAAGTGAGGAGTGACATTGCCCAACAAGTCCACTGTGGCAGTGGCTTGATTAGATGAATACCATTTTATTGGCAGGCTATTTGGATTAGATAATAGTTGACTACTATTATATGTCGTGCCAACAGCAGCCGACATTTCCTGTTGCTTGAAACTCAATTCCGCGTCGGGAGAGGTTGCTATGCTGGATGTTGGCGCTTTTAGAATAATATTGTCAATATAAGAAGCCTTGGAAGAATTATCCTTGGTTTTGAAGGACAATTTTATTTGTTTTGTTCCTTTCGCGACATTTATAGTGTACGTTTCGTTATCATTAGCCTTAATTGTATTATATTTATTACCTTGCCCTATGCTAACATTAGTGTTTTTATTGTGATCCTTAAAATAAAGGATTAAATCACCATAAGCTCCTGTGTTATTGCTAATGGTTATAAAGAAGGTGCCTGGATTTAATTTTAAACATGGAACATCATTTGGCACGGCTTGAATTGTATACGATTGCAAACTCGCTTTTTTGTATTCATACGTAGCGTTCATCCCAGATTCGTGCGGATATAGCCAACCGTCAAAATGTTCTTCGAAAATAGTGGTCATGTCGTCTGCTGTTTCTTCGGCGAAAGAGGCAACAGGCAAAAGCAGAAAGAGAAGCGATAATAGTTTCTTCATGTATGGCGTTTTAGTATTGGTTTTGATTCGTTTTTATTGCAAAAATAAGCAATAAGTAGATGTAATTGTTTATTCTTAATGAAGATTTACATACATTTAAGATTAGCGGGCCTATTATTATGGCTTTGTAATGAATATGAAAATAGGGTCACATCAATGTGAAAGCACATTGACATGACCCTTTCTTATTCTCAATAGCTTTTATTCTCGGCTTAGCGAGTGTTGCTTATTCTTCTGCTGGCTCGTCGGCAGGCTTGAGGTTGGTGTAAACGTTTTGCACGTCGTCGAAGTCCTCAAGCTTCTCAACCATCTTCTCGATGGTCTCACGCTGGTCGGCTGGTATGTCGGTCAGGTCGTTTGGGATATAAGTGAACTCGGCAGATGTTATCTCGAATCCGTTGTCCTCAAGATACTTCTGTATGTCTCCGAAGCTTGTCGGTGCGCCGTAGATCGTAATTTCTCCCGACTCCTCATCTGTGTCGAACTCGTCTTCCACTCCGAAGTCGATGAGTTCGAGAATGAGGTCGTCCATCTCGGTGTCCTCTTTCGGCTTGAACGAGAACACGGCCTTGTGGTCGAACAGGAACGACAGGGAACCTGTGGTGCCAAGGTTTCCGCTAAACTTGTTGAAGACCGACCTTACGTCTGCCACGGTGCGGGTGGTGTTGTCGGTGAGCGTGTCAACGAGGATGGCCACTCCGTGAGGTCCATATCCCTCGTAAGTCACCTCCTTATAGTCGGACTGGTCTTTACCCATGGCGTTCTTTATGGCGCGCTGGATATTGTCCTTAGGCATGTTCTCGCGCTTGCAAGTGGCGATGATGGCACGCAGGCGTGGGTTGTTCTCTGGCTCAGGACCACCAGCTTTCACGGCTATGGCAATCTCTTTGCCCAATTTCGTAAACGTGCGAGCCATGTGGCCCCATCTCTTCAGCTTTGTAGCCTTACGGTATTCAAATGCTCTTCCCATTGGTTTGGTGTATTTTTGTT
>ERZ1034980.1165-NODE-1165-length-16317-cov-137.710122_pt1 | contig 16317 bp, 39 predicted proteins | sample MGYA00520622_ERZ1034980 | MGnify/ENA primary metagenome ERZ1034980 (study PRJEB33766, sample SAMN09781791) | gut metagenome | biome: gut microbiome | host: Homo sapiens | place: Madagascar | study: EMG produced TPA metagenomics assembly of the PRJNA485056 data...
AAATAATATATATAATCAAAATAATATAAATAAAGATATAAGTATGTGTGGCGCGTCTGACGACGCACCACTACACATCGCAGCATCATCTCAGCAGAAAAAAAGCCCTAAAGAGTCTAAGCACAGGTATGGCGAGTATCAGCATGTTCTGCTCACCGATACCGAGATAGAAAAACTAAAAACTGAATACGGAGTGCAGCTTGCCAACGAAGCTGTAACATTCCTTGATGAATACATCGAGATGAAAGGCTACTCAGCAAAGAGTCACTATCTATGCATACGCAAATGGGTGATAAACGCCGTGCATGAAAAACAGGAACGTGACAGAAAAGCATTCTCAGGAAGACAGCTCACGCGATCCGAACAGGAAATGCAGGAGTTCTACGACATGACGGAAAGGTGGGCGGAAAGTGACGAAGAAGGATTTTAAAGTCATCGCGGATGCCATCAAAGCAGCTTATCCTCGCTACAAATTGTTTGCGGACGAGAACTCGATGAGTGTTTGGTATGAAATGCTTAAAAATATCAGCTACAAAGAATGTTCGGATGCCCTGAAGCAGCATATGCTCACAAGCCCGTACCCACCGTCAATAGCTGACATTGTAAAAAATGCAACGCAAGGCAACGGCCTGAAGACGTGGAGCGAGGCGTGGAACGATGTACTCAGGTCGATAAGGCATTACGGTTCGAGCCGAGAACGTGAAGCACTTAACAGCCTTGATAAGGTAACGCGGCAAGCTGCTCAGTCTATCGGGTATCGTGACATATGCATGTCGGAAAATCCTGATGTTATCCGCGGACAGTTCCGCAGTGCGTATGAGCAGATACAGGAACGTCAGAGCCTGAATGACCGACTGCCAAAAGAGTTGCGAGACAGGATAAGCCGGCGCAAATTATCAGAGGGAAAAGGCGAAGGAGAGTTAAAGCTAAGTGATAACGGCGATAATAGTCAAAGCTGAAATGCTCACGTGGCTTGCGGTGATAATCGCAGCGTGCGTGTGGGTGTTTTGGAAAATAAGAAAGTGGTGAGAAAATGATTGGAAATTTGGAAATTATATATCTTGTATGCGGTATAGCGGCAATGCTGGCTGCTACCGCAGCAATGACGACCGTATTTATCAGAAGTACAAAAGAAATAAAGTATATCCGTAAAAAAATCGAAAAAGACGCTGAACTTCTTGAGTATCAGAAAAAGACATTGGAACGTATCGCAGCAAATGAAGAGGTAATAAAAACGATAGACGATGGGGAAGAACAGCAGAGTAAAGAAGAATAACAAGAAAAACATTGTGATAAACGAGAAGACGCTCAGACAGGCTGAGAAAGAGTTTAGTGCTAAGGCTAAGAAAGAGTGGCTTAAAGAGACAGAAGAACGTCTCAGGCTTATCTACGCTGTTGCAGAGCGCAATGCATTCCTGAAGAATATGCACGTTACGCTGCTCACAAACAGAGACGTGTTCGGACACGGCAAGGCACGGCTTAAAAGAGCTGTAGAGCACATGATACTGCAGTATGAATGCATTGATTCGGACCATGTGACACTTGAAGATATGATAGGCTGCATCAAAGCGGAAACTGGCGTAGATGTATCGTTTACCACAGAGGAAGTGGATGAAATGCTGAACTACGGTTTTAAACACGGCGTTGAAGGCGTAAAAGATAAGTTTCACGAGTTAAAAGCAGCAAAGGCGGTATAAGCATGGGAAAGATAAACAGCAAACAGAAAGGTGCACGGTTCGAGCGACAGATAGCTAACTTGCTCAAAGAGTACGGGTATTGCAATGCACGTCGCACAGCTCAGTATTGCGGAAACACGGGCGATGCGTCGGATGTGGTAGGTCTGCCGGGCATGCACATTGAATGCAAGCATCAGGAAAAAATGATGCTTTACGACTGGATGGCGCAGGCTATACGCGATTCAAAAGGAACGCCAGATATGCCGATCGTCGTACACAAGAAAAACAACGCAGATATACTCGCAACGATGCGTTTTGAGGATTTTATGGAGCTTTATGACAAAGCATATCCGAAAGCCGGTGAAAACGGTGATAACTAAAAAATGCGTAGTGTGTGGCAAATTGTTTGAAATGAACAGAAACAAGAAAACGTGCAGTTCTGAATGCGCTGATATACGCCGCAAGTATGTAAACAGGATAAACGACAGGAAACAGCGAGAGAAAGCAAGAATAGCGCAAGAAAGCGTAAAGATCACATGCCCGGTATGCGGAAAAAAGTTTGTATCAAAAAAAGGAAAAAAGTATTGCTCAGACGATTGCAGAAGGAAAGCCGAGAAAAAACGCAACAGAGAGCGATACCAAAAGCTTAAAGGAAAGCTGTCAGAGGGAAAGATAGTAAAATGCGGCTGCTGCGGAAAAGAGTTTAATACGAAAAATGGCGGCAGCAAATATTGTTCTAAAGACTGTCGGCTGATAATGAGCAGACGAATATCCGCCGAATATAACCGCAACAAAAGAGAACTTACAAAGGCTTTCACGGCACGCAAAGTCAGCTTAAATGGTGGCATAGATGCCGTTGCAGCTGCGGCGAAAGCGGCTGGCATGAGCTATGGGCAATATAAGGCGGCAGAGTTTTTAAAAAGACAGGAGAGTATATTATGACCAATTTTGAATATTACAAGGACGAGATAAAGAAGATTGCTGATGATAGCAATACAATAGCAGTTCGCGATGGGGAAATCGTAGCGTGTGCTACCGTACGTTGCAATGACTGTAAGTTTAAAAGCACTAATGATTCTTTCACTGGCACTTGTGGAAGTCGTATGCTGCTGTGGTTATATGAAGAACACAAAGAACATAAAGAAACACCAAAGCTTACGGCACGCGAATATAACATACTCAAAGCGATAGGACGAGGTTATTTAACTAAAGATCAGGATGGCAAAATATGTGCTAATGTTAGCAAACCTAAAAAATACGGTGTTGTGTGGATCAATAGCAAGAACCGCGTGACTACAATGTTTTGGCCAAAAGAGTTGTTTAATTTTATCAAGTGGGAAGATAACGAACAATACAGCATAGAAGAAATGCTGACGTGGGAACATGAGGAAGAGGATTGAAAATGAACACAAAATATAAACTGCTCAAAAACGATTACAAAGAACTGCCCAACGGCAGAAAGGGATAGTGAGGAGATAATTGAGATGAACATAGTATTTTGGGTTTTACTGGCTATTGTAGCGGTCATATTATGGGCGTTCGTGTCCGACGCTTTTACAACAATAGGATCTATAGCAAAAGCAATCAAAGAACGAGTAACTGAAAATTTAAACAACGAAGATAAGGAGGAGAAGTAATGAGCGCAGGAAAGATAGGTGGAGTTTTAGCAGGTTTAGCTATTGCTGGTGTTTTAATTGGAGGAATCATATGCACCGAACGAATCCCAGTGGGCTACGAGGGTGTTGTATATTCAATGAATGGCGGCGTGCAGGAAGAAACTCTCACTCAGGGCTGGCACGTTGTCGCCCCTACTAAAAAAGTAAAAGAATTTACTGTAAGCAACGAACAGCTCTTACTTACAAAAGACGATAGAAGCGGTTCGGAGGATGATGAGTCGTTTAAGGTGTCTACGGCTGATGATGCATCTATCGCAATAAGTTTTCAGATGTCATACAGATTCTTGCCCGAAACATTAGTTAAGACTTACAGTAAGTTCCGTGGAATGGATGGCGAGGACATTGTAGAGAATAGAGTAAAGGCTGTCCTAAAGTCTAAGATCTCAGAGGTGACAACGGATTACTCCATGATGGACATCTACTCTGGAAACAGAAGTGAGATAAATAACAAAATAACCGAAGTACTTAATAACTCGTTTAAGACAGCCTACGGAATTGAAGTCATGGACGCGTCAATTGTGGACGTACACCCTGACGACCAGCTGAAAGAAGCAATAGACGCACGTGTCAAGGCCTTACAGAAGAAAGAGCAGGCTGAAGCTGAACAGCAGACCAAGAAAGTAGAAGCTGAGACTAAAATCATAGAAGCAGAGGCCGAGGCTAAAGTTAATCAGATCATAGCGAATTCTATTACACAGCCACTTATTGATAAGGAAATTGCTGACGCAAGATTGCAGCATGGCTGGGTGACTGTTAAGGGAGCTAATGTAGTAGCCACTGAAGGAGAATAAAGATGGCTGGATTAGGAAAATTGATTTGTTTATTGATTGCATTCTTTGTATTCGGCTTCGTGTTCGGTTCATTGTCGGATTACATAAGTAAATTTAAGAACAAGAGTAGTTTAGCTGAATATCTTACGCTGCGTAGAAAAGAAGATACGATAACCGTACCATGGCATGTCTACGATGAGATATATGATGCGGCAATGAAAAGTGGTCACTTGAGACGATTTTCAGACTGTAAATACATCAAATACTACCCGAGAGGATACGGATACGAAGAGTATACGATAATACCTGATAGATATGTAGACTATAAAAACGACATCAAGTTGAGAAAAAAGGAAATATCCGACAGAGTGCTAAAGGATATAAAGAATAAGGTGGGTGGAGTAAATGACAAACACAAATAATAGAAAGGTATGGAGAACTGAATGAAAAGTAGCATAGATTATATGAACGACCGGATATTGAACGACCTGCATGAAGTGATAGAAACAGCAAGATAAAAAATTAACAGAGAAGATAACTACTATTATAACGGCAGCGGCTATGCAGATCCTACTGCGGCTGCTGTCATAGGTAAGATAACAAAGGAGATACATATGATAGACCCTAAGCCATTTGAGATATGGCAATTTGCGGATGGCTCTACTGCGTTAGTAACAGCCGTGAGTGATTACAACATGCAATACGTAAAAATATTTAACACACCGAGCAGCAGACCAGACGAGATCGAAATAAGCGGTAGATATTTCAATCCTCATTACCTGGCATACAGTTTTACCGATAACTGCACAAACTTCTTGCGCGTACTTAAAGACGATGAGGTGCGTAAGGTCAAAAGCGCTATAGCTTCAGTATTCGGCATCACTATGGGCGATGACTCAGATGAGGTGTATGAACTCAAACAGGAACTTAATGACCGCGACGCCGAATTGTCTGAGCTGCATAAAATGTTAGACGCGACAAGCGATGTGGTCCTTAAGGCTAATACCGGATTGCCCGACACCTCTGAACTCGAAAAGAAGATATCATCTCAGCAGCTCGTGATAGACCTGCTGATAGAAAAACTTACGGAGGCTCGCTGTGGGAAAGAGTAGTACAGCTAAGAAGAAACGCAAAGGACTTACGGCTCAGGAGAAGATCGTAAGGAAAGAAGTCAACAGGCTCGACGCCAAGAGGAACGCCATGTGGCACGACCACATGGACAGTGCACTTGAACAGTACGACAAAAGCCGGATAGTTACAGCGGAGCTGGACAAAGATGAAATATAAAAAGGGTGGAGTAAAATGGCAGAATTAACAAACGAATATATAGATTCATTGATTGATAAAGCTAAGAAAAACATGTATATAGAACCCAATCTTAAAGCAATGACGGTCACAGCTATATTCCCGTGTGGATGGGTAATATCTTCAACTGTGAATGCTAACAGCATACAGAAATTTACTGAAGAAGAAATTCGCCAGCAGTGCCTAAGTAATATAAGAACAGAAGTTTGGAAACTGGAAACATACCGAAAGACGGTAGACAAATACAAGGAAACACTGAGGCGGGAGGTAAACGAAAATGAAATATAAAGTGGGCGACAGAGTAAGGCTAATCAGCAAACCATCAAAATACACGACTGCTAACATAGAAAAATCTCTCGGCAAAGTCGTAACTATAAGTGGTATGGGGACAAGTATATTTAGTACGAATTACTACACCATAGAAGAGGATGACGACTATATACATTATTTTGAGGACACGATAGCCGGCCTTGCCTCAGAAACACCGTTTGACTTTGACGCATGGAAAGATAAAAACGTCTGTATGCATTGTAAAACAGAGGAAGAAGCTGAGAACTTTCGCTGCGAAATGGACAAGGCTGGACTGAGATGGGCCAACGGTGACTCATACTTGGAAACGAGCTGTTTTAACCCTTTTAGAGACCGTACATGCTACTACTTTAACGAAGGCAAATACGATAGTACCGTGTATGCTAAGAACGAAGGCCACACGATCCTCGAATGGTCAGAGTACCGCAGCACAGAGCCAAAGGAGGAACAGGAGAAAATAATGGAAACAAAGATATATGATAAGCCGTTAAGTTTTCAGGAGGCGACGAGCATCTATAAAAGATTATGCGAGTACCAGCATAAAAAAGACTCGTGCCGAGAATGCCCTGTGAGTTCATTTAAAAACCACACTAACAAAGTGTGTCGAGATTTTATAATAGATAACTCCGACACAGCCGAACCCATCTTAAAAAAGTGGGCGACGGAGCATCCAGTGAAAACAAATGAGGATAAGTGCAATGAAATGTTTTTAGAGGTATTTGGCATGCAGTACGCAACGGCACTCATGCATCCTGACTGGTGGCAGCAGAAATACGTTGAGCCGTATAAAAAACAGGAGTAGAAATGAGTAAATTAATATGCAAAAATTGTCAGCATTTAAGAAGCGATAGGATAGGCATAATGAGCTGGAGTTACTACTGCGGCATCTCACCTAATCGTGATAAACCAATAGGCGTATACGTGTGGAAAGAAAGACCGCACCCCAAATGCCCGTTGAAAAAGAGCAACAGGAAGGAGTAAGTAATGGCAGATAAAATTAGATGCGCAGAGTGTGAACATTGTAAAGACTTCCGAGGAATCGGAAACACAAGAGGGAGTTTCTATTGCGAACACCCCGACCAAAAATACATAATTCAGTATTTTAAAGACCATAAAATATTGAAAATGCAAGGCTTTATAGGTTTCGGAAATAGAAACGAAGATAAGCCAAGCATTAAGACTTCCCCGGCGTGGTGCCCGAAGAAAAGGAAAGTTGGTGACTGAATGACACACGAAGTAAACTGGACAAACATAAAAGACAGCCTGCCGCCGGTAGGCGAACCGCTCATAGTCACGATATACGACAGCATAAGAAACAGACGAGAGCTGAGATATCCGGTATTTTATCGCAAGAGCTGCTATCATGACGGTTATGGTTTTTACGAGTACGGCTTAGAGGATAATATGCTGCTGCCTGAATACAGTGAGGTACTGGCTTGGATGGAGTTACCGAGACCATATCAGGAATAAGTGAAGGAGAAAAGTAATGTTGATAGACAATAAACCGATGACAGATAAAGAAGAATACATTCACCCAGTAGACATTCACGCAGCAGCCGTCACGGAGATAATAAAAATCCTCGTGGATACTGCGGACAAATTAAATCTTGATCGTGACGGCTATATAAAGGCAACTTTGGAACGGATGCAGTCTATGGCGGAAATATCAACGTTCAGGAATTTGGGGGTGAATGCGTAGTGGAACTTAAAATAGAGATTCCAGAAGAGGAATTAAAAGAAGCAGTCTTAAGCGTGGTGGCGGACAGATACTATAGTGACTATACCATGGATAGAAAAAAGTGGACAAGATCACAGCTGAATGCGTCAGAGAGATAATCTACAAGGACAAAGAACGGATAGTAGACAGGATAGTAGCACAGGCAAGTAGAGAGTGTAAGAACAAGGCTTTGAAGAAGATACTGGAAGGACTTAATGAATGATATATGACATAGACATAACAGAACTGCTTGAATCATATGTAGACCTGCTCGAAAAGAGCGGCATACCGAGAGAATCAACGGAAAGTATGATTATGCTTGAAGCAGCGAAAGAGATAAAGAAGCTGAGAAATCAGGATGCTGTTATTAAAGGCATGGAATTGTATGAGGAGACTTGTAAGAACGTCAGAGAACAGAATGGTGATGATTCAGTATGCGGAATGTGTATTGATGATTGTAATCATGGACTTGACGGTTACGCCAACGAGTGCAAGGGATTTTATCAGGACGATTGCTTTAGGTTGAACGTGAATAAGTACAATGACATAGTTTTTAAGAAGGACAAGGATTAATGCTGATTAATACAAATTGCAGTAAATGCAAAGAGCCTACAAAGTATGTAGCAGGTTTTTACGACGGAAAAGATAAAAGCGGATGCATAATTGATTGTAAAAATGATAACTGTGAAATACAGAAACTGAAGAAAGAGTTGGAATCAAAAGCCACTAAAAAAATGGTGAAGATACAAAACTGGAACGGTCAACACGGCATGTATGCAGGTCATATAGCTGCACTGAGAAAGTCCGCCAAGGTGACAATGCGAGAAATGGCAGAAATCGCAGGTTGCAGCGTTGCGCAATACAGCGCATATGAACACGAGAGAAGAAAGTTTGACCCAGAAGTGTATAGGAAGTGCGAAGAGTATTTGAAAGGACTGGTTGCAAAATGACATACGAAGACGCATTACATATAAAAGTTCCAACAGAAAAATTTAATGTCAGGGAAGGTACTATATCAGCGACATTAAAATTTGAATGGCTTGATATAGCATTTGACGCATTAGAAAAGATAATAAAGCTCAAAGACCTTACAGAAGGAACTATAGACCATTTTGACCGTGATGATGCTATGGATATGTTGTATGAAGTGAAGGAGATAGTAGAGGATGAAAATGGCAAGATACTTCAGGAGAACAGAAAAAATGAGCCAAGATGAAAAATACATGAAGGCGTTACAACATCTCTGGGAACAGATCGAGAACGATAATCCCCCGGGAATACGGAGAGGAATGCATCCGCTGTATTATACATATTGTTTAGCAAGAGAGGCTATAGGAAAGCGAATAGGCGTGGAACCTGAATATGTAGGTGACGGATATGTTCCCGTTTACGATAAATGGAGATGTCCGGATTGCAGGAGCCGATACGAGCTTGATAGGAAATACAATTATTGCCCGAACTGTGGACAGCGGATTGCTTGGGAAAGGAACGAGGAATGAAAAACTACGAACTGATACACCTGCTACAGCAGCTGCCGTACAACTATGATGTAGTAGTGCAGTACAGAGACGATGGCGGCTACTATTACGGCACAGATAGTAACATAGTGCCAACTGCGGACGATGAGAAGAAGGTTATAGTTTTATAGGAAAGAAATAGGATTTTAAGAAATGGGATTTACAGAAATACTTACGATAATTTTTATCGTACTTAAACTTACAGGCACGATCACATGGTCGTGGGTACAGGTCTTTATACCTGAGATCATTGCGCTGCTGTTTTATGCAGCAATAGTAATAGGCTTAATTTTAGGAGCAGCACAGGAAAATAGGTACAGAAGATGATAACAATAAAACGGAACGGGGCTATGCATTACTGCGGCATATGCCCCGAATGCAACGCGGAATTTGAGTTTAACAAAACAGACATCATAGACGGAAAAATATGGTGTCCGCAGTGTGGCACTGAGTCCGAAGCGGAAATAACTGTAAAGTTATACAATGAAATTAAAGAAGAAATGAATGAAAAGCTCAGAACAATATTTTTTGCGGACTCTGTGAATGCCTTCCCTAAAATCAAAACTGAAGAAGTTGACAGCGAACAGAATCAAGAAAGGAAACAAAAAAAGATATGGCAGAAATGGAAATCAAAATAAAGTATCTGAGAGAAATACCAGAACTTAAATACGTAGGCGGCGAGCAGAAATCAAACTGGATAGATTTATACTGTGGTCAAGATGTGCGCCTTGTAAAAGGCGAGCTGAGGGCAATACCGCTCGGCGTAGCTATGCAGCTGCCGGAAGGTTATGAAGCTATCGTTGCACCGCGCAGCTCAACATTTAAGAACTATAAGATACTTATGGCAAACAGTATCGGGATAATAGACGAGAGCTACTGCGGAGACAGAGACGAGTGGTTATTCCCGGCATACGCAACAGAAGATACATTTATACCGGCACGCACACGCATTGCTCAGTTTCGCATCATCAAGCATCAAGCAATAATAGATTTTAAAACGGTAGACAAGCTCGGAAACGATGGAAGGGGCGGCTATGGGAGCACAGGCACAGTTTAAAGGCTGTAAAGGCTGCGACAGCAGGACGGCAGAACCTAATTGTCATATGACCTGCAGGGTATATAACAACTACGTTAGCGAGCTGCACAGGCGTAAAGAGTTGCAGCGAAAGGAAAAGAACGGCAGACATAACGTGTTTGCCAACAGCGTACAGAAAGGTGGACATTATACATGATCTCGACTACGAAAACAGGAAAATTAAGCGACATACCACAGAGAGAACGCGACATACCACAGAGAGAACGTTGCCTCAACGAGGCTAAGAGGATAGTATGCAGTGACCGCAACGAGCAGTACGGCGAGCCGGAGAATAATTTTGACGTGATAGCTGACTACTGGGCGGTATACCTTAATGGCAAGTATAAAATGGGCGTACCACTTGATTCCGGGGACGTAGCGCATATGATGACCTTATTTAAAATGGGCCGTATAACTACAGCTAAGGCATACAAAGAGGACAATTACATAGACATGGCAGGCTACGCGGCTTGCGCAATGGAATGTGCAACAAACAAGGCAAAAACATTAAGAGAGATAAACAGGAAAAACATCGGGGAAAGCGTTGATATTTCGCCCGAAAACATGTAAAATCATACGATTTAAACATTGCTATGTTGGATTGCCGGCGGTCAGTAATCAGTTACAGTACAATAAAATGTCATTTTACCGTTTTGTGTACGATCGTTCAATACACTCAATATATCAACGACCGACCGACAATAGCGATATAGGCACAGCTGACGAGCATTACGCAGCCGTACAACCTTGGCGTCCTGTGTAACATAATAATAATAAAATATGCATTGATAATTAAAATGATAAAACCTGTCAATAAAAAATCAAAGCTATAGGTCAAGGTCAGAGGCAACTGCGGTAAGCCGCCGATAGTACGGGCATAATGCTCTAAGCTGCGCAAGTTTTGGATTTGAGGTAAACATATATGATACAGTATAAGGTAGCAGGAAACACGCGAACTGAAGCGTTAGCGGCAGCACTCGCAGGCAGCATCGAACATGATACGGTACAGCTCACCGCGATAGGCGCGGCGGCAGTAAACGCATGCATAAAAGCTGCGGCAGTAGCGGAAAAGATGATAAACGGCAGACAGCCAGAAGAAGCGCAGTCAGAAATACTTTTGCACTCAGAATTTACAGAGATAATCATAGACGAGCTGACACGGCAGGCTATATGCTTAACGCTTACGCTCGTACCAAAAAATACGGCAGGTGGTATGCTTGCCTGAGAATCGCATGAGCGACATAAAACGCAATCCGTACATGCAGATCGCGCGCAAGCTCGTACAGACGTATAACGTCCGAAAAAATGACATAAAAGCCATAAAATCGGAGATTGCACGTATAAATTCCAATCAACAACCGAGATATGGCTCTCAGATTGCCGATTTAAGGCAGGGAACAGACGGACGGCGATATCTTAATTCAGATGATAAGTTGGACACGTTAGAAACGCATTTAGACTGTCTAATGCGATGGAACGAGATAATCGACAACGCGTTTGACCTTGCGGTCGCGGACATCGAAGATGAAGAGCTGCGCATGGATACACGCAAAGCGTTGATACGGTCTTACGGTGATGATAAGCAGGTAGATTTTTATATGCTTGCGTATCCGATAGAATTTGGGCGCAACGACTACGAGGAACGCAGCAGAACACTATTAAAGTACATTATCCGTGAGATAGGCTTGATGCCTTACTTACAACCGATAAAATTCAAGCCTAAAAGCAAAGCTGACAGGACAAGAAGAAAGAGGTGAGTATACGCAATGCGTATAAGACCATTACATAAAAACATAGTTGTACGACCATCGGAACAGCCGAAAAACGAATACGGCATCCTGATCGTGCAGGAAGAAAAAAAGTCAGAGACCATCGGCGAGGTGATAAGCTGCGGCGAGGCGGTACAGTCTGTTGTCGTGGGTAACAAGGTACTGTATGCGCGCTACGCAGGTTCTCCCGTCACGATAGACGGCGAAGAGCTTACAATTATGCACGAGGCTGATGTACTGGCTGTACTGGGATAGGTCATAATTATATCCTCCATATTTTATATAGACAAAATAAAAGCACTCACTACGTTTGTAATGAGTGCTTTTGTTATTGCGCAACAGGAGCGGTTATGCTCCTGCTTTAAACTTAAATTTCTTCTGTTATAACTTCCAATTCGTCTGGATTGCGACCGACTAAAAAAATGAAATCTCTGGCTGATAGAGTATCATATGATATCTGAGTTGCTAAAACTTTGTGTGTTTTATTATCAACACATATGTATTTTTTCTTTTTTGTGCGGTGCATATGTTTTGTAATGATTGCAGAACGGTCGAGTTTTTCAAGCTCCGACAGTGGTATTTCTTCTTCTTTGCCTGTATTGGAATTTTCAAATGCGCCATCATCGAGCTGACCAAGTAATGTGCTGTCGCATTCCTCAGCCGTATTTCTCGTTATTATGAAAATAGAGTATTCGTTTGTGCCTGTTACATCTGCGTTTAAAACTTCTAAAATGCAAATGTCATTATCTTCTGTGAAATCCAGTCTGTATGATTCGCCAAAGCTTTCGCGCTGTCTGTGCCCATCTTTTCCGTATATTTTCCATGCTCTTGTAACTGCCATGTTTTTTTCTCCTTTCAAAAAAGAAACCGAGGTAATCTGTTTGATTTGTTTGACTACCATATCACTACTCTCAAACTTGTACTTACCTCGGTTGTTATTATAATATAATACAATTTGATAGTTTGCAAGCTATATCTCGCGTATGCTTGTTATGTGATTATCATCCTTAAAGCAGTACGCGCCTTCTTCGCAGCGTCCTGCACACTTGCATTGACGCAGTTCGCCTGCGTCAATAGTTATTACGTAATGTACGCCGAGTTTAGGGTTGCAAGCGTTCTCGGGCTTGTCAACGTAATACTCGTATAGGTTTACGTTGTCAGGCTCAAAACGGATATAATAGCCGCCGTTATTGATGTCCTTGCAGTAGTAGTTAAATGTACCTGTTACTGTGTACGTCTGTGGCTCTGCAGGCAGCTGTGCAGCCGGAATTATGTCCGGCTGCGATGTTGTTCCTGTTGTAATACCTGCCGCAAGCAATGCGGCTGTGATGATCGCTGTAATTTTCATGGTTTACGCCTCCTGCCCTATGTAAGCACCTTTACACATAGCACGCACCAGCGCACGTGCTTTTGTTGTGCTTACATTGAGAATGTCGCAGGTATTCGGTCTGTGGTATATATGGACTGTTGTCAGGTCCTTTTCACGATCCGAATAATCTTGCATAACGATAATGCTTTCGCCGTCCGAGTCCTCGACCTGAATAGCTGCATTATCTGCAAACACCAGTTTAAACGCTTTATTTGCCATTTTAACGGCTGTTTCTGCGTCCTGTGGCTCTGCGGTATCTTCTGCGTAAATACGACTGCCGAAAAAGTCCTTGCGGTGGTATTTGATAGTAATTGTTACCATGTTTTTATCCTCCTGTTATTTAATTATCAAGTTTCCGTCTCTCTGCATTTGCCAGGGCTTGAGACCTGCGCCCAGGTGGGCGGCTGCATTAACGGGGGCTGTTGCCAGCCCTAATATTCTCTATTCAGCACATAGTCTGTATCATCTTTGCTGTAGATTTTGCACCACATACAATCTGCGGTTTTTGAGTATCCGCGCGTTTTTAAAAACTTTTCGACCGAACGCATTTCGTGCTCGCTCGTTATATTTCTTTTTACGGTGATAGCTGTAATCTTATCCATGTTTTCCCTCCTAACAAGTACATAAGAAATGCCCACATACTGGACATTCTGAAATAGATAATGCCAGTATTACGGCTGCCAGCAGCAGCGTTTTTGCTGCTACTGATGCGATGTATTTAATTGTTTTCATGGTCGTCCTCCACAAGGAACAGCCCAAGATCGCCCGGATCGTCGCCGTTTCCATTCCAATAAGCTTCAAACATTGCTTCGAGGTCTACATTCAGTAGCTCTGCAGCTTCCCAGACTTCCAAAATGCGGTTCGTGAGGATATTACCGTATTCCTTACCCGTTACCGTGTTCACAAGTTTCACTTTCATGTTATTCTCCTTTTCTTGTAGCTTTTCCCTGTGCTGGTCAGCTTGCCATCATCAGCACGCAAGTTGCTATCTTACGTGGACGCCCTGAAGGGCGTTTCGGCTATCCTATATATTCAATATAACCTTCGGCGCACCAGTCGCCGTTAGTTTTCAGCCTGTAATCTCTGCCGTAAGCGGCAAAATCAAAGTAGTAACGCAGGTGGTCAGGGATTTCGTTGAGAATGCCGCAAACATCTGCGACTTCTTCGCCGAGTTCTTCATCGTTATCGACTGACCATAATGTATAGTCGTCAAGGTCTCCGTTGATAAGGTCATTAACGCCGAAAACCTCAACAATCGCTTCTGCAATCTCGCCGTATTCTTCTATTTTTTCGGCTATCTCGTTCACATCGTCGATTCTTACGTATTCGCCGAGGTTAGCGGATAAACCGTTTATGCTTGTTTCCCAGTCGGTAAAAAAGTATTCTTCGTAGTAGCAACCGTTTTCATCCGGTTCGCTGCTTATGCCGATTCTTTTAAGCACTTCGTCAAGCTCTTCGTCTGTGATAGGGAAGTTGATCCACTCGCCTATCAGGTAACCTTCGTTGTACTTTCCGAGGTTTGTGATGTATCCGCTGATTATTGAGTTGTTTCTGTTTGTCATGGTGTTTTCTCCTTTTCTTCTGTACATACCGTGCGGTATGTGTATATTTTTGAGGGTTTATATTAACCCTCATTTTTTAAAAGCTCCAGCGCATCGGTAAAGATCTCTGTAGTACCTTGTCCGGCACTTTTGCGATCTTCTACAAGCTTTATAAGGTCCGCTTGTGTGTCCTGCCTAAGTCGGACAACATACCTTTTATAAGCTTTGTTTTCCCAACGCTGCTTGACCTCTGTGCTGGTTGTGGTTTTCCTTGCCATCTCAGCACCTCCATATTTTTTTTCGTCCTCTCCTTGAGGACACCTATAGAATAACTCATACCGTGCGGTATGTCAACACATTTTCACAAACTTTTTTAAATTTATTTTTACGCAAGTGGCAAAGCGTTGAAATTACAATAGCTTTTACATCTTATATATATATTTATTTATACTTATAGTTTATTAGTTAAGTAGTGAGAGGGGAAAAGATATGGCAAAGCTTAAAGATCTGGCCGAACAGGTGGGCGAGCTTAAGCCGGAAAAGGGAAAAACGCTGCTGCGATCCATACAAGATAATAGCGGCGTGTATGATGGCAGAAACGAGCTGCACAGCAAATACGCAGAGCACGAAATATTGGAAGCTGTAGCACTGTACAGGCTTTATGGTAGTTATCCGAGAGTTGCAGAAATGACAGGTATACCGCCAAGCACAATCCAATCATGGGTCAGCGGCAGTACAAATGTATTGGCAAAAATTGTAAACTTATCCGAAAAGCTCGATAATGAATACAAATTAATGCTGCAGAACAATTTAATGCTGATGAATCGAGCGCAGCAGGTCATTTACGAGAAGTTACCGCAATCATCAGCGGCACAGGCTGCAACGATCTACGGAATTATATTTGATAAGAATGATAAGCTCATGAACGGCAGGCAAGAGCAGCATACAACGAATTTACATATTAATGTAGGTAATTTGTCGGCAGAGGAACAGTACGCAATACTTGACAGAGCTTTACAGCGGCAAGAACAGCGAACAGAAGAAATCGAAGCGATAGACACGGAGTTTTCGGAAATTAGCCAGGAAGACAATGACGAGTAACTATTGGTATAGTTGATAACTATTGTCGTGATTATAATTGTGGGTTTCAGATCGTGAGCAGTTACTATTTTATATGTAGCTTTAGTTACTGGTCCGGTGGTTTGTGGGTGGTTTTAGGGTTGTATTAGTGGGTTTGTGGGTGGGTTAGGTGTTCAATCCGTCACCGACCTACCGCCGCAGCTAAAGCAGTATTATCCCGATAAATACGAATATGGTATATAATGGAAGCTCTAATTTACGATTTAAGCCACGAAAAGTAGGTAAGCCATACCGTAATACCTTGCAATATAACCTATATAATGTAGCGATTCAATCGGTTTCAACTATTCCGAAAATTGAGGTTATCGGAATAATTGATAAGAATGTAGGAATTGCAACGGTTACAGGGCTTACAGTTACTTACATTTATATATTTATGCATATTTATACATGATCTGGTATCAGTATTAGTTATAATGTATATAGTATATAGTACATATAATTGTATATACA
>ERZ1034980.1166-NODE-1166-length-16314-cov-17.473645_pt1 | contig 16314 bp, 8 predicted proteins | sample MGYA00520622_ERZ1034980 | MGnify/ENA primary metagenome ERZ1034980 (study PRJEB33766, sample SAMN09781791) | gut metagenome | biome: gut microbiome | host: Homo sapiens | place: Madagascar | study: EMG produced TPA metagenomics assembly of the PRJNA485056 data...
GGTTGCTCTGGTGGCTCGTCCTGGAGAAATACCAGTCGGGGCTGAAGCCCGTCATCATCACCACGAGCACAACCAGGCACATCGCGGCCAATATGGCGCAGAAGAGGTCGCGCTCGTCTAGAAGCTTCACGGCAAGCAGGGCCGAGCCGCATCCAAGGAAGATGCCCAGGCCCTCGGCCAGGGCGTAGCCGGCAAACGCCGGGGCGGGCGCGACGGAGGTTCTCCGCAGGTACTTTGCCAGGGCGATCCATGTGGACATCTGCATGCCGAACATGCCGGCGTGCACGATGGCGTAGGCCGCCTTGTGGCACGCAAGCGACTCGCCGCCGGCCCACAGCACAAGCACGTTGAGGGCGGCGAAGGGCAACAGCCAGCGGAAACCCATCGACATGTCGACATAGCGCATGGCATGGATGAGCACGACAAACAGCACGAGCGTTACGATAAAGCCGATGGAGAAGGCGATAAGGTAGCGGTCGTAGCGGTTGTAGGCGTTGACCGGGGCGTCCACCACGCGCAAAAAGGCGACGAGGAACCACAGCGACCCCATCATGATGAGAGCCTTCGTGAGCGAAGGCGCCTCAGGCGCGGTGGAGCTCACGGCGGACAAAGACCTTGCCCCCGTTTGAGCGCCACGTGCTTGGGCGCCATGTGCCCCCGTTTGAGCGCCACGCGCCTGGGTGCCATGCGCCTGCGCTTGATCGCCGCATGCCTGGGCGCGACCTGCCCCCACTTGGGAGCCGCTTGCCTGCGCGCCGCTGCCCGCTTGGACGTCGCCCTCCGTGCGGCCATCTTCCACCTCATGATGCCCGAAAGGAGACGTGACCCCATGCGCCCGGCGTGCCTTGGCCCAGGCGTCGTCGGGGTCGTCGAAGGGCCGGGCCACAAGCCAGGCGGAAAGGCACGGCAGGATGCACTCCGCGGCTAGGTCGACCGTGCCCCACAGTTTGATGGGAAGCGTCACGGTATAGAGGGCGAACGCGATGGCCAGGCACGCCACCACGTCGAACTCAATGCGGGCCTCGTTACATGCCGTGAGGCGTGCACCCCATGCGATGGTGAAGAGGGCGATCGCCACGCCGTAGGTGAGGCCGGCGATGGGGAAGAGCACCCAGAAGAACTGCTTGAAGGCATAGCTCAACCACAGCGCCGCATTGCCCACGATGGCGTTGGCGGCGGCGACCTTGCCCATGCGCGCCTCGTCGAACACATGCCCGCGTGTGATGCCCGCCATCGCGACGGCCGCCACAAGCGCGGTCGAGGCCGCGGCCACGAGCCAGATGAACTCAAGGTTGTACGGCACGAACGACCCAATGGCCATGCCGCAGCCGTACAAGGCTATGTAGTTCCAAGCCAAAAAGAACGCGAACCCGATGTTGCGCCGACACAGCATCTTAAGGCCGCGAATGGTCTCTCCCATGGTGCCCCCTACACTCGTTGTATCTGGTTAAGTATGCCTACCAGGACAAACAAATTGCAATAGTCACAAAGTGGTAATGGGTTCGATTCTCACACCTGTGCCAGGCATGCTGGGGATTTGGCGATATAGCAACAACGTTTGGATGCGCTTAAGAAACACTTTTGAAATAGTGCATCGAGGTGGGCAACGGCGTGGGCGCACATGCGCCGCAACGTACCGAGGCGACCTTGCGCGGGGAAGCGCGGCGCCGCAGAGACCCACATATATGTAAGGGACAGTCAAGGAGGAGGAACATGGATCCGATCTGCATGGACCGAAGGACATTCACTGCCGGCATGGCAGCCGCAGGTCTGCTCACGGTTGCGGGCACCGGCCTTTTGGGCAACGCCCCCGCGGCTCTCGCCGACGAGGCGGAGTTCCCGGCACCCACCAAGGGCCAGCCCGTCGAGGCGAAGGTCGACCCCAAGACCGGTGAGCTCACCGTCAACGACGACGTCATCGTGCGCTACAGCACGTGCCTGGGATGCTACTGCGACTGCGGCAACCGCGTGAAGATTGACCGCGAGACCGGCCGCGTGCTGTCGGTGGGCGGCAACCCCTATCACGTGAACAGCGCTTATCCGTGTCTGCCTTTCGAGGCATCGCTGGACGACGCGTATCGCGCCCAGAGCTTTGCCAACGGCTACGGCAACACCACGCACGGCACCGTGTGCGCCCGCGGCCAGGGAACCTGGGTCATGTACAGCCAGCCCGACCGTATCACCACGCCCCTCAAGCGCGCCGGCAAGCGCGGTGAGAACAAGTGGACGGCCATCTCCTGGGATCAGCTCATCACCGAGGTCACCGAGGGCGGCAAGCTCTTCGCCGACCTGGGCGAGGACCGCGAGATCGAGGGCTTCAAGGCTGTCCATGACAACACCACCCTCATCGACCCCGAGCGTCCCGACCTGGGCACCATTTCCAACCAGCTCGTGCTCATGGGCGGCCGCTCCGACGGCCGTTACGGCACCTCGGGCCGCTTCGTGAAGGGCTTCGGCACCGTGAACCAGGTCGGCCATGGCGCCACCTGCGGCTGCGCTCAGTGGGCCAAGCCCCTCACCGAGAAGCGCTCCGTCGGCGCCATCTCCGACGTTGACTTCTGCGAGTACATCCTGTGGATGGGCGAGTTCCCCGGCGCCACGGGCAACAGCTTCCAGGGCATCGCCAAGCGTTCCGCCAAGCGCCTGCGCGACGGCGAGTGCAAGATGGACGTCCTGGACCCCGTGCTTGGCAACGGCAACGTCACGCCCACCATGCCCGGCATCAACTGGGTGCCGATCAAGGCTTCCACCAACCCCGCCTTCTCCTGCGCCGCGGTGCAGTGGATCGTGGACAACGAGGCCTACAACGAGGAGTACCTGCGCTACCCCAACTTCCAGGCCGCATGGGACGCCGGCTACGGCTCCTTCTCCAACGCCACGCTGCTCGTTGTGGTCGACGAGGCCGACGAGAACTACCGCAAGTTCCTGCGTCCCGAGCAGGCCGGCCTTGAGACCCCCGTGCTCGAGGAGGGTGCCTCCGACCCCGACTTCCGCGTGTGCATCGACTCCGCCACCGGCGAGCCTGTCGTGAACACCACCTGCAGCCAGGCCGACCTCGACTTCGACGGTGAGGTCAACGGCGTGCACGTGCGCACCGCGTGGTCGCTCATGCTCGAGAGCATCTATGAGAAGACCCCCGAGGAGTACTCCGAGATCTGCGGCGTGAGCGTCGAGGAAATCAACCGCATCGCCAAGGAGTTCACCTCCCACGGCACCAAGTCCTCTGCTCGCCTCATGGGCGGTTCAGGCACCCAGAACGGCCTCGAGACCGCTTTCGCCTACCGCATCCTCAACGCCCTCGTGGGTTCCTGCGAGATGGTCGGCGGCGCTGCTCCCACCAACATGGGCGCAGGCGCTGACGGCAACGGCGCTCGCTACAAGCTGTCGACCTCCATGGTCGAGGGCATTCCCGAGAACAAGGCCACGTCGCTGTCCCGTACGAACAAGGCCTGGGAAGACACCGACGAGTACAAGAATCGCGTGGCCGCCGGCGAGGAGAACCCCCAGCCCAAGCTGCCGTACTACGCTACCAGCGGCAACGCCGACAACCAGATGCTCTGGTCGATCATCAACCAGTACCCCTACCAGTGCAAGATCATGCTCATCTTCATGAAGAGCACCCTGACCATGGCCCCCGGCGCCCTGCGCGACTCCGTGGTCGAGCGCCTGAAGGACCCCGACATCATCCCGCTCGTCATCTCCTGCGACGTCGTGATGGGCGAGGACACCCAGTACGCCGACTATATCGTGCCTGACACGAACCCCTACGAGAGCTGGGGCGTGCTGGACATGGAGGGCTGGGCCGGCTATGGCGACGCGGTGCGCTGGCCGGTCAAGCAGGCTGAGTCCATGCTGCTCGACGACGGTCGCAACGCTTCGTGGGAGGCCTTCATCGCCGACGTGTCCAAGGCCTGCGGCGTGCCCGGCTTCGGCGACAACGCGCTGTTCGACGTCGACGGCAACGCCTACCCCTACAACGAGGCCTGTGACTTCTACGTGAAGGCCCTCGCCAACCTCGCCTACGACGGCGAGCCTGTTGAGGACATCACCGAGGAGGAGATGCACCTCCAGGGCCTCGACAACCTTCCCGAGAAGTGGAAGGCCTCCGTCAAGGAGGAGGAGTGGCCCAAGGTCCTCAAGGTCATGTCGCGCGGCAGCCGCTTCCACCCCATCGAGGAGTGCCTGGGCGACGGCAAGCGCAACGCCTACGCCGGCAAGCCCTTCGAGTGCTTCATCTGGGGCGAGAAGAAGGCCACGCACAAGAACCCCTACTCGGGCGAGTACCCCAGCGGTACGCTGCACTACACGCCGCAGTCCCTGGCCGACGGCACCCCGCTCGACGAGGCTTTCGACGCCGAGGAGTTCCCCTTCGGCGCCACGACCTACAAGCCTCGCTTCCGCTCCATCTCGATGCAGGCCAACAACCCGGTGCTGCGTGACATCTGCGCCACTAACTACATCGAGATGAACGCCGACGATGCCGCTGAGCTGGGCATTTCCGACGGCGAGCAGGTTCGCGTGACCAACCCCACGGGCGATGTCATGCTCGGTGCCGCCATGGTGCGCGCCGGTGTTGCCCGCGGCAACATCGCCGTTGCCACCGGTTACGGCCACACCGCTTGGGGTGCGAAGGACATGGACGTGGACGGCACGGTGACGCCGGGCGACGCTGGTGCGGCCGCCGGTATCCACCTGGAGGTCATGCTCGACCCCACCGTGGGCGACGACGTGATCTACGCGCTGTCCGACAACGACGCCGGCACGCCTGCCCGTACCGGCAACATGTACAAGATCGAGAAGGCCTAAGGAGGGCATCGTGAGCGATATGCGACTGGGTATGCTCATCGACCTGGCGAAGTGCATCGGCTGCAACGCCTGCGTCGTGGCATGCCGCCTGGAGAACGAGACGCCGCTGACCAAGTTCAACACGTGGATCGAGAGCTGGGACGTTGAGGACGGCAACGGCTATGTGCGCCGCTCCAACGTGCCCAAGCAGTGCAACCACTGCGACAACCCCGCCTGCGTGGAGGCCTGCCCCACCGGCGCGAGCTACATCGCCGAGGACGGCACCGTGCAGATCGACGACGAGAAGTGCATCGGCTGCGACGCCTGCGTGGCTGCCTGCCCCTACGAGGCCCGTTACCATGTGGACGATGAGAACATCGTGCGCAAGTGCACGTTCTGCCACCACCGCACCCAGCTTGGCATGCTGCCTGCTTGCGTGGGTGCCTGCGTGGCCGGCGCCCGTATGTTCGGCGACCTCAACGACCCCGACAGCGACATCAGCAAGGCCATCGCTGCCGCCGGCGAGACCGACGTGCTGCTGCCCGAGGAGGGCCTGGGCCCGGAGATTCACTACATCGGTCTCAACAGCGCCCTTGCCATGAAGCGCGTTTCCAACGTGCAGCAGGGCGGCAACGTCAAGACGCCCTACGAGGCGTAAGTAATATCTTGTGTCGGGCGGCGTGCGCAGTGGTTGGTGCGCGCCGCCCGGCGCTGTGGGCGCGCGGTGCGTGAGGCGGGCGCCGCGTGGGTGCCGCGCTGTGAGATGAAGTGTGTGAGGCGTATCTTGTTTGGTGCGCGTCAGATGTAAGAAGGGTGGCTGCGCGACGTGTGCGGCCACCCGTTTGTATGCAAGTGCCAGGCCCGCGCCGGGCTGTGGGAAGAAGGGGAACTCATGGGTCAGCAAACGGACATGGAATTGGAGCAGCGCACTCTGGACGCACGCGGCCGCGCCGTCACGTTCGACGTGTGCGCGTCTGCGTTTTTGAACGAGCCGAGCGAGCAGGTGCTTGCCGACGTGGCGCTTGTCGGCAAGGCGCTTGGCGCCGAGTTCGAGGGCCTGCCGGGAGAAGTGTCTGCCGAGGAGCTCGCCGAGCTGCGCCGTTGCTTCAACGACGTGCTCTTTGTTGCCGTGAGCCCGCGCTTTGTGCCGCTGCAGGAGAGCTGCCTGGTGGGAAGCGGCGTCGGCTCCGACGGCAAGATGCACTATGGCAGCGTGCAGAGCTCAAGGTCCGACCACGTGCAGCGCTGCTACAAGGCCGCTGGCTTCGATATGACGGCGGTGCCTGCCTGCCCGGTGGTCAAGGGTACCCTGCGTTGCGACTCGCTTGCCTGCGAGCTGGCATTTCTTGCCTACCTGGCAAACGGCGAGTCCCTTGCTTGGCAGAAGGGCGCGGCCGAGGAGGCCCTGCACTGGAATCGCCTGGCCGCTGAGTTCGCGCATGACCATGCCCGCGTGTGGTTCGCCACGGCACGCGACCGTATGGCAACCGTGGGCGCCGCATTCTATGCACATGTGTGCGACCTGGCCATTCGCGCCCTCGAGGTGCCGCAGGACTAGGGACTGTGACCGGCGCTGTCCCTGCATGCTCGCATCGCCGAAAGCGGCGCCGATGCACTTTATGGCGAAGGCACCGAGGTATGACCGGCGCTGTTCTTGCGCGCTTGTCTTTCCAGGCGCCGCACGCCGTGTCTTATCGACGGAGAGCCGAGTCGTAACTGCTCTTTTCCTGCATGTTTGTATCCCCGAGAGCGATTCGCTGCGTCCCGGCAACGAGGACGCCGAGTTGTGACCGGCCCTGTTCCTGCACGTCTGCTTCCTGGTGTTGTCCTATACTGTCGCCATTGTTTTACATAAGACACTTGCGAGGCCTCTGGGCCCCGCGCTGGCACAGGAGAGGACACCATGAGCAACCAGAGTATCGACACCGTATGTGTCCAGGGCGGGTACACCCCCGGCAACGGCGAGCCGCGCCAGATTCCGATCGTGCAGTCCACCACGTTCAAGTACGACACGAGCGAGGACATGGGCAAGCTCTTTGACCTCGAGGCGTCGGGCTACTTCTACACGCGTCTGCAGAACCCCACGAACGACTACGTCGCCGCAAAGATTGCCCAGCTCGAAGGCGGTACGGCTGCCATGCTGACCTCGTCGGGCCAGGCAGCGAACTTCTTCGCGCTGTTCAACATCTGCGAGGCCGGCAGCCACATCGTGGCCTCCTCCTCCATTTACGGCGGCACGTTCAACCTCATCAGCGTGACCATGGCGAAGATGGGCATCGAGGCCACGTTCGTCTCGCCCGACTGCACGCCCGAGGAGCTCGACGCGGCTTTCCAGGACAACACGCGCGCCGTCTTCGGCGAGACCATTGCCAACCCGGCGCTCACGGTGCTCGACATCGAGAAGTTCGCCGCCGCCGCGCATGCCCATGGCGTGCCGCTCATCGTGGACAACACGTTCCCCACGCCGGTCAACTGCCGTCCCATCGAGTGGGGCGCCGACATCGTGACGCACTCCACCACCAAGTACATGGACGGCCACGGCGCGGCTGTGGGCGGCGCCATCATCGATTCGGGCAAGTTCGACTGGATGGCCCACGCCGACAAGTTCCCCGGCCTCACCACGCCCGATGAGAGCTACCACGGCATCACCTACGCCGAGAAGTTCGGCAAGGAGGGTGCCTTCATCACCAAGGCGACCTCGCAGCTCATGCGCGACCTGGGTTCCATCCAGGCGCCGCAGAACGCCTTCCTGCTCAACCTCGGCCTCGAGAGCCTGCACGTGCGCATGGCGCGTCACGTGGAGAACGGCCAGGCAGTGGCCGAGTTCCTGCAGGACAAGCCCCAGGTGAAGAGCGTGAGCTACCCGGGCCTGCCGAGCGACCCCTATTATGCGATTGCCCAGAAGTACCTGCCCCACGGCGGCTGCGGCGTCGTGTCGTTCGAGCTCAAGGGCGGCCGCGTTGCTGCAGAGGCGTTCCTCAAGAACCTCAAGCTGGCTGCCATCGAGACGCATGTGGCCGACGCGCGCACCTGCTGCCTCAACCCGGCGACTTCCACGCACCGCCAGATGACCGAGGAGCAGCTCGAGGCCGCCGGCGTGCCTGCGGGCCTCGTGCGCATCTCCTGCGGCCTGGAGGCCAAGGAGGACCTTATCGCCGACATCGCCCAGGCCCTCGAAGCCGTGCCCGAGGCGTAAGGTGGCGCTGCGGAAAGAAGCGCGTGTTTGTCTGAAGGTCAAGGGCTCATTGTCGATAGCGCCCGGGTACCTGAAGTCTTGCATAAGGCGTAAAGCGAGCTGCGGGAAGAAACGCGCGCTTGCCTGGAGGCCAAGGGCCATTGCCGATTGCGCCCAGATGCCTGAAATCGTGCTTGGGGCGCAAAGCTACGCTGTGCCATGCCGTGCTTGCTAGTTTAGCTGGTGAAATGAATGACCCCTTCTGTCTTGTGCCAATGTGCGGCGCAGGCAGGAGGGGTCTTTGCGTGCGCGGTCGACGGTATTCAGCGTGTCTGACTCTCTGGGGATTTATGGCAGACTTTGCTGGGGTTTGTTTGGTGAACTGTGCGGGGGCCGAAGGGGCGTACTCTTTGTCGAAATGGCGCACGGCTTGTTTGGCTTGCGCGTGGCAGTGGTGAGGCAGCGACGGCTCCGTGCGAATGCGGGGCCATGGGGCGGAAGGCAATCGACGGTATGGCGACAGTGCAGGCAGGCAAGGCAACGAACCCGTGGTTTGCCATCGGCGCGTTCATCGGGCGCCACATGGCCGCCGCGGCTCCTTTGTGCATGCTTGTGGGCGTGCTGTTTCCGGACCAGTTCTCTTGGATGGCCCCTGCGGTGGAGCTCATGTTCGCCTTCATGACGTTCCAAAGCGCCCTGGCCACCACCTCGCGCGACCTGCTCGCGGTCATCCGCCATCCCTTGTCCCTGCTAGCGGCGCTGTTTGTGCTGTTTATCGTCATGCCTGTGCTGGCGCTGGCTGTGGGCAACCTTGTGGTCCCCGGCAACACCGACGCTATTGCCGGCATGGTCATCGAATTTTGCGTGCCAATGGGCGTGACGGGCCTCATGTGGGTGGACATCTACAACGGCAATCGCTCATTTGGCCTGGCAGTGGTTGTTATTTCCACTGTGCTTGCACCGCTTACGATGCCCCTTACCATACAGCTGCTCATGGGGGCCACGGTGCATGTGGACCTTGTCGCCATGATGCTCGACCTGCTTATCATGATTGCCCTGCCCGCCGTGGCCGGCATGGCGTGCAACGACCTCAGCCACGGCAAGGCCAACGCCCGCGTGGCCCCGTGGCTGGCCCCCGCATCGAAGATTATGCTTGTGCTCATTCTGGCGACCAATTCCACGCGTATTTCTGGCTCGATGCACCATTTCACGCCCGAACTGCTGGTGGTTGCGCTGGCGATGGCGCTGCTGTCGGGAGTGGCGTACGTGTTCGGTTATATTCTCGCCCGCCTCATGCACCGAAACGTGGGCGAGTGCATCACGCTGGGTGTCGCGAGTGGTTCGCGCAACATCACCACGGGCGCGGTGCTTGCCGCTGCCTATTTTCCCAGCGTAACGATGTTTCCCGTGATGATGGGCACGCTGTTCCAGCATGTGCTTGCCGGCGTTTTTGGCTGGGCGGTGCGCAAGCTCGACGCACACAGCACACCTGCCGCCGTGCCCGAGATCGAGCAGGCCTACCGCGAGCACAACGGTAGGTAGGAACACAGCGTTGACGGGTTCTGGCGGTGGCTTGTAGGCCCGTGGTTTGCACACTCGCACAACGGTGACATGAGGGGTGCACTTGGTTGCACGCGCGTGGTTTGCGGGCGATCATGCGCGCTCGCGGAACGGTGACATGTGGGTGCGTATGGTTGCATGGGGTCACCCGGCCCGATGTTTTTGGGTTGCGCACGGCCTGAGCGGGGCAGCGGCATAGACGGGCCTTAAACGGCGACAAATCGCCTGACTTCTTCTGTGCTGGCTCAAAATAACATACATTTCATGGGTTGAAATGTATGTTATTTCAATAAAATACCAGTTGGCTTGATTTTTAAAATCCCGAAATGTATGTTAATCTCACTGCATCGATAGGATATGCGAGCGGGGAGGCCCCTCATGCACCTGGCAGTCAACAAGTTGAGCGGATTGCGTGCCCTGCGCCGTGCGCGTGCGGCACATAAAGCGCTGCCTTCCGAGCGCTGTGACCTCTTTGTTCCCAATCCTGACCCGCAGGTTCGCTGGACCACCAGGTTGCTGCCGCTCGACGCACTCGGTCTCGACGCCGCGCCCGATGCGGACCATCCCCTGGCTGTTGCCGTTCCCAGCGCTGAGGCTCGCCTGCAGGCGCGGTTTGCCACGAGCACGGTGTACTCGCAGAATTTGCCCGCGCTGTCGTTTGTCGAGCTTGATGGGGGCATTGCGGCCAGCTGCCCGGAGCTCGCCTTTGTTGAGGCGGCCACGTACATGACGCCAATGGCCCTCGTGCTGCTGGGGTATGAGCTCTGCGGCACCTATACTCGCGATGCGCGCAATCCCCGCTGTGGCGATGTGACCTTTGGCGTACAGCCTGCGACGAACGTGGGGCGCATCAGCGATTTCATCGAGTATGCAGGTAGGATTCGCGGTGCTCAAAAGGCCAAGCAGGCCTTGGCTCTCGTGAGGGACAACGCCTGGTCGCCCATGGAGGCCATCGTGGCCGCGCTTGCGTTGCTGCCCATGAGCGAGGGCGGCTACGGTTTGGGCGACGTGGCGCTCAACAGGCGCCAGCTCACCGCGCCCGAGCTCGTGTCACTGGGCTGCAAGGATTCCCGCGTGCCTGACATCGAGCTTGTGGGGACGCATGTCGGCTTCAACTACGACGGGCATGCGCATTTCGCGGTGGGGGAGATGGCCGAGGGTCAGCAAACCGGCGCCGATGCGGCCAGTGTTCGCGCGAAGTACCTCGATGACCTGCGTCGCAATCGCGAGCTTGCCGCAATGGGGCGCGTCGTGCTGCCGGTGACTTCGGAGGACCTTTTCCAGCAGGGTGGCCTCGATGCCGTCATGCTCGAGGCGGTTCTCATTGCCGAGGAGCTCGATCACATCGAGGACGGTCGCTTCGACGAGCTCAAGGCGCTCATCAGCATGCCCGTGCTGCAGCGCGAACGTCAGCGCATCATCTGGTCGGTTCTTCCCTGGGAGCACGGCGATGCCTATGCCCGCCAAATCGCCGACCAGCTTGCCCGCCTCGGACATCCCCGCGAGATTGTTACGACGGTGATGGACATTTAGACGGGCGATGGCCGCGAGAACGGCGCCGCCCGCGAATTGAAAAACTGGCAGCGACGGTCGAGCGCGTGGCCTCGCTCGGCAATTAGCATACATCTCAGGATTTCTAAAAACGCGCCAACTGGTGTTTTGATGATTTAACATACATCTCGACTGGTGAGATGTATGTTAAATTCCAAGCAGAGGGCGCTCGATGCGTCCTCCAGCCAGCTTTCCGCTCACGCCTCCGGCCCTCCCGGTCTCTGCGCAAACGCAAAACGTCCCGCCTTGTAAGCTGTTCAGCGCAAGGCGGGACGTTTTATTGTGCAAGGCAAGCAAGAATGGACTGGCCAGGTGATTTGAGGGCCCTATTGGCAAGGATGGTCAGCCGATTTTTACCCCAACTTACTTCATCGCGTCGCAGATGGCCTCAACGGTCTTGGGATCGGAGAGCACGGGGTAGTCATCTTCACGCCACTTGCGCGGAGCGCGAAGCAGGTAGCACACGTGGGGACCGTTGCCGGAATCCACGACGGTGTGGATGTCGGTCTCTTCGTAGGCCTCGACGTAATCCTTCATTTTGACGCGGGACTTCTGCATGTCGTCGTAACTCACGGCCTTGGGGTCCTTGGGTGCAGCCGGGCCTTCGAACTCGCCGACGCCTTCGTCGAGGTCGCCGAAGAAGCGGGCGCGTGAGGCGCACTGCGTGACACAGTGGGGGAGCAGGCCCTGCTCGACACGGTCGGCGCACAGGTCGCACTTGTCGACAACGTTGGCCTCCTCGTCGAGATAGCGCACGCCGTAGGGACAGGCGCTCATGCACAGCTGGCAACCGATGCACTGCTCGCGGTCAACGCGAACAACGCCGTTCTCGTCCTTGAACGAGGCACCAGTGGGGCATACGGTGACGCACTCGGGATTCTCGCAGTGCTGGCACTGCATGGGCAAGAAGTACATCTCAACGTCGGGGAAGTGGCCGGAGCCGCCCTCGATGGGGTTGGGGCCGACGCGCAGGGTCTTGATCCTGAAGTCGCCCACGGGGACATGGTTGACGACCTTGCAGGCAACGGTGCAGGCGAGGCATCCCACGCAGCGGTTCAGGTCGGTGACGATCGCATAGTTCGCCATGATGCAGTCCTCCTCTCAATGAATGGCAGGGCCGCGCCTTCGGGCGCTAGGACGCACGTCTTTCATTAGACACGGCCCTGCGGAATGTTCTTAGCCGCGCAGGGCGCTCAGGGGCGTGAGGCCCTGGGCCGTGGCGCTGGCAAACGTCAAGTCGAGCGTGGAGTCGTTGATGCGCGGATCATTGGCGAGCCATTCTTTCAGGCGCGGGTCGCCTGCGTCGCAAATGGCCTCAACAACGGTCTCATCAGCCATCTTGACGGAGGGAACGATAGTGCCGTTGGGTGTGTTCTCCTCGGTGGCCTTGTACACGAGCATCGGCACGCCGCGCATCTGGTTGGCACCGCCCACAGGATCCTGGGCGTACTTGTCCATGATGCAGTTGATGTTGACCTGGTCGAAGCCGTGGGCGGCGGTGTCGAACTCGGGGTACCACCAGCCGTGGTTGGCGTTGACCGTGCCAGGCGCGATGCCGTAGTACAGGTCGATGATCTCGCGCACGGCGCCCCAGGGACTGCGAATCCAGACCCACTCGCCCTGCTCGAAGCCAAGGCGTGCGGCATCCTCGGGGTTCATCTCCAGGCGCGGAGCGGGCCACAGCTCGCGGCACCACGGAAGCTGCCTGTGCTCGGAGTGGAAGTAGACGGGCTGACGGGAGCCGGTCGTGCCCCAGAAGACGTTGTCGGGATTCTTGACGAGCTCTTCCTTGTAACGCTCGAGCAGGTTGTCCTCGCCGGCCTCGGTAAGGTCGCACTCGGGGTGGCTTGCGAAGGACTGGTTGCGATAGTCCTCGCTGGACAGTTGGATCTCGTCGACGCGGGAGGCGTCGTAGAGCTCGGGGTTGGAGATGCGGGAGTTCTTGGGCTCAAACCAGTGCGGGAACTTCTCCACGTCGGGGATGTGCTTGTCCCATGCGGCGCGGGAGGGCATGCACTGCTCGTAGAAGTTGGCAGCGTCATCGCCGATGTAGCTCTCGCAGATGGTGGACCAGATTTCGGTCTTGCCGGTGGGCGTGGAGAAACCAGGCTTCTCGTCGAAGAGCGGTCTCAGCTCGCGGTTCTTGGAGTGACGACGGTAGCCCATCTCGGCGCGACGGTAAGTGCCCCAGCGCTCGGGGTAGTAGGTGCGTGCGTCGAACCAGCCCTCTTCCTGGAACTTCTTGCGATAACTGTCGAAGTCGATGCCGTCGGGGAACTCGGGCATGGCCCAGTACTTGACGTTTGCGGTGAGGTACTGAACCTCCTGCTGGTCGTAGTCGACGTCTCCGCCCATCTGGACGAAGTTGTTGTAGTCCATGTCGAACCACTCGTCGAGACCCTCGACCGTGTTGTTGTACGGCACGCCCATGGCCTTGTAGAGGCACACAGCGCTGATGAAGTCACAGGTCTGGTCACCGATGGGATACACCGCGCGCTGGGCCAGGCCGAAGATGCCGCCGGCACCCTGCGAGGCGCGCGGGCAGTTAACCTCGAGCCAGTGGGCGCAGGGGATGACGATGTCGGCGTTGCCGTTGTTGGGGCAGCTCCACAGGTTGAAGTCGAGGTAGAAGTCGAGCGCCTTCTGGGCCTCCCAAGCCTCAATGAGGTTGGAGGAGTGCATGAAGTCGCCGGACATGCAGACCTCGCCGTGAATCTGGTACATCGAGTTGATGTTGCGGCATGCGTCGTACACGGCGGTGGCGTCGGCCCAGTTGCTCCAGTACTTGGTGAGCGGGAAGCGGTCGGAGCCAATCATCTTCTCGTTGCGCTCGACAACGGTCTTGTCAAGCGGCCACTGCGAGCTCGGCTGATAATTGCCACCCTTGCGGTCGGCGATCCAATAGGCTTCCTCGTCGGTGGGAACGTGGTTGCCGTAGCGCTCGGCCAGAGGGGAGCCCTCGTCGACAAGCTGCTTGACCCAATCCTGGATGAGCGGGATCTGCTCGTCGATGGTGAGGTTGCGGGGCGTGTTGCCCAGCGCCACCGGGCCCACCACGGAGTCGTCCAGGCCCCAGGTCTTGGGGTTTTCGGGCATGTTGAGCATGAAGTTGTCCCAGCCGGGCTGCGTGGCGAGCTCGTGCTTGGTTGCGCCGCGGTTGCCGGCGGGGCCGTCACCGTTGCCGGTGATGGTGGACAGAATCTGCAGGGCGCGGGAGTTTTGCACGCCGTGGCCGTTGTGGTCGATGGCGAGCTGGTAATGGATGCCGCCGTTGCCGTAGAGCGGGTTGAGGCGCGTCGTGTAAGCGATGCAGGCCTCTTCGATCTTCTCGGCGGGAACCTCGGTTACCTCGGCGGTGTACTCGAGGGTGTTCTCCTCGAGGTTGTCAATGAAAGACTCCCAAGCGGTGCGGGCCGTGATGGTCTTGCCGTCCTTGAGCTTGATCTCGACGCCGCCGGGCGTGAGAGCCGGGCTCTTGGGCAGGCCGGCGGGGTTGGAGCGCTTGCCGCCCTCGTTGCCGGGATGCCAGTACTCGTCATAGGTGGCGTCGGCGGGGTCTGCGAACTGCGAGGGGTCAGGTAGCCAGGCATCGGCGATGATGGGCTTGTAGGGGTGCTCGATCCAAGTGCCCGTGGTGGGGATGCGATGACGCTCGCCCTCCCAGCAGCACTGCTCGGCGTCCCAGTAGGTGGGCTTGCCGTTGTTTTCGTCCCACACGATGAAGCGCTGGTAGCGGCCCTCGTAGTCCCAGAACTGGTTTACCCAGTCAGGATCGCAGTCCGCCTCGGTAATGAGGCGCGAGGTGAGGTCGATGCCGCCCGTGGACTCCCAGAGCCAGCCCTTCTCGGTGCGGCCGTCCTCCTCGGGGTTCCACAGGAACGGGGCGTCGGTCCAACGGCGTACGAACAGGTCGTCGTAGGCCTCGTTGTCGATGACCCAGCGCAGCATGCCGCACAGAAGCGCCATGTCGGTGCCGACGCGCAAGGGCAGCCAGATGTCGGCCTCCTTGCCCAGCGGCGTCATGCGCGGGTCAATGAGGACATGCTTGTAGGCGCGCTGTGCGATGTCGACCACGCCGCGGCACGAGGAGTCGTAGTTGGAGTACTCGACCGCGGTGCCCCACTGCATGTACACGAGGGGCTGCTGTTCGATTTCGACCCAAGACGAGGCGTTCTCGTCGGTCATGATCGTGGCGAAGTGGCGCGGGCCCTTGCAGATCTGCTGGGCGGTGATGGAGTTGGGGGTGCCGAAGAGGTTCTTAAAGGCCGCGTAGGGCGCCATGGACCAAATGCGCGAGGTGCCGCCGGCGGAGAAGACCGACTCGCCGCCGTACTTGGCGACGATTTCGTTGAACTTGGCGCCGGACTCGTCGAACGCCTCGGCAAGCGAGATGCGCTGCCAACCCGGGTCCTCTTCGCCCTTGGGGTTCGTGCGCTTCTGGCAATAGCGCAGGCGGTCGGGGTGGTAGAGGGCGAGCATCGAGGCCTGGCCCTTGGAGCAGCAATGGCCGCGGCTATGGGCGGACTGCTCGTCGCCCTCGACCTTGGTCACGATGCCGTCGGTGACGGTGACCCACACGCCGCACTCGTTCTTGCCGCAGGCGCGGCAGCACGAGCGGATGTGCTGGACGTCGCTTGCCTGGCCGGCATCGGCGCCCTCGGCCAGGGCGTCAGACGGCTCAGACGCGAAAGGAACCGACGCCGCGACAGCCGCGATGGCGGCCGCCTTCACGAAGCTGCGACGCGATAGCGTGAGACTGTTCATGCCTTCCTTCCCTTCCTTCGTTCTTGTCTTGATGTCTCGCGTGTAAGACTCAACAGGTGCGTATGAGCTTTCCCGGCTCTCTCCAACCGGTGGGCTCCCATAGACCTGCGCCGCTCCCATGCAACCTGCATGCGCCCAGTCCTGCACATGCGCCTTGCCCGGTTCGGCGGGTACGTCGATGGCGCGATTTGAATACTAGGCGGGGGCCAAAGGTTGAAAATCTTCAAAAAGGGATGAACGCCAGGTGGTATCCATCTCATACGAAAAGGGGTATATGGCCTCTTCTGCCTGCGATAAGGTGGTCTCACAAACAGTAAGTCGCCTGCTAGATTGCATGGCCGGCGATACGGGACCCTCGCAGGAGAGAAAGGCTGGCCCACCATGGCATTGAAACCCTACCCCTCGAACCTCATCGTTTTCGACATGTGCTCCGAGGAGTTCGACGAGGAGCTCAAGCTCGACATCGTGCGTTCCTGGAC
>ERZ1034980.1170-NODE-1170-length-16249-cov-10.704273_pt1 | contig 16249 bp, 27 predicted proteins | sample MGYA00520622_ERZ1034980 | MGnify/ENA primary metagenome ERZ1034980 (study PRJEB33766, sample SAMN09781791) | gut metagenome | biome: gut microbiome | host: Homo sapiens | place: Madagascar | study: EMG produced TPA metagenomics assembly of the PRJNA485056 data...
CGTGAAGTGTGATTTTATGTGGAATACCACAGATTTTCACAGAATCAACCATTACAGTACCTCCTTCCACTTCTTTGGGACTATTACAAATTGATGAGGGGCTGTGGTTAATGTATGACTCGAATCCACTGACACCCTGCCTCTACGAGTTTTACTGTTAGGGTAAGATGGATCCACACAATCATACATTCCAGCATAAGACCATCCTTGTTTCGTCCCCTCTCTAACTTTCATAACTGGCTTTTTTTTTTGCTGTTCTTTGACAAAACTCTTGTTTAGATTCCAGCAATTCATCCAACCATGCTGACCTGGAATGTACAAGTAAATTATCAAATATCGCAACTAATACATCAACCACAATAGAGTTTCCTGCTTGTTTATAAAGTTGCGTGTTAGAGTTTACTTGTTCTGCTCTCTCAAAGGCTTCATCATCGAACCCCATAAGACGATAACACTCTTTTGGAGTTAGTTTTCGTATTCTAAAAGACGGTTCTTCTTTTATTTTTGTGCAAAGGTTATTCGACGGGGTGTTTAATGTTCGACATAACCCATTGACATTAAGAACTTCTTTTGCATTTCTGTGCCAACCCTCTCTTTCAAGAGGGGGCTCTCTGATAATACAAGGTTCGTCCACCGTTTCGTTACCTCCTTTATTGTATTTTTCTATTAGCTTTGTTCCATTTCCAAAAGCGCCGTTTCCTATGTTGGTAGTAAGAGTTCCTATACATGTTTGAGCTGCTCGAACTCTATGATTATAGTCATCGTAAATTATAATCATCGGTTGTTTATTACCTCCTTGCATAGTATTAAGCGTTGGAGACAGAGAAAACTTGTCGTAAACATTCCCAGAAAAATTACCACCTGTATATCCAAAAATGTTACCTAACCGTTTTACTTCCATTCTATCACTCCGTTCATGGTATCAAACCCTGTACCGAAACCTTTATAGTCTCTCGCACATAGGGTCTTCGCCACAGAAAGATTCACCTTATCTATTCGTCTGTAATTGAGAGCGGCAGTTGTACTCGACAACTCCTGTACCTTCTGCCCTTCGATTACTGATTCCTCTGTCTGTTCTTGCAGAAATGCAATTAGCGATTGTGCGTCTCTGTGGGTTGTTAATTGAGAGGTCGAATGTCTCTCTCTCTCGATGGATAGAGTGCCATCATCTGTCAGCTTCTTAATCAAAGCAGAAGATTTTTCGTTGTTAATGTAATATTTTTCGTCAACGGAATCTTCGAGATAATCCACCATTCTTTTAGTGAGAGGGTGCGGTTTCGGAAAATAAAAACAATAGTTTCCGAGAATACTCACCATGAAACAACGATTTCTATTTTGAGCCACACCGTAATCTTTGGCGTTGAGGTCTTGCCAATAATTAGAGTAGCCTTTGTTCTCTAAGAACCGAATCCAGTTCTCAAAGTCTCCCTGGTTCTTTTTGCTATGTACCTGTGGTACATTCTCCATGAGCAAAAGCTGCGGAAGATGTTCGGTCTCATTAAGAAGTCGTTCCACCTCCCATAGCAACCCAGAGCGTGTGCCACTTCCTTTACTCATACCTTGCTGTTTACCGGCAACTGACAAATCTTGGCAAGGAAAAGAATATGTCATAAGATAGCAATATTTGTCTGTGTCTACTATTCCTAAATCCTCTCCATGTATTTTGGTAATATCCGTAGGAGTGAAATTCGTACCGTGAATGGCGTTGTAACTTGCCACAGGGTATTTATCAAACTCCACCAATCTGTAATGCTCGAAATTTACACCCAGTTTAGAAAGAGCCATTGCCTGTGAGCCGATACCTCCGAATAGTTCAATCAGTCTTATAGGTTTATCATTGATAAAAGGCATTTTCATATTACAGTACCTCCTTCAATTTCACACCCCAGTATATTGCAAATCCGCTAGAAGTCGATTTCCTGTCAAACCATTCCGAGTGTCGCTCCATTTCGGAATTAAACTTCCGAGCAGATAGGACGTAAGCACCTTCGGACTTCGCCCAAATCTTGAACGCTTGATACAGGTCTTTCGCCTTAATATTAGCGTTCTCGTCCCGGTCACAGCGGTTCTCAAGGAACTGCAATATGAGGTCGTTCTCGTTCTCGTACTTGGTGACAACCTTCTTGAGTTCGTCACTCATAACAAGCCCACGCTCTTTGTAGTGGATATACCCACGCACCAGCCACATGAAGATACCACTCATAGAAGACTGCTCGCACAGTTCGTCTTTGAGGTGTGTGTCCTGTTCCTGTGGTGAGAAGTGGCGGTTGAACTCCACGACCTTGATGCGCTCGGAAGCGAACAGAGACTTGTCTGTAACCATTGGAAGGTCGTTACACGAGAGCCAAAGCGTGAACTGCGGTTTGAAGGTAATCGCTGACTGATACAATGCTCGAGCGGAGATTTCCTCACCACCTGTAAGCTGTTTGATTTTCTCCTCGTCCAGCTTGCCGTATTCGTTGCTCTCGGACATTGTGACAAAGCGTTTACCCTTTAACCCGGCAAGGGTAGGGGAAGCGGCTTCTGCGTCCTTCTGACGGTCTCCTCGGCAAATCATACCGACAGGAGCTACCTTGGCATAGTCACCGAGCATGGTCTCGATGGTGTTGAGCAGAGTAGACTTACCGTTTCGGGTAGTCTTACCATGAAGAATGAACATACACTCCTCGTTGCTCATACCCAACATGGAGTAACCCAAAGCCCTTTGAAGGAAGTCTGCCTTGTCCTCGTCATTCTGTGTGACCTCTTTAATGAACTTCTCCCAGCGTTTACACTTCACCGTCTTGGAAATAGTGTGGTTGAAAGCTGTTTGCATGGTGAGAAAATCGTCCCAGCTATGTTCCCGGAAGGAGAAGTCTCGGAGGTCGTATGTACCATTCAAACAGTTAATCAGATAAGGGTCAGCGTCAAACTGCACAGCAGAGATACGAAGTTCCCCGGTAGCGTCCTTGAGGATCCTGTCTCTCATACGCCTGTCACCCATCTTATTGACAAATCCAATGTAGGACTTGCGTAAATCATCGTCCTCAATTTCACCACAGTAGAGAATCATAAGTCTTACGAAGTCCTTAATCTTCTCCGACACGAGGATAGAACCCTCGTCTTTACGCCACGCTCCCTCATGGTAGGTGTACCAGCTCTTATGCTCTGGGCAGTAGCGAGTTTCATGTGAGTAGAGCATACCGAAGAGGTTTGCCATACCCATTTCAGACCATTCAAAGCCGGAGCTGGTCTCGTCCGCTTTCTCCGGGTGATACTGTTTAATCAGATACATCTTAGAGGATAAATCCTCGTCCATAATGACACGACCGTTGCGTGTCTCGAAAAGCTCTTGCATTATTTCTTAACTCCCATAGCTGCGATCGCACATTTCTGTTTGTCCTCCAACCACCACGAACACTGCTCGGTTACACAGAAAACAGGCTGTGTGCCAATTTTCACGGTGTTATTCTCGTCTACGACAGTGTTAGTCGTGAGGAGAGGACAGATTTTGTTCTGTTCCATTTTCTGATAACCTCCTATATTTTCCGCAGTAACACTTTGAGGATTTGCACCTCAAAGCGTAGCGGCATTGATTATGTAGAGGGCAAGCGTGGCAGACACATCTTTTCTTACAGCCTTCACATCTTGTCTGCACGACATTCACCTCCGTTCTTTATTGAACTCGCCCCACAAGGGGGCGAGATTTTAGGATAAGAGAAAGACCGGGCGAACGCCAAGAGAATAGGAAGCGTTGTTGTAGTTCGCATCACCGTTGTTGTTGACAATGGCGAAATAGGAAGCGGAATCCTCAACCTTATTCTGCAACCAGTACCATTCCCATGCACCTGTCTTCGAGCCTTGGTAAGCGATACGCTTACGGCGGTTCTCCATGCCGTAGAAGCGTATCACAGATAAAGGCTCGCCCTTACCGCAAGGGTTCCATCCGAAGATTTCACACTCGGTAGGAATACGGAGCATATCAAAGCAGTTCGTCTGACCTACTCGCATACCAACCATGCGACCCTTGATTTCCTCCGGGAAACTCTCGAAGATTTCTCCGTTCAGCTTCTTGCGAAGGTCGGAATGTTCGTAGTCAACCTTTTCGGCTCTGCCGGGATTCTCGAACATTTTCTGCTCGTCCTTGAGACAGTCAACAGTGATGAACAACATACCGTTCGGGGTCTCATGAATGGCTTTCGCCTTAACCTTTTCCCCTGTGGTGAGCTTGAAGGAGATAATGTCTCCTAGCTCGAACATATCAGTATCAACACTAATTTTTCTCTTAACTTCCATTGTTAAGTCCTCCTTTAATCTTTATTTCTGTTATAAGGTGTTCTCCATCTACTTTCGTGAGAATGGAGTACCAAGTGGAGCGAAAGAATCGCTCACACTCGGTAATCACATATTCAGGAGATTTATGCTCGACATACTCCCCGGCGAGAGCTCTACGGTAATCTTTTACAGCCTGTTCGATGATAGCGTTGCATAAATCCTGTATTTTCTCGGGAATCATCTTTTATACCTCGTGACGCTGTTACAGATAGTCTGCAACTCGTTCCTGTCGAGAGGAGGGTCACACGCTACGGTGTTGGCGTATAACAATTCCTCATAAATCTGTGACTTGGAGTAGCCTTGATTGTGTAACATTCCAGCAAGGGAAGTGAGACAGATATTCCGGCTTCCGTCCGGGATTCTTGGATAGATCGGGCGAAGTTTTACTCGACCGTTGACAACAGGTTCTTCCCACACCGGAGTATAAATCCTATCTCGACCAGCAACCGCATTGTTGGAGCTGTCCCGGGTCTCCGGGAAATATTTCTCGACCACATAATCAATAGCTTCTTGGTTCTCGATAATGTCCCGGTACAGGAGCGTATCACCTGTCATAATGAAGTAACGAGCTGTCTTGTAAATCTCTACACCAGCGAGATTATTCTTACCCTTGAAGGGGAGAGTTCCACGGAGTAGGATATGGAATCCACGCCCACTCCGGGATTTCTCCGTATAGCTGTGGCACTTACCGACAATATCAGCCCCGAGGACGCTCATAAGACCATCCTCGCCATATCCCTCGTCTATGTCTATACCGACATATCCATTGTCCGCAAATACGAAACCGCAGTAGTCATAATAGTGCTGGTTGTATGATTCAAGAGCTGTCTCAAAATCCGACCATGTTTCTGGGTTGGTGGAGGAAGCTGCTTCATTCTCCCATGACTTCATAGGAACTTTGCTTCCGTCCATAGCGGAAACCCACTGATTCAGATTCTTTAATTCTTCGGGTATATTGTCGTAGTTTATCATTATAAAAGTCCCCTTCGTTTAGCTACCTTATATTGCAGTTCATCTACGAGCTTCCAAATAGTGCCCTGTGACATTCCATTAGACTTCGCCATCTGATAGATGTTATCCCCGATAGTGTCACCCTCACGATAGATGGTGAGGAGCATTTCTCTGTCACTGTCAGAGAACTCTTTCAGTGCGTTGTCACACGCCGCCCAGTTATGCTTGTCCGATTCACTATAGAACTTCAGGTTGCTGTATCGGGCGTAGAATCTCAAGCAGTGATTGACATACTGTGAATAAAAAGCTCGTGCCATAATTACTTACCAACCTTTCCGTTTTTCTTGATTTCCTTGACTCCCTCGCCCTCGAAATACCACTGCTTGTCAACACAGATAGGGTATTCCGGCTTATCAGATTCCACCAGCTTTCCAGTGTTGATAATGTGCTGTGCCGCAGAGACAGAGAGATTATTCTTTACGAAATCCTTCCCGGTGCGGAGCAGAGCGTCCACTCGACCGTTGACATTTTTCAACTTATACATTTACTTTTCCTCCTTTTTGGTTAGTTTTATTCCGGCTTCTTCCCACAGGCAATCAGCCAAATCATCGAGGGTTACATAACCCTTATCGAAACTGTCGTACAAATCAATGCACAGATCGGCAAATCTTTCAGCTCTTGATTTACCCTCAACATCCCTCCTCATAAGCTGTGGGTACTTGTCGTGAATAACCATGACAGGTATTGCCAGCATGAGGAAGAACGCTGTGTCTGCGGCATTGGTTGTCGCTTCTTTCTTGATATTCTGAATGTCACTTGCTTTGACATTGATAACAGGTTCTTTCACAACCAGAAGTCCCTGTTTTGCTCGTCTACGTCTTTCAGCTCTGTTCATTCTCTACACCTTCCTTCAAAAGAGAGCCATACGGAAGGGTAAGAATCCAATCGCAGAACTGCTGCCACTCGTCCAGCTTATGACCTCTACGATATTCCAACATATTCAGAAGGTTTTCGTAGGTCATAGTGACTGTTCGCTTCTGATTGAAAGAGGAGGGTAAAAGCTGAATCATGTTCCACCAAAACTGCTTACGCTCAACATAGGTGAAATCACCCTCACTCATGAGCCTGTTGTAATCGTTGTACCAGCCACGATTGTCGTTAAGATCGTTAATTACAACACCGAGAATCGCCTTGCTCGGCTCGTCCAAATGCTCACAGGAGAAGTCCTCGAAGGTGAACTCCTTTGCCTGTATCTTGTGCATGGTGGAACAGCTATTAGCTGTCGTACCGACCTTGTATGTATCGAACTCCTTCCACCAGTAGAGAGGAGCGGTAATATCTACCGATACAAAAATCTGACGGAGAAACTTGCGGTGAGGTGCGCCGCCACGAATGAGCCGGGTCATAAGGTCTTTATCATTGTCACCGATTGCATAGCACTCATACGGAGTACAGTCATGCTCCTTCGGGTGGCAGATGCCTTCTCGGTCGATGATCCCACACTTTCCGCAGTCAACCGCCGGGTAGCTGTCGGAGCGTTCCCAGCTATTGAGTGGATTTCTCATTCCTCTGATAGCGTGTTCCCAGCCCCATACTTCGGGTTTCTCAAATTTAATCATCGTTCATTCCTCCTTAATAGTTGTGCCTTATAGAGCAACAGCTCCAAGTTCGGTGTTCTTGCGATCATACTTACACCCCTATGACATGAGAAGCGAGCATATCTGAGTGGTGCGTCCACAGCACATTTACATAATTATTCACAGCTCGTGTATAATTTCGCCATTCTTCTTTGTCGGTGAAAGCTCCCATGTGGTATCTGATACAGAGAATTTCCTCCTGTGTCAGATTGAAATACTCGGAGAGAAGCATTACCGACTTATCACCATGACCATTGATAAGAGTGTCCGGGTTGTACTCCCAAGACTGCTTATCCGTCACATTGACTTCCTCACTGTCCATTCGCACACCCTGTGTTACCGGGTGTCGGTACTGGTCGATTTTACAGAGGTCGTGGAACATACCAACGAGGAGAGGTGAGCGAGGATTCCTCCAAACCAGTCTATTGTTCTTTGTGAGAAGGTTGAGGATTGTTGCTATCCAGTAGCTGTGGTCGAAAAGACCTCCCTCATAACTCCCATGATATTTCGTGCTTGCCGGAGCAAGGAAGAAACCTCGGTCAATCAGTGAAGCTCTTACCTCCGGAGGAACAATGTCTCCCATAAGCTCGTCAAACTGTTTGATACGTTCGTCCTGTGTCATACGTCACCCTCCTGTCTGTGAAGACTACGCTCGGCTTCAAATCCATTCGGATAACGCTTACGGAGCTTGTCTACGTTCATTTGCAAAATAGTTTCAAGGTCGTAACCCATAGCATAAGCAGAGAGAGCGATATACCACGCTACGTCCCCGAGTTCCTTTGCTATGTGTTCTTTATCCAGTTCGTGACCTTGGAACAGGTGCTTCTTCATCATGTCTACGTACTCGCCGGATTCACCAGCAAGACCCATAACGCCGTTAAGCAGAATCTCGTCATTGTTCGGGTGGTTCATGCCAGCCGCAGTGCGGAGAGCTTCAGTCTGATACTCATTGATTGTCATGATTTTCCTCCTGTGATTTCGCCAATTCGAGATACATCTTCAAGTACCAATCAGCTTTCTTAATGTCCTCGACACCGTTTTTATTCCTGTGTCGGTAGATGTACTTGAAAGCATTGCACACACAGAAGTCCTTCGTAGCTTCCACGCCCTGTGTCTCGAGCATTACCTCAATGCACTCAAAACTACCTGTACAATAGTGTTTCGGATTGTTTACAATGTCGTTACTCATTTACGCATACCTCCTATTAAAAATCCGGGAGAGGAGCTTGCCCCTCCCGGCTGATTGCTTAACCCAACAGTGCGTTAATATCCAGTCCAGTCTTAGCCGGAGCGGAAGAAGTCTGTGTCTCAGGTGCGGTTTTCGGAGCGGCATTGTTACCACTGCCGAGAGTGAGTGCACGAGCGACAGGTTCGGTATCGAAACCGTCTGCCGGAGACTTGTCTCCGAGGTTTGCGAAAGTAACTTCCTTGTTCGGGTCTTTGTTGCTCGGAACTTTGGTGTGAACAACCTCTGCACGAATGTAGTGATTGATAAGCTGTTCCGGGTCAATGTCCTCCATCGTGTAGTCGTTCATAGCCGTCTTAGCGAAGTAAGAGAAAGCGTTCAGAGCCTTTTCGTTGTACTCGTCATTCTTATCCTTGATAGAGAAACGCTCGGTGTGGGTTGCACCCTGTGCGTTTACCAGCTTGATTTCGATACGACCGAAATCCTCGTCATAAGTTGCGTCATAAATGCGGAAAACGTATTCTCCCTCCGGGATAATTACAAAACCGCTCGTCATAGGGATTCTTGCCATTGTAGTGTCCTCCTTAAAAAAGTGTAGTTTTAGTTGCATTTTCAAACTGAATTAATAAAAGTTCCCATGCTTGTGCTTCGGTGAAACCAGCTTTTATATAAGACTTGTACAGGTTGAAAACATTTGATGCTCCTTCATCGAACTGTTCTTCTACAACAGCTTTTTTCCTCTGTTCTTCGAGTTTTTTAATCTCGCTATTTCTATTCCTACGAAGGTCTGTCAACTGTTCTGTCAATCCCCTAACTGTATTTTTTACCATAATATTCTTATCCTCCTTATTTAACCGTCATACGGTAGGTTTCAGATTTCTTGCTGTACTTATCCAGCAAGCCGTCAGCTTTCAGAGCGTCTTTATCAACCGTTGTGGTAGAAGAACGAGATACAGTCCAGCAGTAAGTAGAGCCTTTAACCTCGACCTTCTTATCACCGTCTCGGAACTGCTTCATAGCGTGTTCCTTGATAATGTCATTGATGGTCTTGAGACGCTTTTCCTTATCTGCGATAGAAGCGGCTACCTCATCAACTTCCTTCTTGAGATCTTCTCCTTCTGCGATAAGAGCTTCAATGTCTGTCTCCGGGGAAAGGGTATTGGTACGGAGAGCGGCGAGAATTTCAGCGTCCTTTTTCTCGTCATATTCCGGGGAGATTCCTGTATCAACATAATCAGCCCACCATTTTTCAACCTGTGCCACCTTATCTGCAAAATCCGGGTAACGCTCGGAAACCTTGAACTCAACAGTGATAGTGTTCTTTGCACTCGGCTTGTACTTGCTAGGGTCGTTGTAGTCCTTCTCGTCAAGGAAGGAAGCAACCATGATTACATCGTCTACGCCATACAGGTAAGCGTACAATGTCGCCTGTAAAGCGTAATATTCTGGAACATCGTTCTGCCAATCCTCGGCACGTTTCGTGGTCTTCATTTCGAGAACCGCTTCAACCTTACCGTCTTCACCATTCATCAGATAGTCCCACATACCGCCAAGGTGAGGGTTGTCCGGGAAGAAATCACCCCAAGTCTTATTGAAGTAATCTTCACCCCACACATCGGAAGGACGAACGATTTCCATACCGTAGGACTGCTCCATATAGCAAGCCTGTTTTGGCTCAATGGTCTTACCAGCGACAGTGTAGATGGTATCTTCAAAAGGCTTCTCATAAGTCTTGGTGATAGCACACCACATTTCAAATGCAGTAGACCAAGGATTCAGACCGAGAATCGTTGCGAAACGAGTACCAGTGATTTTCTTTGTTCTTTTAGGAGGGGCAATCTGAATACGATTACCCTCAAGCCATTTAAGGTCTGCCATTATTTCTGTACCTCCTCATACATAATTTCTAATCCATAAGCAAAAGCCGCACTATGCTCAATTCGACAACCTCTTGCGTTTTCCCAGCCCTCACAAAAGTAAACAGCGTGACATAAGCTCATGTTCTCTAATGATTTAGCAAGGAAACATAATGGAATCTGCACAACCCCTCGTGCTTCCATGTTCTCGGTACTATACCATTCATCAGTAAACAGCGTATTTACGACTTCATATCCTTTTTCTTCAAGAACCTTAATCGCCTTTTCTCTTGTAGCAATAATTTCTTCATCGGTTTTGCCAGCCATAGGCTGAGATAACATTGCTTTCATTATTCCTGTCCTCCTTCCAGCATACTTGTGATATGCTCAATCAAAGCTTCACAATCAGTCTTAGAAATTACAGTGAAACCTTCGGTCTGTACTGCAATCTTGGCGATAAACTCTTCCTTGCTCGGGTCAGCTTCCTTGAGTTTCTTCAATACATTTTTCAGACCCTTAATCTGCAATGCGGAAGCGTTATCTGTCGGAGCAGTGAGTTCCTGTTTTACTTCCTGTCTCTGTTCGGGAGTAGCCGGAGCAGAAGCGGTAGCAGACTGATTATTGGTGTTGCGGTCAATACTCGGTTCGATTTCATCGTTCACGCAAATATCCATTGCAATGAGATACAGGTAACGTCTCATATATGTAATGGAAGAACCGAGAGCTTGCATATCATTTGTAACCTGTTTACCAGCATTGCTCACGATAGGCTGAATCTGATTGAACGGAGCAGGGAAATCAATCGTTTCCTCCGGGTTGTCGGTGTTCACGATGGTAAGCGTAGCCACCGTATCGGTGAATCTCACCACAGCGAGCAGTCCCAAATCCTTGAAGATATGAGTGATAGTAGGAACAATGTCAGTCAGTTCGAAATATTTGAAAGATAACTGCATATTCTTACCACTCTGATTGATTTCCGAAGTGAGGAATTTCTCTCTCGCTTCAATGAGTTTCTGATACACGTTTGCGTTTGCTGTCTTTGTAGTTGCCATTTTCTTTGTCCTCCTTGGCTTTTTAATTTTTTCGGGGTTGATACCCATAAAATCGTTCACACGCTTTTTCGCCATTTCGATATAAAAGGTCTTATCCACATCGGAAATGGAGAGCTGATTGTCGTTGTCGATGATACAGTGTTCCGGGAGCATTTCGATTTTGGCTGCGGAATCGTCCTCGGCTTTCACCTTGAAGATTTTTCCGTATCTCTCGTTCGCTGTGGCGTACACTCGGTTCACCTTCTGAACAGACTGCTTTTCACCGTCCACCACATGATAGGCTTCCTTATATTTCGCACCAGCTTTGGCAATAATCTGAAACTGGAAAATATCATCGCAACTATTGATGGTGTCTTCGACAGGTGTTCCGTTTACAAAGAACTCTTTCAAGGCGGTTGCGACAATAACACAGGAGTTATTGACATTGAAAGCACCAGCCGGAGCGATACCTTTTACGAGATAACCTCCCTTGGCTTTCGCCTTACCTCCCGGTTGCACTTCAACGTAGTTATTTACGTCTTTCTGTGCAATTTTGATTACGGTGTCTTCCTCAAGGTCAAACCCTGTTCGTGACTGCCATTCCTTACAGATTTCAGTCAACTTGTCGTAGTCCTTCTTGTCGCACTCGACCATGATGCCGTCCGTATTGAGCTGGACGATTCTCAACCCTTCAATCTCTTGGAAGCAGTGTTCCGCAAGCTCCAACAAGTAAAGCTGACCGCTGATACACACCGAGCGTCCCATGAGAGGGTCGAACAGGTCGTTGTACTGATTCAGCAAGCAACCGTAGGTTGTGTTACACACCAACTTCAAAGCATTGGCAGTGTGCTTGTCCCCGGCGGCTTTGGCTTGCATACGCCGTTCGAGAATGTCCTCATAAATCTTCGGAGAAGGAATGTTTCGGCTTGTGTAACCGTTGATGGTACACAAGTGAGGGTAGTAAGAACCTGCGTCCTCATTCCAAATTCCTCTATTCTCGGTTTCCTCCCAAAAGAAGTTTGGGATCGCACCATGAATACCGCCATACCCGAGTGTCACAGGACACTCACCGATGTTCAGATTAAACTTGCCTTTGAAAAGCTCACTGTCCGGGATTGTCTCGTCATACATTCTGTCAAAGAAAGCGAACACTTCCGGCGGTATGTACTCTTTTCGCAGATTGTCCGGGTACACATACTTGCGTTCATCATCGTGCGACATCTTGGTTGCTTTCAGCATTGCCGCAGTCAGTTTGGCGTTCGTCATACCCATTGCCTTGACTTCATCAAGACCAGCCAGCCGACCGAGGTTGATTTTGTTCTTCAAGTAGTCTTTACGAATGTCAATCAGTCTCTCGGCGGTATCAACGTCATGTTTACAGTAGAACTCCGTCTCGGCTTTTTCCTCTGGGGTGAGAGGACGGTCAATATCAAACGGTACGCTGGATTCTTTAACCGGCATACCGAGGTGTCCTTCGATAGCTTTAAGGGATAGACCCTGTTGCGTATCGTCTCGAATATCCACGTTGTTGAAACGGAAGTAGATACCGTCCAGTAGCGGACACTGCCAACCTTGCCCTCCGGTTATGATGTAATCGTTGACCTTTTTAATTTCCTCCGGGGCAAACCCGGCGGCAATCGCTTTGATGATGTACTGGTCGTAGTGTTTCGAATTGAAACCGACATAGATGCAATCATCGGACAATGCCATTTTCAGAGCTTCATTGTCGTTCCAAATACAGGTGTAAACGCCTGTTTCCTTATCCTTGAGGGTTACGAGCCAGTCATAGGCGAAGACCTCACAGTCATAAGAAATCAGTCTCATACGCACCCTCCACAGCAACCGTAAGGAATATTCTCATTGATACATTCCTCGATTTCCTTTCGGAGCGGTTCTAAATCTTCTGGGAGGTTGATAGACCACCTTCCAGTCTCAACGTGTTCGTCCCAGTCATTGTCAAACCAAACACTGCCGCCGGAACTTAAACAGTAATGAGGAAGTTCTCGCACCTGTTCGTTGATTTTCAAAACTAACTGCCCGGAGCATAAGTTTGGATATTTGCCGTCATAGGAAACAAATTCGACCATGTTTCACCCTCCTTCCTTTACGAAGTAACAACCGTTCTTTCGATAGGTCGTACATCGCTTCTTATAAGACTTCACGAGATAGGCAATATCATCTACGAAGTCATAGCAAATAGGTTTTGCTTTTCCTTCAAAAGTACGAGCAATCCTGCCTATGGACTGAACAACGACTGTGTAATCTTTAACTGGGCTTGCCATATAAAGACGTTCCAATCGTGGAATATCCAATCCCTCTTTACAGAGAGAGTAGGTAGCAAAGAGGTATTTCTTCTTGCCGTTCCTCATGTCCTCAAGAGCCTGCTCTCGTTCAGCCTTGCCCTTTTTGGTTGTCATTTTGCCGCTTATCATTACAGCGTCCTTCTGCATATCAGCCGGGAGAAGACTTATTAATGTTTCAAGGTGATTCAGCCTGTCCGACAGAATCAGAGAAGGTCTCTGTTCAATGGAATCTGCAATAAGCTGATTCCGGGCGGCGTTTTCGGTAAGATAGGTAATGAGCTTGGTGTAGTTCAGCGTTCCATCCGTGTTGAGGGCTTCCCGACTTATCTGCACCCCTGTGCCCACAGGGTAGATACCTACCTTCATAATCTTGTCAGCCACAGCTTCGTCTGGAACTTTGTAGGCAACCTCACCAACAAGGGCGTAGGTAGTTTTAATCATTCCATCTGACCTGTGTACCGTTGCTGACAGACCGTATTTGTGTCGTGCTGATAAACTGTTCAGCACTTTTTGATACTGTGTCACGGCGGTAGGACTGCCGCTGACCCGGTGCACCTCGTCTGTGATAATGCAATCCCAGTAGTCCCGGTACTGTGTGAGGTCGAGCTTGCACATGGTTTGAATCGTGGCGAAGGTGATCCCCTCACCGAGATTGACTTTTCCTTCCGTGATAGTACCCATGAGGTCTTCGCTCATATAGAGCTTGGCTCGTTCCTTGCTCTGTTTGATAAGGTCAAGCGTGTGGCAGAGCCATAATGTACGCCGTCCCAACCTTGCGGCGAGGGCAATACCCATCTGCGTTTTACCGCTTCCGGCGGCACTCTGTAAGATTCCGTACTTGGCTTCAATCATTGCTTCGACCGCTGTTTCTTGATAATCGTAAAGCGGTACATCGGCTTTGAAATCAACTGTCCTGCACGGGGCAAATTCGCTGTCAAAAACCGTATTATCCGTTATCTCTTTGGGTAGAGACCGAAGCACTCCAAACGGTAGAATCAATTCATTTCCTCGAATTTCATAAAGATGTAACATTCGAGGGGTATTTCCCAACCAGAAACCCATGCGAGCCTTTTTGATGTAATCCGGGTTAGAAATCCTAAGATTTTTCTCACACCATTTCGTCATTTCTCGTGTGGGTTCTGTAACCGTCAAAGTATTTGATACAGTTATGTGCTGCATAGCTCCACCCAACTTTCCAGCGGAGTACCGTAATGAGATATAAGGTTTTCTCCCATGGAAGATTGGTTTATTGATAAAGCAATCATTAGATCATGGGCTATCATGTAAATGCGACCATCATTCAATCTCAAAGCAAATACACCGTGTCCATTTCCGCTGTATTTCCATAGCTTCATCGCTGTATGCTGATTACTTTCGATTCTTGAAAACGGAAATATGTTATTCTTACATTCTTTACAATCAATCAAGTAAGCTTTTTTATTTTTTACAGCAATAATGTCAGCTGGTTGTCCAGCTTTATTTTGAGCCATGTTATGAACCCAAAATCCATATTTAAATAGTGTTTCACAAAAAATTCTTTCAAAATTATTTCCTTCTGATTTATTCGACATAACCTACTTCTTTTCTGATATCCTCAATTGTTTTTTTAAAATCAATCTCTAATTTATATTTGTTACATAAAAAATCACTTTCACACATATGTTTAACGCTTAAGACTTTAGTGTCAGTAGGACGTTTCATAAGCGTTTTAATTGCTCTCTTGTAATCCTGAGCACATCTTTTATAAAGCTCACAAACAAGCATTTGATAACCATCGTTGACTTTTTGCTGCGTTAAGATAAGGCTATCTTTTTCATCTTCTGTGAGAAGTTTTATTCCTTCTTTCATATTCTTTACTCTCCTCTTCATCTGTAGCCCATATGTAAAGCAGATTAAAAATCGCACCTAAAAAGGATATAAAAGCAAGTACAAGAGCCACCATGCTGATATTTTCATTAGCACTAACCGCAATTAGTGTGATTGTCGTAATTACAAATAATCCAAACGATACAATACTGTTATCCCGGTGCTTTCTCTTTAATTTATTCCTGGTCATATGTATACAACTCCTCATCTACATACAAATTTAACAATTGAAAAAATCTTAGTGCATGGTATGAAGTTAATGTCTCAATAATGTGTCCGTGCGGATTAACCTCCACATCTTCGTTAGCTGCTATATATTCCTTTTCTGCGAGGGAATATATCCTCGGCAATTCATTTCTAAACTTCTTTATTTCAAGTATTATTCCGAGCATTATTTCTTCTGTCATTGTCATTTCCTCTATTAATACATTAATCCCTGCTTTGCCTTGCCTCCGTAAGGCTCGACATACTTCCTCATGTTCTTGTCCAACAGCCTGTATCGGTTATTCATGTAGTCAACTAATACAGGCAGCCAAACTCTTACGATTCTTCCGCAGCTGATTACCGCTTCTTTCGGATACCTCGTCCCGATAAGCTTGTTATCTTCCATTTCTTTCTTGAACTTTCGGACTGTTCGGGAAGATATTCCGATAGTGTCAATTGCTTCGTCGTATGTGATATATCGTTTAATCTCATCTATTTCCATATTTATCCCTTCTTTCCGACAAACCACGGTTCGTTTTCAATTACTACCGTTCTAATTTCGCCAAATTCTTCATCTTTCCTTTCCCGTTCAAATGATTGATCTTGTCTTAGACCTTAGTTCAGATGTCTGAACTATTCGCTTAAAAAAATAATCATCTATTTCTGATAGATCAATAGATAATATATCTAACGCATTAATTATATTTTTTTGCGTAAATGCAATTTTGTTGTTTAGCTTTAAAGAAAGTGTTCTATCAGTCATTCCCATTCTTTTGGCAAACTCTTTTCTTGTTCCACAAATTTCAACAATTCGCCCTTTTAATTTTGAGTAATCAAAGTTCAAGCATTATACCCCCTCTCATTATTTATTGTTCATACATCTGAACTAATTACATAATAC